>Ga0172379_10003104_pt1 | contig 27316 bp, 27 predicted proteins | sample GrowelOW334metaG_FD_119756 | JGI IMG/M metagenome (GOLD analysis project Ga0172379, IMG submission 119756) | Groundwater microbial communities from an aquifer near a municipal landfill in Southern Ontario, Canada - Groundwater well OW334 metaG | ecosystem: Environmental > Aquatic > Deep...
GAATGATGAGAAATTCAAGGAAGATCCTATATTGTTTGCTTGAACAGCATGAACCTGGTCAATCAAAACCGGGGCCACATCGAGTGGCTGAAGACGAGCTCAGCGCGACGGCGCTCGAAAATATACAAATAATCGATTCATGCAACGCCGATCGGTGAATTTAGCGCAGTATAGCGCATTGGCCGCATTACATGCAATAGGGCGCAAAAACGAAATTGTAGCTGCCAAGAATTAGGGATTTGTGATATGCTGGATTTATCATTCAGCCTAGTTATAAGGAATTTGCTCTTGTTGGTTGTATCGAATTGTGACAACGCTTCGATCACTTCGCTTTATAGGCATGATTTTCGTTGCCGATAAGTAACAAGGGCTTCAAAGTCAATCGTCAAGGGCGAGTGTGTTTCGGCCGCCGCCCTCTGGCTGCTGGCTATTATCCATAAGCTTAAACCGCAGTTTTTGACCGCGGGAGCATTGTCATGGCGAAAAGGCATCGTTTAAATGATTTTTAAATCAAAAATAATGGAGAAAAGAGTGAAATACTGCCAAAAAATTAGCCGCGGCCTACTTCTAGTATTTTTTCTACTTTCTTCATTATGGGTTTCCGCGCAAACAGATCAGGAAATTCATCAACTACCCATACCTGAGATCGGAAAGGCTATCGATTCTTCTGTATACATCATCCGCAGCGTTCATTTCATTATAAAAGGAATCACGATTGAACGATTGTTGCGTGAAAAGGTCGATATAGCCAAGGGCACCAGCTTTCTAGATCTCGACTCATTCGAGCGTTTTTTGGGAGAACGACGACAGCGACTTGTGAATGAGAGGGTGCTCGCCGATGTCGAAGCAACCTATTTTACCGAGCCGATCGATTCGGAGCACTACTATATTGATATTGTTTTCCGGGTCACGGATTCCTGGAATACAATTGCTCTTCCTTATTTTAGATATGATACGAATGATGGCTTTACAGTGAGCATTAGGGCTCGGGACTACAATTTCATAGGATCCATGCAAGCGCTTGTGCTTAATCTGGATTATTCCATTGATACATTGCAGCGCCAATCCTACGGAGGTTACACCAGCTTCGGCATACCTTTCCGGCTTTTAGGCCATGATGCGGGAATCAATGCTTCGCAAACGCTGCTGATCCATGCGGATGGTCGGCCCACGACTTCCATTTCCAACCTGAGTGGCTACATGGTATTCAATAACTTGGGTTTTCCTATTACGTTCCAGGCTGCCCAAGGGCTTCAATTCAATCCGGATCAAGATCCCGACGATCCTGATCCCTACTTTCTTGTGGAGTCGGCGTCTCTTTCGGCTTCCATACCGACAGGCTTGATTGCCGGAATGTTCGGATCAATAAGCTACTCGCCATCAGTGACGGCATCCCTGAACTGGCGCTCTAATGAAGTGCTCAAGGCGGATAGGAAGGGGCTGAAATTCACTTTTTCTCATGGGCTATCCTTCGGCAGAATCGACTGGATAAAGAATATGAGGGCAGGCCTCTCTGCTAACCTCACAAATACCGATAGCTATAATATCGGCACCGAAGTCGCGACCATCGATATCGATGCCTCTGTCGAATATCATTGGACAAGTTCGGGGAAATTGGGCATCAACGCCTTGGCGAGAGGTTTTTATAGCTTTACCGACACACCGCGAACATTACTCGGCGCATACATGCGCGGCATCATAAATACCAGACTTTGGGGCACTTCCGCAGCGTTTCTCAATCTCGATATGCCCATCAAGCTCTTCGATTTTCCGACGCATGTTCTGATTGGAAAAAACTGGTTCGATTTCGAGCTCCAGATGTCACCCTTTCTAGATCTTGGGTATTGCGGCGGAGGCCCTGGAACGACGCTTTCGGACAAGCTATGGTATTCAGGCGGCTTGGAATTCCTAGTCTATCCATTGAGAATGAGGACTTTCATTGTCAGGGCAAGCGCCGAATTCGATCTTGATTCCGTTGTTCGGAATAAATCTCTTACAGCGCCAAGCCCTCGCGATGGAGCATCGCCTTACGAGATATTCTTTGGACTTGGGCTATTCTACTAACAGCAAACGACGATGGAGAAGATATCGATTGAAATATTTTGCCTTTTTTAGTATTCTCGTGTTCTTTTTGCTCACGGTTCAAGCCACATCGGCCGCGCAGCCGCAAGAATACTTTTTCCAAAATCTCTCAGAGAAAGAATATGAAACGCTCGCTCGCGAAGAGCCAGTGATTAGAGCTGTCTCCAATGCAAAAAAAATCAGCTTGACCTTGTCGGACGAAGCGGCCGATGAGATCAGGAATCGCATTAGCGCCATAAAGCCGAATTATCTCACGGAGCTGATGCTGTCCATCGCTGTTAAGGATAATCAGGAAGCAGCCGTGCTCTTGAATAGGGTAGCGACCGCTCTTTCCGATGTCGAAGGGTATGTAAAGATCCCTTATTGGTCCAAACAACAACGAACGTTCTACGATTTATTCGATAAAATGCAGGTTCTGGGACGCACTTCTATCGATGGAGGCGAGTCCATCGATGTGCTCCAGCACATGGAACCCTTCGATGATTACAAGGCGCGATACTCTTATCAGCAAGAAAAAGACTCACTTCGTTTTTCCTGCAGCAACGTGGGGGAAATCGTCTATAGCTATAGGAATTTTGCGGCAGTCGCTTCAGGTGATATGCTGTGGGAGCTCTACGCGTTCCGCCATGGCGATCGGCTCGAAATTTATGGAATTGGCGCGGTAAAAGCATTCGATTTTATGGGGCTTTTTCGCGATCGATTGGAACCTTCTTTCATGGGAAGAGTTGAGGCTTTTTTTCTGCATATCGCAAAAAAAATACAACGATAAAAGAAGAGGGGATGAACGAATGAAAACTGCACTTATCACCGGAATAACCGGCCAGGATGGTGCCTATCTCGCCGAGCTTTTGCTTGAAAAAGGGTACATGGTTCATGGAATAAAACGCCGAAGTTCAAGCTTCAATACGCAACGTATCGATCATCTCTATAAAGATCCTCACGATCCCGATTCCCGATTTAAGTTGCACTATGGCGATCTTACCGATAGCACGAATCTGATACGTCTGGTAAAGGAAACCGAACCGGACGAAATCTATAATCTGGCGGCGCAGAGCCATGTCAAAGTATCGTTCGACACTCCGGAGTACACGGCGAACGCGGATGGTCTCGGCACGCTCAGACTGCTCGAATCTATACGGCTGTTGGGCATGGAAAAGAAGACCCGATTCTACCAGGCTTCGACGTCAGAGCTGTTCGGCAAGGTACAAGAAACACCGCAGAAGGAAACGACGCCCTTCTATCCACGTAGCCCCTACGCGGTCGCCAAACTTTACGCGTATTGGATTACGGTAAATTACCGCGAAGCCTACGGCATGCATGCCAGCAACGGAATACTATTCAACCATGAATCCCCCATGCGCGGCGAAACTTTTGTCACTCGGAAAATCACGCGCGCGGCGGCCAGGATAAAAGTCGGGCTCGAACAGAAACTTTACCTGGGGAATCTCGACTCCAAGCGGGATTGGGGGCATGCCAAGGATTATGTCGAAGGTATGTGGAGAATCCTTCAGCAAAAAGAGGCGGACGATTATGTGCTCGCGACAGGCAGAACCACGACGATAAGAGCTTTCGTGGAAATGGCCTTCGCGCATGTCGGCTACAAAATTGCTTGGAAAGGGATAGGCGTCAACGAAAAGGGCTTTGACACGGCGACAGGTCACGTACTTATAGAAGTGGATCCAGCGTATTTCCGGCCTACCGAAGTGGAACTCCTGCTCGGTGACCCGACAAAGGCGAGAGAGAAACTGGGATGGGTGCCGAAACACAGCCTTGAAGAGCTTATCGACGATATGATGAAGTCCGATCTCGCCGAGGCGGAAAAGGAGAATTATCTGAAAAGCAGCGGTTATCGGGTGCTGAACCTGCAGGAATAGCGACCATAGAGATCAGTCTGCATAAAAGGATGAGACTCAGTGAAACTGCTTTTCGTGATTCGCGATGTCCACGGTTGGGCAGGCACAGAGCGGGTATTGAACCTTATTGCCAACGCGCTGGCCGATCGTTTTGAGGTTGAAATCCTTTCATTGAGCCATCCATCGGCCGATGAAGCTGGATATCCCTACAGGCCAGAGGTCAAATGCTCCTATCTGCCGGTTTTTCTGGACAACATAGGTTCAATCTTCTCGAATTTTCGCATCGCGGCCTATATCGAACATGGAAACTATGATGTGGTAATCTTGGCCGGGGTTGGCGAAATTAAATATTTTTTGATTACCGCCTTGAAACATCAAGCAAAACTTATCGCTTGGGAACACTTCAACATCGCCATAAGCAGCAGAAAATTCAATCGGCGATTTGCCGCCCGCTTTTGTGACGCGATAGTGACCCTCACCAAGCAGGATGCGGCGGATTGGAAGCGTCTGCTGCGCCCGCGCGCCCGGATACTGCAGATACCCAACCCGGTTCCTTATTTTCCCGAACATTCCGCTGTGCTGGAAGCCAAGCGGATCCTCGCGCTGGGGCGATTGGAAGAACAAAAGCGTTTCGATCTTCTCTTGGAGGCCTTTGCCGAGTTTCATAAAACCCATCAGGATTGGATGCTCCGTATCCGTGGATCTGGCTCCAAGGAAGATGAATTGCGGGCGAAGATCGCATCGCTCGGCCTGAGCAATTCAGCGGAACTGCTCTCTCCAACCATCGATGTGCAATCCGAATATCGTGGCGCCTCCATCTACGCCATGAGCTCGAAATTTGAAGGGTTCCCTATGACGTTAATTGAGGCTATGGCATTTGGCGTGCCTTGCGCAAGCTTTAACTGCCCCAACGGACCGGCGGAAATCATAAAAAACGGTGAAGACGGTTTTATAGTGCCCAATGGTGATGTTTCAGCTTTGACGGAGCGCCTCGCTATGCTCGCCGATAATGAAGCGCTTCGTCGACGCATGGGTTCGCGAGCGAAGGAAAACATCCGGCGATATGAAGTCGGGCAAATCGCAAAAAGCTGGACTGATTTTCTGGAAGGGTTATGCGCGCGGTAAGCGTCGTAATTCCGGCTTACAATGCGGCATCGACGATCACGCGGGCAATCAAGTCAGTCCTGCTTCAGGATATTGGGGATTTGGAGCTGGAAATCATCGTCGTGGACGATGGTTCCCAAGACGCCACAGCGTCTTTAGTGGAATCCTCCATGAAGCTGAGCCGACAGAACATACGGCTTATTCGTCAGGAAAATTCTGGCCCTGCCGCAGCGCGCAATACAGGAGTCTCTGCCGCGAAGGGGGAATATATCGCCTTCCTTGACGCAGACGATCAATGGCTGCCGGGAAAACTGAAAGCACAGGTTCAGGCGCTGGACGACTATCCCGAAGTCGCCCTCGTTTGTACACCCATGAATGGCCGCCGGTTCAGACCGCGATCCCCGCGCTTTCGAATACGCTTTCGCTCCCTACTTTGGTCCAATCGTGTGTACACTTCGAGCGTATTGCTGCGAAAGCAAACTTTTTTTGACGCAGGCGGTTTCAATCCAACAAGGCGACTCTCCGAGGATTACGAACTTTGGCTGAAAATAGCCGCTAAAAGTTCGATTCTGGCGATTAATGAACCGTTACTTCACTATTCAAAAAGCGACGGCATATCCTCGAAACTATGGTTGATGGAGAAAGGCGAGCTGGAAACCTACCGCATTCTCCGAAAAGGGGGACTTCTATCGAATCCGGCATATATCGTATTGAGATATTGGTCGCTAGCAAAATATTTCTTGCGATTTTTATTCAGCGTAAAACATACATAAAATGGAGCGATATATGGTAAATTTAATACTGTGTGGGGGGGCGGGGACCAGACTTTGGCCGTTGAGTCGGCAAAGCACGCCGAAGCAATTCGTAAAGCTTTTTGGCGACCGCTCCCTCTTCCAGGAAGCGGTGTTGCGCAACCGGCCGCTCTGCGGTAAAACGCTCGTTGCGGCGAATAGTGATCAGATCCCAATAGCCGAAGCTCAGCTGAAAAACTTGGGCATCGTTGAAATTGAAGGCCTTGTGGAGCCGGTCGGCAGGAATACAGCGCCCGCAATAGCCTTGATTCTCATGGGTCTTCCTCGAGATACGGTTGTGCTGGTTACCCCCTCCGACCATAGGATGACGAACCTTGATGAATATGCTCGCGTGGTGCGCAAGGCCGCCAATTTGGCCACGGAAGGGAATCTCGTCATGTTCGGCATAAAGCCTCTCTATGCTGAAACAGGGTACGGCTATATCGAAGCCGACGGCGAAGAGGTGTGCTCATTCCGCGAAAAACCCGATAAAGAGACGGCGGAATCCTATCTAAAAACCGGGCGGTATTTTTGGAACAGCGGCATGTTTGTCTTTATGGCGGGTGTTTTTCTTGATGAACTTTTCGTTCACGCTCCGCAAGTTTTCAGCGCGATCCAGAGGGTCTTTGATTCGACACCGCACGGCCACTTGCTCAAACCATCCCGCGAAGCTATGCTAAGAATTCCTTCGATTTCCATTGACTACGCGATTATGGAAAAAAGCAAACGAGTCAAAGTGGTGCAGTGCGATCCCGGATGGAGCGACCTGGGCAGCTTCGACGCGCTTTTTGACGAAGCGAAATCGGGCGAAGCCGGGAACGCGGTAATTGCGGAACAAACAACGCTTATTAATACCAAGCGCTGCCTTGTGGTAGGCGGAACAAAGCCAATCGTGCTCGATGGCATCGAAGATCTGATCGTTGTCGATACCGATACAGCGCTGCTTGTGATGCGCCGCGGCGAAAGCCAAAAGGTAAAAGATATTTACTTGGAAATGAAGGAGAAGCATCCGGACCTTCTTTAGCGGATGAGGGTAAGCAAATGGACAAACACAGTAAAATCTATGTAGCTGGCCATCGAGGGCTTGTCGGTTCCGCCATAATAAGGAAGCTTCGGGAAAAGGGCTACGATAACATAATCACCCGGAGCCACTGCGAACTCGATCTCACGAGGCAACCTGAAGTCGAGGATTTTTTTGCCAAAGAAAAACCCGAATATGTATTCTTAGCCGCGGCGATGGTTGGAGGAATAGGCGCCAATTCAACCTATCCAGCTGAGTTTTTCTACCAGAACATGGCCATTGCCCTGAACGTGATAGAAGCGGCCAGGGAATTTGGCGTGGAGAAACTGCTCAACCTTGGCTCTTCATGCATTTACCCCCGGCTTGCGCCACAGCCGCTCAAGGAAGAATATCTTCTGACAGGCCTTCTTGAACCTACAAATGAAGCATACGCAATCGCCAAGATTTCCGCCATCAAAATGTGTGGCTACTACAGCAGGGAATACGGAAACAACTTCATTTCGGTAATGCCCACGAACCTCTATGGCCCTGGGGACAATTACGACCCATTCACGTCGCATGTGCTGCCTGCCATGATCCGGAAATTTCATGAGGCAAAGACAAAATTGGAAACCGTCGTTCTGTGGGGCGACGGAAACCCCTATAGAGAATTTCTCTTTTCCGATGATTTCGCCGATGCCCTGGTCATGCTGATGGAAAGATTCAACTATGCGGACATTGGGGACTTTATCAATATAGGCTCAGGCCAGGAACTTACGATCCGCGAGCTTGCCAACACCATAGCATCCGTTGTCGGCTATAATGGCGATATAGAATGGGACACAAGCAAGCCGAATGGGACACCGCGAAAATTTCTCGACAGCTCAAAGTTGCTTGATTTAGGATGGAAACCCTCGACTGTTCTTAGGGAAGGGATCGAAAGAACGTATAAAGATTTTTTGCTTTCAAACGGGGAGAATTTGCGATAATGGCAATTGAAGAAGAAAAATGGGATCTCGTCATAAACGCCGATAAGAACCTGATTCGATTCGATTTCAAGGAACTTTTGCGCTACAAGGATCTCATAAAATTGATGATCAGGCGGGACTTTGTCTCGGTCTATAAACAGACACTGGCTGGCCCACTCTGGTTTATCTTTCAACCACTCATGTCGACACTCATGTACATGTTTGTTTTTGGCAGCATCGCCCAACTTGGAACCGATGGTATTCCCCAACCCCTATTTTATTTCTCAGGGACCATGCTTTGGACTTTTTTCGCTACTACGTTACAGAAATGTTCAGATACTTTTTATGTGAATGCGGGGCTTTTTGGCAAGGTCTATTTCCCCCGTTTCACGATGCCGATCAGCTATGTTGTCAACTCTCTCTATACGATGGGTATCCAATTTGCTTTTATGCTGATCTTTTATGTGTACTATCTTTTCCATGGCTTTCATTTCGTGCCTACCTGGTGGATCGTGGCTGCTCCGATTTATATTCTTCAATTAGCGATGCTTGGCACAGGGATAGGCATCGCTATATCTGCCATAACGACAAAATATCGCGATTTGCGCAACCTGGTGACCTTTGGTCTTTCAATCCTCATGTTTGCGACCCCAGTTGTCTATCCCGTTTCCAACATTCCGCATCGATGGAAGCTTCTTTTTCAGTTCAACCCAGTTACGCCGGTCATTGAGATGTTCAGATATTCGCTTTTAGGGAACGGTAACCACGACCTCAAAATGTGGCTATACAGTCTTGTGGCGTCCTTCGGTCTTTTCTGGCTTGGTCTCGTAACTTTCACAAGAAACGAGAAAACATTTATCGATGTAGTGTAAGGAAATTATGAATACCGTCGTAAAAGTTGAGCACCTTTCCAAAGAATACAGGCTTGGGGCGATTGGAAATGGAAGCCTCTACAAGGATATTGAAAGCTGGTTTGCCAAAAAGACGGGCAGGCCGGATCCGTGGGTCCGTATGGATGAAAATTCCAAGATTGGGCATCGTGAACGATTCTGGGCTCTGAAAGATATAAGCTTCGAGGTTCAGCAAGGGGAACGCCTTGGAATTATAGGACGGAATGGAGCGGGGAAATCTACTTTGCTCAAAATACTTTCTCAAATCACAGCGCCTACTAATGGCCAAATAAAAATGCGTGGCAGAGTGGCTAGCTTGCTTGAAGTTGGCACGGGATTCCATCCAGAACTCACCGGCAGAGAGAATGTCTATCTTAATGGTGCCATCCTTGGAATGAAGACCCCCGAAATTGACAAACATTTCGATGAAATGATTGCTTTTTCGGAAATTGAGTCTGAATTCATAGATACCCCCGTAAAGCGATACTCTAGCGGTATGTTTGTTCGTCTTGCCTTCGCAGTAGCGGCGCATCTGTCATCGGACATTCTCATCGCGGACGAAGTGTTAGCCGTAGGCGACTCGAAGTTCCAGGAAAAATGCCTTGGAAAGATGCAGGACATAAGCGTAAATGAAGGGCGTACAGTTTTGTTTGTAAGTCATAATCTTAACGCTGTAAGGCAGCTTTGCCAAACAGGAATTCTTCTTGAACACGGCAGGATGAAGGAACAAGGCACGATTGAAGACGTCGCGAAAGCTTATGAATGCCTGTTGAATACATAAAAAAGGTTTAATCTTCCGCAATATAAGCGTAATTGGAGAAAATCTTTGATTAAAGACGGCAGTGAGGCTTTCCTGACGATAGTTGTTCCGGTTTATAACTCGGCGAAGTATGTCGGCGCGACTTTGAAGAGCATAGTCTACGTTCTGGGAAATACGCGCGACGTTGAAGTGATCATTCAGGATTCCTGCAGCACTGACGGCAGCACGAAAATCATTGCCGATTTTATTCGAGACTACGGTTATTTCCGGCATTTCGTTGAAAAAGACGCCGGACAGAGCGACGGGATCAACAGAGCGGCCGGCAGGTCCGGAGCCGAATGGATAACGTGGCTTTGCGCCGATGATCTTCTCCTCCGATCGTTTCGTATGATTCTTGAGGGCTTGCGGATGTGTAACAACGATGTAGTTTACGGCGATTGCGTAATGATGCTGGGAAGCGGCACGCTTGTTCCCTCGATTGGCACGGAGACGTATCGTCAGGGCATTTTATCCAGAAAAAGGATGATCTTGCCTCAGCCGGGAACGTGCGTCCGAAAAAGGCTCTGGGACGAGGTTGGAGGAGTGGATCTCAGCCTCAATTGGACGATGGATTATGATTTTTTCCTGAAACTGGAAACGCGCGATGCGCGATTTCTGAGATTAGATGAGTTCGTCGCGGCAGCAAGGATCTACCATGAAGCGAAAACGAGCAGTGGATCCATAAAACGTTTATTTGAACATTGGCAAATAGTTTCTCGAGCCCATTTTCGAAGGATTTCGTATTTTTCTTTCATACCATACGTGCTTTACGCCACGGAGTACGTTATAAAAAAAATGGAGTCGAAAAATATAGATTTTTGCTTGGGTAAACTCCACAAGTTGTTTTGGAAAATAGGATCCGCGGAAGAGAAGGAAGCGATTTCAGCCAGATTCGTGAATCGGCGAAATGAGATCGAACATGAGATATCGGAAGTTAACAAAGGGTACTTGGTTTGAAAAGTAGTTCGCTTTATGTGGTGATGCCAACAACTCGGGGGGTGAAAGCCTTCCCATCCATCCATTCGGCGCTGAGTCAAAAAGGGTTTAGCTCCGTAAAAGTGCTCATCTGCGGAAAAAGCGCGAACGATGAGCTTTTTATATCGGAATGCGGCAGAAATTTCGACGATTCCGTTCTGATTCTTCCCTGCGCAAAAAAGGAAAAAGTTCTTCCTGGCGAGGCCAGGAATATAGGGCTGGAATACATAGCGGCAAGGAAATCGCCTGGAGATTATCTTCTATTTCTTGATGATGATATTTACTTGCCTTCCGACTATGCCTGGAAGCTGAAAGAGTTTCTTGCCACCTTCGGGCAAGTCGCTGCTATGGGCAAAATAGTCTCCAAACCGGTCAATATTTGGTCGAAAATAATCGATTATTCGAATTTCTGGTGGCTTCAGCTGGAACATGACCGCCCTGATCTGGGATGGCTGGGGACTGGCGCCACATTGATCGAATGTTGTTATGCCACGGCGGTCAGGTTCCGGCCTGATGTGGCGGTGAATGAGGATGTCATATTTTTCGCGCAGATAGAGAAGATTTCCGGAAAACACCTCGGCATCTGCGCGAACACTAAATGTTACCATTGCCACGATCGTGGATCGTTTTTGGGACTCCTGCGATACCAGTTCAATAACGGCAGAAGGGGGATTAATTACAGGCTTGATAAAAGAAAAGCTTTATATGCAAGCTATAAAAGATGGGGAACTTATTCTAAGTCAGCAATTAAAGCCAATTTTAAATACTTGAAGAAAAATGTACTAATTCTATTTGGCATTTCTTTCAGCTTTCTCATTTTTGAATTTGGTGCGATATATGGAACTTTCAAAAATAAAGTAAGAACATAAGCCGAAAACAAGATGAAGACATGCTGGCGAAAAAATTATCGCTATAAGAAGGATTTTATTTCTGCAGGTATTCTAGAAATTATTCGAAAATTTGAGATAATAACACAATAAGAAAACAAGGAAACTTTATGGAAAAGATAGCAGTTATTGAACATTCTTTTCATCTAAAGACTAAATCTAGCGAATTTTTCATCAACCTCCTTAGAAAACATTATGAAGTAGAATGCATATATGATGATAGCTGGAATAGCGGGCAAAGGCCATGTTTAGATCATATAGACAATTCATATAAAGCAGTAATATTCTTTCAGATGATTTCAAAATATTCTTTGAAAAAATTACGATGCAGAAATATAATATTTGTTCCTATGTATGATCAAAGCGGAGATATGAATAATGCATATTGGTATCATTTCCGGAATCTAAAAGTAATTTGCTTTAGTACTACATTGAAAGAGCAACTTGATCCATTAGGGTTTTATACTTTAGGAGCAAGATACTATCCAAAACCTGAAAAGATGGATGAGGGATTAGAAAATTCATGCTTCTTTTGGCAGCGAAGCAATAGGATTAACTGGGAAGTAGTTAAAATATTATTGAGCAAGTCAAAAGTGAAGAATATTCATCTGCATAAAGCGGTTGATCCCGGACATAGTCTGATGCTGCCGTCCTCCTCGGATTCCAGGAAATTCAAGTTCCAATACACGGATTGGTTTACGACGAAGGAAAGCTATTTAAAAGCTTTGAATAAGTGTCAAATCTATATCGCCCCTCGGCCGAAGGAAGGCATAGGTTTTTCCTTTCTGGAGGCAATGGCGCGCGGAAAGGCAGTCGTTGCTGTAAATCAACCGACGATGAATGAGTATATACAAGACGGATTCAATGGATATCTGTATGATGTCGACGATTTGCGGCCTATCGATTTTTCGAATATCGATCGCGTAGGAGAGAATGCGCTTCTTTCGATACAAAAAGGCTATGAAGAATGGCGTAAACAGGAAATGTCGATCATTGATTTCATTCAGATGCCGGGTAGGGAAAATAAGTATTTCCATGATCATCCGATGGAAAGATTCAGAGGAATTCGATTCCGATCGGTTATAAAGACAGCCATTAAATATTGTCTTCCTTATGGGCTGATCAGGATAGTCTGGTACTTTAAGGATGATCATAGAGGTCTGAGGATGATCAAAAATTTCATCAAGGATTTCATTCCGTATGGAATTCTAAAAGTCATATGGAAAGCCAAGGGGCAAGGGACCTTGAAAAGAAAGAAGAAAAGTACCCTATGATGCTCATGGATGAACCGAAGGGCGACAAGCCGACATTTTCGCTGATTACCGCTAGCTTGAATAGCAAAAAAGACCTAGCCGTCACCATTCAATCGTTGCTTTCCCAAAAGAGCCAGGATTTTGAATTTATATTGGTGGATGGCTTGTCTTCGGATGGCACTCCCGACGCGGCCGCGGCTGCAGCTTCGAAATTTGTATATCCCCCCAAAATAACCGTTGAAAAGGACGAAGGGATATACTACGCCTTCAATAAAGGTCTTCGACAAGTTATTGGGGAATATATTTGCTTTTTAGGATGCGGCGACAAATTGGTGCCGGACGCGCTTGATATGGTTCAGGCAAAAATTAAAGAAGAGCCCGGGGCAGATGTCTATTACGGCATATTGAAAAAATACGATGATGGGGGGGGATTTACCGTATATTCCAGCTCCCCCGAAAATCTATTGAATTGCAGCATGATTCCCCATCAAGCTTCTTTTATTAGAAGAGAAACCTACCGATCGTTAGGCGGATTCAGCCAGGAATATAGGATCGCATCGGATTTCGAAGTGATGCTTCGCATATTCCTGAATAAAGGTAAATTCGTTTTTATTGACCAGATTTTGGCTGAGTTTAAACTCGGAGGAATTTCAACGCGGGATTCCGATGGATACTACGAGTGCATAAAAATTTTAAAGAAATATAATTGCATTGGAGAAGGAGAATACAGGAAGAAAACGCTTAAAAAGATTTTTCGCGATGCGTTGAAGCGTCTGCTATAGCGATTAAAGTGCGGAACGGAGAGAAATGAAAGCTTTTGTTATAAGTCTATCCGGCGATGATACCAGAAAAAATTTCATGCGAAAGCAACTTGAATTGCTCAACATTGATTACGAATTTTTTGAAGCGATTCGCGGTTCTGATCGAATAAGCGATCCTCGTTGGTATGATGATGCGGCCGCGCGCATATTGGAAGATAGAAGTCTTGGTCCAGGGGAGGTCGGATGCGCTATCAGTCATTCTTCGGTATATGCCGAAATCGTTCGGAGGGGTCTGTCCTGTGCCTTGGTACTTGAGGATGATGCGATACTACACTCAACTTTGCCGAATGTTCTACACGCGCTCGAAAGCAAGGAATTGGAGCAAGGAGATCTCGTTTTTCTCGAACGCTGCGATCACGTTCGTCCTCGTTCGGTGAAGCCTCTTTTTGGAATATTCAGTATTGCAGCTCCAATACTCGTGCGACATGGAAACGATGCTGGCGCAGGTGGGTATGTTGTCACTGCGAAGGCCGCCGCCGCCATGATGAATGTCAACATTCCCGTCCGTTTTCCTGCCGATAATTGGGGGTATTATCGCGGGCTTGTCCGCTTCAAGGGCATTATCCCGACACTCACGCTTGTACACCAGGAAGTATCATTCGGCAGCGCTATAGCCGTGGGGGGAACGAGACAAATAATTAATCCATATTCAATAGTCGACCTGCTTTGGAACAGCTTTAAGACATATTCTCCTCTCGGTAGAGCGCTAAAGCATACGGTAAAGCGAATCATTCACTACGACTCCCACGATTCATGAAAGGCCGAACTATGAAGACCGCATTGAAATCATTGCTCAGGAAGGCGCTCTTCCCCGCACTCTATTGGCGCGAATACGGGTACCGGAAAATTTTCATCTTCAAAAGACCAGCTATCGCCAGGCTGCCCATGGGGCATGTCTTGGTGGTGGCTCCTCACCCCGATGATGACGTTCTCGCTTGCGGCGGTCTCCTGGCCCAAATGGCTGACAAAGACAACGTCACCGTATGTTTTGTGACGAATGGGGAGCGTGGCCTTGCTGGATTTACGACAAACCTTGCTAAGGAGACAAGGGAAGAAGAGGCAAAGACAGCCCTGAAGAGCTTGGGTATCACCAGCACCGCGTTTTTTCGCTTGAAAGACGGCAGTGTATCTTTAGATGTTGACCACCTTGCACGCTCGATTCGAACGCTCATCGTTCAAGCCGATCATATTCTGCTTCCTGCCCTTGAAGACATGAGCAGCGATCACTTCCATACGACGATAACCGTTCTAAAAGTCCTTAAAGCGATGAAAACCAGGGACTCTGCCGCCAAGACTCTGTGGTTTTATGAAGTCTGGTCACCTAATGTAGCCAATGTCTTGATAGATATCTCATCTGTCGTGGATCAAAAACTTGCCGCCATACGTTGTCATAAATCTCAGCTTGAAGCGATCGACTATGACGCAAAGCTCATCGGCTTGAACGCGTATCGTTCAATAACCGCCTATGATAAAAGCGTGACGCATTGCGAGGCCTACTTGAAATGCACGGTGGCCGGGGGCTTGCGGTTGGCTAAAATGTGGACAAAATCGGATGAATAAAACAGTCGTAAAACCCGATCTTTCCATCATCATTCCCATGTACAACTCCGCGAAAACACTTGAGGCAACTGTCAAATCGCTCGCAGCGCCAACGCGGTTGTCGCGGGAATTCATATTCGTGGATGATGGTTCAACCGATGATTCGGCTGATCTTGCCCAGTCGCTCATGAGGGATCTCGATTTGCAGGCGCTTATTGTAAGGCTGGAGAGGAATGAGGGGGTGAGCGCTGCCAGAAACAAAGGCGCGATAACGGCAAAAGGGCGTTATTTTTGGTTTTTCGATGCCGATGATCTCATCTCATTTGGTGCTTATCGCGTGATCGAATCACTCATCACGACGAATGCAGATATTTTACTAGCAGGCTATCTCCAGGTTTTTTCGGAATGGAATTACTCAATACCAACTATAGAAAGCTCAAGCTATACCATTAAAAGTTATAGTGCCGCCCATTTCCTCGAGATGTATCTTAAAGGGAAGATCCCGACGCTGATAACTTCGATACTTTTCAAGGCAGAAATAGGTCTAGACCATGGTATGCGATTCCAGGAACAGTATAGCTACGGAGAGGATCTGGACTTCATGATTCGGTCTTTAGCATCGGCAAGCCATATATCGTCCTGTTCCGCTCCGCTTGCGATCTATGTTCGGTGGCCCCAATCGGGATCGGCACAAAAAACCAGAAAGTGGTATGATGCTCCTTCAGCCATGATCTCTACATTTGGGTGGTTAAAAGGAGCAAAACTTTCTGAACATCAGAGGAAGGCAATTTTGACATTGATGCTTCTCAAGCAGATACCGCAAGCATATTTTCATGCATATTATGCTTCGGGGCTGAGGGAAGAGGACAGTCAGATGAAAAAGAAATATAGACATTTATTGAGTGAAAATAGACGAACAATCGTTATAAGCGATACGGTAACCTTTTTCTGGGGCATGAGATCGGCGCTCTTGCTGATGTCAACACGCGTATTCTTCGCTTATGGGAAGCTGGCATCCTGGGCGCGGTGGTATCTCATACCTAGGCTAAAAAAAGCGCTGGCATCATGAAGATCGTGCGAGTCTCCGGTGGCTTGGGCAACCAGCTTTTCCAGTATGCCTTTGCCCGCGCCCTTGAACTGCGCACAGGCGACGAAGTATTCCTCGACCTTTCCACGTATGGCTATGAAGCGGCGCACAACGGCTTCGAGCTCGATGGGCTTTTTGCTGTGCGCTATAAGGCCGCGGCCGAGAAGGACATTGTCCGCCTGGGTACGAGGCCGCAAGGCTCGTTCTCCCAGCTGCGGCGCAAGTACTTCACGAAGCGAACTCACCATATCGACAGGTTGTTCCGCTACGACTCCGAGGTCTTCAGCCTGAAAGGCGACCGCTATTTTGAAGGCTGGTGGCAGACGGAGCGCTATTTCGCCCCCTATGCCGACAAGCTCAAGGAGGAACTCCGGTTTATTGCTAATCCCGGGGCGCACAATGAGGCCTTGCTGCGCGACATTGCCGGGGCCACTGGCGTCGATCTCGTATCCGTCCACGTGCGCAGGGGCGACGCCCTCAAAAATCCCGACACCTGGGTCTGCACTGATGCGTATTACCGCAGGGCCTTGGAGACTATTCGTGCCCGCGAAGGCAGAAAGCTCCATTTCCTCGTGTTCTCAGACGACCTGGCGTGGTGCAAGGAACATCTCGCGCTCGCTCCCAATGAAGCCACCTTCGTGGACTGGAACCGCGGGGCGGAGAGCTGGCGCGACATGTGGCTCATGAGCCGATGTCCCTCGCATATCATCGCCAACTCCACATTCTCATGGTGGGGCGCATGGCTCGATCCATCCCCAAGTAAAATTGTTCTGGCGCCGGAGCGCTGGTCGCTCGCGAAACCTCGGCCTTTCGCCTACTATCGATATACTTTCGACGAAGTGGTTCCAGAGAACTGGATCCGGATACCGGTGGAATGAGCGCATCGCCCGGTGCTATACTCTGGTACTATGAATGCAGCGCGCGATCTTGATGTCAAAATGCCGAACGACGATTTTCGTCGCTTTTTCGCCTGCTTCCTCCCCGCTACAGCCTTCCCTTCCCTGGCTTTTCCCCTCCTACACATACCGCATAAAGACGCTTATATCGCAGAGAAGCGGCGCGCCGCCTCGGGTCGTCCAAATACTGGGACTACCGTCGAAGTCGCCGGAGCCGGAAGGTGAGGATTCTTCATGTCGTCACCAATTCGGACCTCGGCGGCGCGCCGAGCGTCGTCACGGAACTATCGGCAAGGGCGGTTCGCGACGGGTACGCATGCGCAGTGGCGGCAACCCCTGGGGGGCCCATGTGGGACAAGCTCGATCCGCGAGTGGAGCGGATTCCCATCCCCACCATGCGCCGGGCCGTATCACTGGTGCGCGACGGGGAGACATTTCTTCATTTAGGGTGCCTGTACAAGGAATTCTCTCCCGATATCGTCCATGTACACTCGTCCAAGGCGGGCGTACTTGGACGCCTGGCGGCCATAACCGCTGGGGGCGGCCTGTGGAAGCGCTGCGTATATACGATCCATGGCTTCGATACGATTTTAAAAGCGCATCGAGCCTATGTGCCGCTGGAACGCTTTCTTTCGAAACACTGCGGCGCCGTCGTGCCCGTATCAGCCTACGATGAGCGCAACGCTAGGGAAGCGGGGCTTGGCGGAAATATTATCCTCATCAGGAACGGCGTAACGGATCGGCGAGGGACGCTGAGTTCCGATGTAATAGCGATGGAGCGCCTGAAAAACGCGAAAGCGAAGGGCCGCTCGGTGGTACTGACGATAGCGAGGCTTGAGCCGCCCAAACGGGCGGATCTCTTCCTGGAAATTGCGCGAATAACTCCCGGAGCTGCGTTCTTTTGGGTAGGAAATGTCGGGGCTCCGGAGGCGGGATTACCACCAGGAGCAAAAATCCCAGAAAACGTAGAGTTTCTCGGAGAATCCCCTGAAGCTGGTACTTTGGCGAATCTTTGCGATGTCTTTATGCTCGTATCGGATTACGAAGGGCTTCCCATGTCCATTTTGGAAGCCATGTCATGCGCTAAGCCGATCGTCGCGTCCAATGTCGGTGGGATTCCAGAAATACTTGGAGTACGTTCTGCTCGTCCGGACGCAGGGATTCTCGTTCCCAATGAGCCCGGCGCGATAGGGCAAGAACTCTCTCGCCTATTGGCGGATCCTATCGTATGCGAAAAGCTGGGTATCGCGGCGCGTTTGAATTATGAAATGGAATTTACGGCTGACAAGATGTGGGCTGGGTATAAAAACCTTTACACTTCGCTGAGAACATCTTAAGATTGGTTTTGGATCAATGAAAAATGCAAAAAAGCTATAAAAGACAACAGATAGGAATTTTTATTATAGATGTCCTTCTCATGTATATTTCGCTCTTCCTGGCTCTGATTCTCCGCACGCACGCATTCCCCACCCCCTGGTCGCTAAGGGTACACCTTCAGCACTTTACCATCATTTTTTTGGGATGGATCCTCGTTTTTTATACCCTAGGTATGTATCGCTTGGAACGCCCTTTCGACGATCTACTCTTTCTGAGGCGAGTTTTGCTGGGAGTATTGGTAGCCGGGCTCGCTTCGGCAGGCTATTTCTATTTGATTCCGGGAATTCCAATCGAACCTAAGACAGTCCTTCTCCTTTTCGCGGTGCTTTATGCTATTCTTTTCTGGACCTGGCGCTATGGGCTGGGGAAGCTACGAAAACTTTCCAGCATGCGAGTCGGAGTCGGTTTTCTGGACCTCCAGGCAAGTTCATTCGGCATCATTCACGAGACGCTGGCGCGTGTTTCTCTCGGTTATGATGTTCGGTTCGTTTATAATCCCCCGGAAGGCTTGCAGCTTCCCGTTGGCATTCGAACCGTCTGCAAGGCGGAAGATTTGCGAGCAACCGTGGAGGACACCGATACCGATCTTATTATCCTTGACGATAAATGGAATTCTTCCGAAGAGTTGCTCCGCGTGCTTTTTGGCCTTCTGGATCGGCGGGTGCGATTCATGCGGTTATCCGCTTATTATGAATTGATCGTTCGGCGAGTTCCTGTTGGCATCATTGATGAAAGTTGGTTCCTCGAAAATATTGACCTAAAAATAAAAAAGCCTTATGAAGCAGTGAAGCGCTGCGCCGACATCATATTGGCTTGTATCACGCTCATTGTCACTTCTCCGATTTGGCCGCTCATCGCGTTGGCGGTGAAGCTTTCCAGCAAAGGTCCTGTTTTTTTCCGACAAGCGAGATTAGGGCGCTTCGACAAGCCTTTCTCCATTCTAAAATTTCGCACGATGCGCGTCGAAGGGAATAGTCATGAGCCTACAGGGCCAAACGATCCACGCGTCACCGCCGTCGGGTCTTTTCTTCGCTCGTCCCGATTGGATGAAATTCCCCAAGTCATCAATATTCTCAGAGGTGAAATGAGCTTTGTAGGGCCTCGGCCCGAAAGACCGGAAATAGCCCTCGCTCTCGAGAAAGCGATTCCTTATTATCGCCAGCGCCATTTGGCGAAACCTGGCATTACTGGCTGGGATCAAGTTTCCGGCGAATATCATTCACCCTCGATTGAGGATACCTATGAAAAGCTTCAGTTTGATCTTTATTATCTGAAAAACATGTCCCTTTACCTGGATGTCTCCATATTTTTCAAGACGATTGTAACGGTATTCAAAAGAGAAGGACGGTGAAATTTTGAAATTCCGAATCTGTGGCGCCTTTGTTTCGCGCGCGTTGCTCGTTGGCGCGCTGTGTATAGTCACCCTCTCTCCTCTCGCGGCCTTGGACTTTTCCATCAGCGGCTCGGGCAATTACTCCACGGAGGCAGCTAACAGACTCTACGCGGATGGCGCTTTTCTTTTTTCCCACAGCGCAGGCCCTTTTTCAATGTCGTGGGAGCTGGACGTCGATAACAAGGGCACGTACCCTGCCCCCTTCCTCGCCAATTTCTTCGGTGCCTTTTCGTTCGATATCCAAAAAGCCGGATTTACCTACCAAACGGGACCATTCAACTTTTTTCTTGGCAAGCTTCCGCTGCAAGACGATATCGAAAGCCCCTATTCGCTATTCCTTTCGGGAACATCCCCTTCCGTGATGACCGGTGGCTTCCGATATGAATCCGGCCGCTTTTCCTTCTCCGATCGCTGGGTCGGGCTGGATCTAAATACGCAATCCGGCTTGTACAATACACCTTCAACGACGGGCATTTACGCCGATCGAGGCGTCGTGCTGAAGACCTATTCCTATCGTATCGGATATCTTAGGCTTGGCTTTCAGGACGCGACCGTCTTCAATACGTCGTATTTCGATATCGATGTGTTTGCCAATCCCGTGCCATCATTCTTCGTTCAGTATGTGTTGTCCGCCGCGGGCAGGCCAAATTCCCGTTCCGGCAACCAGAATAGCGTGATGGGTTTTTTTGCCGATTATCGGGGTGAGGGCTGGAGCGCATATGCCCAGCTCTTGGTCGATGATTTCAATATGAACCGTTTTATCAGTCTCATCATGCCCGTGGAATATCAAAACCCTGACAAGATAGCCTGGTCTTTGGGCGGCAAGGTAAAGCTTCGATTGGGTACACTGGGGATATACACGGCTGGCTCCACCAAATACACCTTTGAATCGGTGCGAGAGGAATATTATTCTTATACCTTGCATCCCGCGTCGGCCATCCTTTCAAATGGCGTCACCGTTGCGATTCCTTTGGAAGATCAGATGCTGGGATATGTCTATGGCGAAAACAATGTCGCCTTCATGGCAGTGTGGAGCGCACCTGTCGCGGGCATGGATCTGCAGACAGGCTTGGAATTCGTGGTTTCCGGTTCGAAATCGCCGGCCAATCCTTGGCATAATGGCGAAAATTGGGCTTCACTGGGTACCCAGTTGTTGAATGACCCCGTCCTTGAATATAAAACGTTGTTGAACGTGCGCCTTTCCAGAAGATTCGGGCATTTTACCGCATTCGCTCAGGCCACCGTTGGATATATCGCCAACCGGCTTAACCCTAAATACCCAGGCGATTCCGGATTCGCTGTAATCGATAACAACTATGAGCCTGTATTTTACCCTACGGCAGGCGATTCTAGCCTTGTGGCGGAAATAAGCCTTGGCGGGACATGGGTTCTTCTCCGATGAAGTTTGCGCAGGTGAGCGGTTGGCAATGCGCATAGCGATTTTCTCCGATGCCTATCATCCTCGGGTAAGCGGTTTGGTGTCATCCATCGATGAGTTTTGCAAAGGCTTAACGAAACGAGGCCATGAAGTACGCATTGTTTGTCCCAGCTACCCCCCAAGCAGGCTGAATGGTCAGCCTGATCCCTTTCAGACAATTCGCGTAGCCTCGAGCAGCGCTTTTGTTTCGGCGGAGGATCGCCTCGCCATTCCATGGCGTGAACATGAAGCGCTGCTCGAATTGGACAAGTTCGATCCGCAAGCCGTCCATATACAGACTGAGTTTTCGATTGGCATCCTAGGGCGCAAGTATTGCAGAAATCGCGGGATGCCCGTGCTTTCCACGTGTCATACCCATTACGAAATGTATATGAAGGGATATCTGCCCTTGTTGCCCGAAGATATCGGCAAGCTGGCCGCGCGCATCTGGCTGCGGTCAGTCTACGCTCATGATGATCTCGTTATCACTCCTTCACGCCATATTCGTGATGTAATGCTAGGGTACGGAATACAGCATGAGTATGTGGTGATTCCTACCGGCGTGGATGAAACCTTGTTTTTCCCCCATCCTGAAGAAGCGGAAGAGTTCAAGAGAAAACTAGCTGTTCGTCATGCCGGCTTCGGAGAAGGGCCCTTGCTCGTTTATATAGGAAGGATAGGGCAAGAAAAAAATTTGACGCTCCTCGCCGACGCCATGGTTCGAATTGTCGGCGAAGCGCCCGACACCAATTTGCTTATGGTGGGAGATGGTCCGAGAAAAGCAGAACTCAGACAAGCGTTTCGCCAGCGAGGCCTGGAAGAGCACGTGGCATGGTTAGGCTTTCTTCCTCGGTCTCGATTGCCAGCCATTTATTCAGCAGCCGATATTTTCGTCTTTCCTTCAAAGACCGAAACCCAAGGGCTGGTCACCATAGAAGCGATGCTGTGCGGAACGCCAGTGGTGGGAATGAATATTATGGGGACGGCAGAGATTTTACAGGGCGATGTCGGTGGTCTGCTCACGGAGGATAATCCCCTTGATTTCGCCAAGAAAGTGCTTCATCTTTTGCGTGACCCAGCACTGCGGGCGGCAAAGTCAGCCGAGGCGCTGCGACATGCCCAGCGCTATACGATAGGGAATTCCTGTGATCAAATGGAGCAATTGTACACGCGGATATTTCGAAAGTAGGCGGAGGGCAAGGAGATGAGGTTTCGAAGTACGCCTGCGCACCGTATCGGCGCATTTTCCTTTATCGCGTTTCTTGCCGTGCCATCACTTCTTGGTGCTCAGCACGCCGCGGACTTGCTTTTCCCGGACGATGCCGCCTATGAAGCGGCATTTCTTGGCGCCATTCGTTCCGGACGAGTGCCCGATACAAATGTTTTTCCCCTCTTTGGCAATGAAGTGCCAAAAACCGCTGCCGAATCGACATCCAATGGACATTCCGGCCTTAGCGCGAGCTTCAGCACGCCCACGCTCTACTATGATTCGCCGGCTGAGGCAGGTGAACTCGCGTCAAATCTGATGAGCGATCCTAGCCTAACGCCACGCGCCTTTCCTGAAATCCAGCATTTTCTTGCGCTGGTACCCGATCCAATCAATGTTGATTTTCGATTATATCCTTCGGACCATCTATCGTTCCGATCCGACCTCATGGTGAATTATCGGCGCGACAGGATAACCGGCCAAAGTTCAACCTTCCAATGGGGCCTGAATGAATGGATGGGAAACCTCCTCGCGGCGGTGGAATTCCCGCGTAATGCCTACCTAGCTTGGTCCGGCGAAGGATTCGGCGCGGCTTTCGGCCGATTTCCCTCGGGCATGGGCTGGGGCAGGCTCTCCGGGTCCATACTGAATCCTAGGGCATCCTGGTATGACCAAGGCCGGTTTTACCTTCAAAAGGGTTCCCTGCGTTTTACGGGCATGCTCGCCACAAGTTCGGCACAGCTTTCCGCGGCGGAACGGGAAATTCAATTCAGGCGCCTGCCTGATGGGAAGAGCTTCTGGGATTCGCTGAACGACCATGATTTTGCCGCGGCGAATACTGCCTTGAAGCTGGCCTCATGGCATCAAGTGGAATGGAAACCTACCGATTGGCTTTCTCTTGGTTTTGCCGAAATGGGTATGGTGGGTGGCCGCGTTCCATCGCTCGCGTTTCTGCTTCCATCGGTGATTTGGCACAACACCTATGCCGCGGGCTACGCGAATGTGGCCGCGTCCTTCAGCCTAGCTGCCGTACCGCTGCCCGGGCTTTTGATTTCCGGAGAATTTCTTATAGACGATACGCGCAGCACCGATGAACCCACTTCTTCAAAACCGAATTCCTTCGCATGGCTGGGTACTGTCCTTTGGTCGCCAGCGCCGATCGACGGGTTAGGTTTCGATATAGGCGCCGAATATCAGCATGTCGATCGATGGACCTACGTGCGTTGGCAGCCTTACCTCTCCATGTACCAACGCCAAACTCTCACGGGTGGATATTACGGCCTGGATCAGTCACTGGGCGCTCCCTGGGGACCGGATTCGGACTCGATCGGTGTCTATGCCCAGGTCAGACTCAAGAGCGGCGCAGCGCTAGAACTGAGGTATGAATTCGTGCGCAAAGGACCTATCTATCAGGGCATGGCGAGCAAATTGTGGGTTACCGCCGATTTTGATAATGACCCGTCGACTAATGACCCTCCACAATATATTTGGGTTCCCGTGTATTACGATTATGACAAATACGCCGGCGACGGCGAATTGGCCAAAATTCTGGCCAGACCTGATGAATTCCGGCATCTGGTGTCCTTAACGGCTAGCTTTCCCTTGCGCCCTGGTCTCGAAGCGAAGCTCGCGTCCACCTTCGGACTGTACCGGAATTTCGGCAATGTGAGCGGCATGACCAATCTAGCCTTGCTTGTCTATGCGGGGATTGTCGTCCATCTTCCGGTGGTTGGGAGATGATTTCGCCATGATACAGAGATCCAGTATGACGCTGTTGTTTGCGCTTGCCGCGCTGCTTGCCCTGCCTGGGGGAGCGTTGGCGGCCGGAATCGATGACGCGGGGTATCTGAGTGTTTTGCCTGGAGGAGATTCAGACATTCATCGGTGCTATTTTTCGGTTGGGGAAGAGAAAAACGCCGATGGACGCCCTTGGATTGTCATGCATGCCGAATACGAAGCTACTATGCGCGCGGATTCCAGGGAGATACTGGCCATTCTGAGCGACTATAACGACGCTCCAGCTATCTTCCCACGGATCGAGCGAATCGATGTTTTAGATGATCAAGGTGACAAGGCTTTGACGCGACAGACGACGGTATTTCGCGTGCTGGGTATGACTATCGCAAATACCATGGAATTTCAGGTCATTTATAAACACGTACCGCCATCGGCAACAGTTCAGCTATTTTCAATGATCAAAAGCGATGGCTCAGCGCTGAAAAATGAAGGCTCTTGGATAGTGGAGGAAGTGCTTCCAGCTTCGACGGCCCAGAAAGGACCCTTGTGCCGGGTGGTGTACAAACTGGAAACGTGGTCTGAACCTCGCTATCCGCTTCAGGAATTCATCATGCGAAACTTTGGTCCCGCGGACATCGCGGCTCTATTTAAGCAAATCGCCGCAGCGATTCAACGAACTCGAACGCAGAACTTTTAAAAGATTAATCTCGTTCAATATAATCAGCTATTTTTTCTTACCTCCGCTGCTTGCGCCGCCGTTCTCACCCGATTTGCCGTTGTTTTCCTTCTCTCCGGAATTCCCTTGATTTTCCTTTTCGCCAGACTTGCCCTCGTTGGATCTCTCGACTGCCTTGGCCTCGGCGGAATTGCCCTTCGAAATCTTCGCGATGGCGGTATTCAGGGCATTGCTTACGGATCCCCCCTGGGCAACACTATCCGCGATGGAATCGAGGACGGAATCAAGCTTCCTGTTGGAAAGATCGCTTTCGGTAAGGGCTATGGCGAGAAGGCGGCAATTTTCTTCGCTAAAGCCATATTGTGCCTTGGCGTTTGCGACGACCGACAGGGCCGCGACCGCGCGAGTAACCGCCGCGTTGTTGGCGACCGTGGCGCCAAGCTTTGTCACGGCGGCGTCCAGGGCAGCGCTAAGCTCGCTTTCGGCGATGCCGCCCCTCAGCAGGATCGCGACCTGCTCGACCATCGCCGAAGCTTTTTTCGCGTCTGAAGGCAAAAGGCCACGGCTGCTGAGTGCTTTGGAAACAGAGAGGTAACGAGCGGTGTCTTGCTTAAGCGTGGCGAGAAGCACCGGCGCGGGGATGCGCTTCTTGGCGGCTTCCTCGAGCCTCGCCGCGAGAAGGGAATCGGAGAGGGAAGCCGCCCTCACGGCGGCCGCCAATGTCTGGGCCTCGGCCGCGATGGCGCCGTACGCGGCCTGGTTCGCCGGCTTGGCGAACCAGGCCGCCAGGTCTTGGGCCGAAAGCGAGGCGGTGAGAGCGAATAGCAGCGCCAAAACGGCGAAGGCCTTCGCGGCGCGGGAAATAATGGATCTGCGCATACGCGTCACAGCCTCAGGAGGCTGCCGGAGCCTCCAAACCCATCGTCCACCCTGGCGGGAACGCTTGGATCGACGATCCACTTCGTGCCATCGACGACGAAATTATAAACGTAGACCTTGCCCTTCTTGAGGGGAATCTTGATTTCCCATTTTCCGTCGGGGCGGACCCGGCGGAGCGCGTAGCCATCGCCGCTCCAGGCGTTGAAATCGCCGGCGAGATAGACCGACTTCGCCTGCGGGGCGTCCAGAAGGAAGCTGACGGTAATGGTATCGCTGTTCAGTTTCGTGAAGAAAATTCCAAATCCCAGGCCGACCACGAAAATAGCGGCGGCCGCCGCCGCGAGGAGGGGGCTGAGAACAAAGCCTGGTCGTTTGCGGCTTTCGATCGCCGACATGACATCGTCGGCGAATCCGGCGGGGAGGGTGGAGGGGCTGGCGCTCGCGGCGAGGCCGAGGTCCCTCTCCATGAAAGGAAGAAGGGAGCCAAAACGCCTTGAGCATTCAGGGCATGACTCGAGATGCGCCCGGAATTCCTCCGAGGCGCGGCTGGAAGTCACATCGCCATTTTCCCATGCGTCGACGAAGGAACGCGTTTCTTCACACTTCATCATCTATCGATACCTCACGAACTACTTTTTGGTTGCTTCTCTTCGAGAGCGCGGCGAAGCGATTTTCGGGCCCTGAACAGCCTTGTCTTCACCGCTTCCTCGCCGATGCCCAGGACGCGCGCGGTTTCCGCCACCGACAGCTCGGCGAAATAATAGAACTCCACGGGCCAGCGCATATCCGGGGGCAGCGCGGAAACCGCGCGACGGAGCCCCTCCGCGCGGAATGCTTTCTCCACATCCTCGACCGGATCGGCGGGCGGGGCCGCCGCCACCTCAATGCCCGCGGCCTCGGTCTTGCGCCGTTCCGAGGAAAAAACGCGGAACCTCGTGCGCACATGGTTCGCGGCGATGGCGAAAAGCCAGGCGGCGAAACTCTCGCCGATCCGGAAGGAAGCCAGCGAGGAAAAGGCGCGGATGAAGACATCCTGGGCCGCGTCCCTGGCGTCATCCTCGGAGCGCATCCGCGACCTGCAGAACGAAATGACCCTCGGGCCATATTTGTCCACGAGAAAGCGATACGCCTCGCGGTCGCCCGAGAGAACTCTTTTCACGACCTCGTCGTCGTCCGTTCGCGAATCGCCAACCATATGAAAAGAGTATAGCGCCCGCGAGCCCTCGCGGCAACAAAGGCGAAATGGCGAGCCCGCGAGAAGTTTTTCGCGTTCAGCAACCGGCGCCTATCAGCCCGCGTATCCATAGGCAGAAGTCCCGATAAAGGGACACGGAGGTAGACTAATGAATATGAAGAAAAAAATCATCGTTCTTCTTGCGATGTTGGTTCTCGCTTTCGCGACCACTCAGGGCATTTTCGCCCAAGACACCACGGAAACAGACAACCTTGACAACGAAGTGAACGCGCTCAATCAGGCAGCCACCGAAGATCCGACCGCCTTGCTCACCAAACTGAGTGTCGAATTCAGCGTCGACCTTGTCGTGCTGCAGGATCTCTACACTCAGGGCTATACTCCCGGCCAAATTTGGCTGGCGCTTGAAATAACCAAGACTTCGACGACGACGATTACATTGCAGGATGCCATCCTTGTCGCTGGAACGACCGAAGGCCATGGTTGGGGCGTC
>Ga0172379_10003105_pt1 | contig 27310 bp, 27 predicted proteins | sample GrowelOW334metaG_FD_119756 | JGI IMG/M metagenome (GOLD analysis project Ga0172379, IMG submission 119756) | Groundwater microbial communities from an aquifer near a municipal landfill in Southern Ontario, Canada - Groundwater well OW334 metaG | ecosystem: Environmental > Aquatic > Deep...
AATTCCAGCAGCTGTTTTGCCGGCTTTGTGAACCTTGAATAGATTATCTTTCTCTTTTTAGCATTATTTTTCAATTCTTGCAAGCCCCCGCCCTTCGATTGAAAGTAGTGCGCAATGATGTTTTGTATGGCAGTTTCTTCTTTTAATTTCTCAAATTCTTTGATTTTACCGTACTTGATATACTCTTCAATTTTTTTGGCATTTTTGTCTCCAATTGTTCTTGGCACTAAAAATACTTTCCAGACCTTTCCTTGGCCCGCCGAAGCTTTAGCGGAGGAGGCTTCTTTGTAAATTTCAGAAACATCGGTTTTTAAATTTTTGAGGTAGTAAGCCGATTTTTTGTATGCAGAAATATGAAAAGCGCTGTCGCCCTTGATTTCCAGCAGTTTTGCCATTTCTTCAAAAATTTCGGCTATTTCTTTGTTTGCCATGTTGTTAACTTATATTATCATTTTTTTTGCAAAGAAAAAGCCCAACCGCAAATGTGCAGTCGGGCGCGTGCGAAGTGTGTCGCAGCATTTAGGCCGCCTCTAACTCGTCTATCGTCCAGCAGCCGCCCTTGGATCCGCGGGTTCCGGTTACCGAGGCCCAAACCATAACCCCCTCGACCCGATAAACGATCAGCACCACATCTTTATAGGTGTTGATGTGGATCTTGTTAAACTTCGCTAATCGCTTTCGTGTTTCCAGGATGACCTTTACCTTGTCTCCAACTTTAAACATCTTGTTCCTTTCGTGTGTGGGGTGAGTGTTGCGGTGCGCTAAATTAATAATAGCACATTTTATTGCATATGTCAATAGTGAAATAAACCGGGTTTTCTGATAAAATAAACATATGTTTGAGAAAAGACATAGAGTTTTTATAGCCATAAACCTGCCAAATGACGTTAAAAAGTCATTATCTGGCTTCCAGCAAAAGTTTGCTGATGTTCCGGCAAAATGGACTGATACAAACAACCTTCACATTACGCTGGAGTTTTTGGGCTATATAACAGATCAAGAGCTTGCAGATGTTTGTAAAATTACAAAAGAGGTTGCAGAGAGGCATAATTCTTTTTCTGTAAATTTAAATAAAGTTGTATACGGCCCGCCAAACAAAATGCCTCCAAGAATGATTTGGGCAACTGGAGAAAAATCAAAAGAGCTTTCTGATTTAAAAAACGATTTGCAAAAATCATTATTGGAATCAGTTCGTTTTGCTCCGGATGAAAAATCTTTTGCTCCGCATATAACTTTGGCAAGAATTTCAGAATGGGAATTTAAAAAAATTGAGCCCGAAGAAAGGCCGGAAGTTAATGAAGATGTTGATTTTCTTTTTTCGGCTGAATCAATTGAGGTTATGGAAAGCGTTTCAAAACGCGGAGGCCCGCAATATACAGTTTTAGAATCACATCAACTAGGAAATTAATCCCGCTGTCATCAATGGAAAAAGAATTGTACAAAAAATTAATGGTTGAAACTTCAAAAGAAATTGGGGGAATAATTTTGAGCTATTTAGAGCCCATTGAAAAAGAGAATAAGGAACTGTATAAAATTTGTTCTGAACTCCCAAAGAAAAAAATAGGAACTTTTGAATCAAGGGCATACTTCCTTAGGTTTTCTTTTGAAGCTTGCTCCGGCAGAAAATGGACAGAAGCAATCAAACGCGCCTGTGCCGCCATTGAATTGGAGCTTGCCTCAATGTATTTCACAAACAGAATTTTTGACGATAAAGGCGGAAAAGAAATTTTGGGCAAACCAAATAATCAATTTATAGCCGCAATGATAACAAGAGACTTAGCTTCTCAGGCACTAACAAAAGCTTGTTCAAAAGTTGATTATAAGACTTTTGTTAAAATAAAAGATATTTTTGATGAAATAAATAAAATCTTTTACATTGGTCAGTTTTTAGAGATTGGTGTAAATCTGTATAATCCTAAAAATGAATTAAATTGGGATGTCTCAACAGATTTGTATTACAGAAGAAATTATGCTGTTAATAATTCTTTTTTTGAAAAGCTGGGAATTATTGGAGCGACTTTGGGGAAAGGAACGGAAAAAGAAATTGAAGCATTGGCTGGCTTCGGAAAAAATTATGGTATGGCTTTGCAAATGATAAATGACATTGGAGATTTTGTTCCACCAGAACTTAATTCTGGGACAGAGGAAAAACTATCCGAAGATGCTTATAGCGATATCAAACATAAAAAATTGACTTTGCCGATAATTTACACTCTAATAAAAGGAACAAATGTCGATAGAAATTTAGTTATTAAATCTCTGAATGGAGAATATGATAAGGATATTCTTATCGAAATCACGAAGATCCTTGTTAATAACGGCTCAATTGATTATACAAAAGAGAAGGTTTCTGAATTTATCCGTAAAGCAAAAATTTATCTTAAAATATTTTCGGGAAAAAAGCGGGATATCCTGGAACAGATGTGTTTTATTTCTTATTCTAATAGATATTATAAAGCCCTCAATGAATTTAAAAATAAATAGGAGAATAATTTTATGGATCCAGAGAATAGAAAAACTGAAGATGAGGGCGGACAAGAGTTATCGCCAGAAACCGTAAGAGAGATAGAAAACTCAGCTTTTGATTTAGATGACAAGGTTTCTATTTTGCTTGTTAAAGCCGGCTTAAAGCCAACAGCATTATTGTATTTAGAAACGCTTGGCGGAAAAGAAGAGGTGTCAGAAGAACAAATTATAGCTTGTAAAAAATTGTTGCAGAATTTGGGCCCATTCAGTGAAGGAAGACATTTTGATGAGGACCACAAATTAAAATCGGGAGGGACAGCAAAAACCGAGGCAGTAGAATTTTTAGTTGGAAATACGCCTGAAAACTTGCAAAGGTTAAAATTAGCCGTGGAAAATAACAATGCCTATGAAACCGGTTTGGCGCTGGGTTATTGCAAAACGGCTGTCGACGCTTATTGCGGAACAGGCGAGTTGCTTGATGAAAGCACATTGTGGGGCGAAGAGTGGGCCAGAGAGGCAATGACTTTTAAGCCCTGTAAATTATCTGCAGAGCATTTTAAAGAAGAGCTTGAATATTATCAAAAATGGGCAGATTATGTTAAAAGAACAAGTCCCGTTCTTTATAAAAAGATGATGGGAATTTCAAAATAATGAAAATACATTTAATTGGAATTGGGGGTATAGGGGTGTCGGCGTTGGCACAGTACTATTTATCAAAAGGGCACACTGTGAGTGGGTCAGATTTGGTTGCTTCAGAAATTACAGAGTTTTTAAAGGGAAAGGGAATTAGCGTGGTAATTGGAAACTTGGCAGAAAATATTTCTTCTGATATGGATTTGGTGGTTCACAGTCCGGCCGTAAAGGCTGATAATCAAGAGTATAAAAAAGCCAAGGAGCTGGGCATAAAAACTCAAAGCTATCCTGAAGCGCTTGGCGAACTCACAAAAGAATATTACACAATTGCGGTTGCAGGAGCTCACGGGAAAAGCACAACCACAGCAATGATTGCTTTGGCTTTAACAAAAGCCGGGCTGGACCCAACAGTTATTGTGGGCACAAAGCTGAAAGAATTTGGCGGAAGCAATTTTCGCGCAGGAAAGAGCAAGTTTTTGGTTATAGAAGCTTGCGAATATGATTCTTCTTTTATGCACTATTTGCCAAAAATAATTGTTGTCACAAACATAGACAAAGAGCATTTGGACTATTTCAAAACTTTTGCCAATGTTAAAAAGGCATTTAAAAATTTTATTGCCAAACTGCCCGAAGACGGCTTTTTGGTAAACAAGTATCCTGCAAAAGACATTAAAAAAGTGAAAGCAGTTTTGAAGGTCCCAGGTTTGCACAATGTTTATAATGCAATATTGGCTTTGCAGGTTGGAAAAATTTTGGCAATACCGGAAAATATAATTTTAAAATCACTGTCGGAATTTAAAGGCACATGGAGAAGGTTTGAAATAGTAAAAGAGGGGAGCATTACAGTAATTTCTGATTATGCGCACCATCCAAACGAAATTATGGCTACGCTGAAAGCTGCGCGCGAAAAATACAAAAATAACAAAATTTGGTGCGTTTTTCAGCCCCACCAGCATCAAAGAACATATTATTTATTTAATGATTTTGTAAAAGTTTTTAGATCGGCAAAAATAGACAACATAATAATCACAGACATTTATGACGTGGCAGGCAGGGAAACAAAGGAAATAAACAAAGAAGTCAGCTCGGAAAAACTGGTTAAAAAAATAAACAAAAAAAATGTTGAGTATATTCCATTGTGCGACATAGAAGCACGAGTAAGGGGCGGAGTAAAAAAAGGGGGTGTTTTGATAATTATGGGAGCAGGAGATATTTATAAGCTGGCTGATAAATTTTAATAAAAAAGCGGCAGACTAAGTCTGTCGCATATTGGTTGAATCGGCATGCATCGTTTTTTATAGGAAACTCCTAATTTGTCCGGGGCTGTTGTTGACACGCATGTTGCGTCCAACTTTTTCGGCTCGGGATACTCCGCGTCTTTTGTTGTAACTTTGGCAGGTTTTGCAATAGATTTGGCCTGCTTTGATGATTTTTCCGCAGCCATTGCAGTTATTATGCATCGGGTCTGCCGGTATGAATTTCTTTTTACTCATTCAAGACTCCTTTCTCACTGTAAAATTGTTAAAGAGCAGCGCGGGCTGTTTTGGCTGACTCCAGCCAATTTGATCACACCCCGTTTTCTCTTATCCATCTATAATAAGCATCATTTGAAACTATGTCAAGCCTGGTTTAAGGCTTGTTTACTTTTTCCTTTTTTATAATTATAATCAAATATATGGCTACAACAAACGAACAAAAAATTGATGAAGTCTTAAACCGCGGAACAATCGTTGAGATTTTGCCCACTAAAGAAGAGTTCAAGAAAACGCTTTTAACCGGCAAAAAACTAAGGTTTTACATAGGTTTTGACGCCACTTCCGCAACCTTGCATTTAAGCCATGCAAAAAATATAATGCTGATGGAAAAGTTCAGGCAGCTGGGCCACGAGGTTATTATCCTTTTTGGCGATTTTACAGCAAGAATTGGCGACCCTAGCGGAGAAAATTCCGCCAGAAAGCAACTGACACGAAAAGAGGTCGTGGCTAATGTCAAAAAATGGAAACAGCTTATAAAACCGCTGATGAATTTTGGCGATTTCAAAAATCCTCCCAAGATAATGTATAACAATGACTGGCTTGCCAAGTTAAATATGGAAGACTTAATCAGTCTTGCCAGCAACTTTACAGTCCAAAGAATGCTTGAAAGGGATATGTTTGAGAAGAGAATGAAAGAGCAAAAGCCAATTTATTTGCACGAATTTTTGTATCCTTTAATGCAGGGGTATGATTCGGTGGCCATGAATGTTGATGTTGAAGTTTGCGGCACAGACCAAATTTTTAATGCCTTGGCCGGCAGAGAACTGATTAAAAAATTAAAAAATAAAGACAAATTTGTGGTTGCGGTCACCTTGATGGAAAATCCAAAAACAGGCGAGCTGATGTCAAAGAGTAAAGGGACAGGCGTTTTTCTGGATGCGTCTCCAAAAGATATGTATGGGCAGATAATGGCCCAGCCCGATGAAATGATAGAAATTTTGTTTGTTAATAATACTTATTTAACAATTGAGGAAATAAAATCGGTTATGTCTGCCGGCAATCCAAGAGACGCAAAAGCAAGGCTTGCTTTTGAAATTGTAAAAATATTTTACGGCGAAAACAAAGCAAAGCAAACTGAAGAAGAATTTAACAAGGTTTTCAGCAACAAAGAACTGCCAACGGATATTTTGGTTTTTGAAACCGAAAAGGATAACTATTTTGTGTTGGATTTATTGTGCGACACTAAATTAGCTCCGTCAAAGAGCGAGGCAAAGAGGCTGGTTGAAGGAAACGCAGTTGAATTTATTAACGGAGATAAAAAAGAAAAAATCACTGATTGGAAAAAAGAAGCAACACTTGAAGACGGAATGATAATAAAAGTTGGCAGCAGAAGATTTATAAAAATAAAAAAGAAATAATATGCCAAGATTTAAAATTAATGAAACAGCAAAACATATAGGGGAGAAGGTAAAAGTTGCCGGCTGGGTTAATGCCAGAAGAGCTCACGGCAAAATTTTGTTTATAGACCTTCGTGACAGGTCGGGGGTTTTGCAGGTTGTTTTTGTGCCTTCAAATAAAGAAATTTATGAATTAGCCGAACAATTAAGGCCGGAATGGGTAATTGAGATTACGGGTCAGATTGTTAAAAGACCGGAAAAAATGATTAATGATAAAATAGAAACCGGCCAAGTTGAAATGTCTGTTGACGAGTTGAAGATTTTGGCGAAAGCCGAAACCTTGCCGTTTTCAATTGACGGCGATGGCTATGATATCAACGAAGAGGTAAGAATGAAATACAGATATTTGGATTTGAGAAGAGAGAGACTTCAGAAAAATCTTGCTATGAGGCATAAAACAATCCAGTTTATCAGAGAATTTTTGAGCAAAGAAGATTTTATTGAAATTGAGACTCCTATGCTGACAAAATCAACACCCGAGGGGTCAAGAGATTTTATTGTGCCTTCAAGGTTGCAGCCCGGAAAGTTTTATGCGCTTCCGCAAAGCCCTCAACAATACAAACAACTTTTGCAAGTTGCCGGATTTGAAAAATATTTTCAAATCGCAAGATGTTTAAGAGATGAAGACCCAAGAGGCAACAGACAGGTTGAACACACTCAAATGGACTTGGAAATGAGCTTTGTAGAGCAGGAAGATGTTATGAGTTTGATTGAAAGATTGCTTATAACGCTCGTTAAAACGCTTTACCCGGACAAGAAGATACAGCAAATTCCTTTTCCAAGAATGACTTATAAAGATGCTGCCGAAAAATATAATTCAGACAAGCCGGATATCAGAAAAGATAAAAACGATCCGAATTTGCTGGCTTTTTTGTGGGTAATTGATTTTCCATTTTTTGAAAAAGATGACGAGGGCGGATGGACATTCACTCATAACCCCTTTTCGGCCGCAAAGCCTGAATTTATGAAAGACCTGATAGAAAAGAAAAATATCAAGGATATTTTAACAACTCAATATGATATTGTTCTAAACGGCGTAGAAGCCGGCGGCGGAAGCATTAGAAATCATTTGCCCGAAGCCTTGGAAGCGGTTTTTGAAATTATGGGATATCAAAAAGAGGAAATCAAAGAAAAATTCGGGCATATGTTGCAGGCCTTCTCGTTTGGCGCGCCTCCTCATGGAGGAATTGCTTTGGGTTTGGACAGAGATTTGTCTATTTTACAAAACGAACCAGACATCAGAGAAGTGATTGCTTTTCCAAAAACAGGAGACGGCAGAGACTTGATGATGCAGGCGCCTTCGGAAGTTTCCAAGAAACAGCTTGAAGAATTAGAGATAAATATAAAACAGCCGGCAAAAATAAAGAATATTAAAAAGACTAAGAAGATAAATAAAAAAAGCAAGAAATGAATTTTCAGAAAATAGTCCAAATAACATTAGCTTTTTTTGCTTTTGCTTTTGTAATTGGAATAATTTTTTGGGGGATGCAATGGTTTTCAATCAGCCTTACAGAATTTTTTATGATGAAAACCGCCCAGAGCCAGGAGACTTTTTTGGGGAGTATTTCTAACAGTCTGGCATCTGCAGGAACTCCAAACGGCCAACAGCCCCCGCAGATTTTGCAGGAAGCCAGAGAGCCGGAAAAATTAGAAATCAGCGCAACAGCGGCATTGTCATTTAAAACAAATTTATCGGGCGAGAGAATAATTTACTATGAGAAGAATGAAAAATCCATACTGCCAATTGCCAGCCTGACCAAGCTAATGACAGCGCTGGTGGTTTTGGATAATTACGACCTCTCAAAAGAAACCGTAATAAGCGAAAAAGCGGCGGCCCAGGAAGGGGAACAGGGTTCCTTGGAAGCGGGGCAGACTCTTTCGGTTAGAAATTTGCTTTATATAACATTGATAGAGTCCAGTAATGATGCAGCCTATGCATTGGCAGAAGTAATTGGAATAGACAGGTTTTTATCTTTAATGAATACCACGGCAAAAAATATAGGGCTGAAAAACACATATTTTGTAGATGCCACCGGATTAGACTCGGGATCTTATTCTTCTGTGTCTGACCTTAAAATTTTAGCTGAATATCTGCTTAAAAATTATCCTTTAGATTGGGGCGTTACCAGCATTAAAGAGCTTGACTTATATTTCTCAGATGGGCAGTTGCATCACAGGTTAATGAACACTAATCAGCTTTTGGGCGTAATACCGGGCATAGTTGCCGGAAAAACCGGCTGGACTATAGAAGCAAAGGGGTGTTTTATTGTTGTGCGGCAAAACCAACAGAAAGACGGATTTATAATTAATATTGTTCTTGGCTCTGAAGACAGGGATTATGATATGAAAGAAATGATAAATTGGGTAGATGATAAAACAAACAACGGTAATAACAATAACAGCTTATGACAGCTTTAACTTTCAGTGTCATCAAAATTTTAGGAATTTCTGCAATAGCGTCAGTGGTGGCCATGGTTTGGTGCCCGTTTTTGATTGATTTTCTGTACAAGCATCAATTATGGAAAAAGGAAGCAAGAAAAACAGCTATCAGCGGGGAAGAGGCAACAGTATTTTATAATCTTCACAAAGACAGAGAAACAAAAGCTCCGCGCATGGGCGGGCTTTTAATATGGGTGACAACGGTTTTGGTGGTTTTTATTTTTTATTTTTTATCGCTAGTATTTAATAACAGCATATTTTCCAGTCTTAACTTTTTATCAAGATCTCAAACTTGGCTGCCATTGTTTGCCTTGGTTGTGGCATCAATAGTAGGCCTGATAGATGATGCTTTGGTTGTAAGCAATTTAAAAAGCAAATATGTTGGAGGAGGATTGTCTTTTAAAAAGCGATTGGCGATTGTCACATTAATCGGGCTTGCCTGCGGTATTTGGTTTTATCAAAAATTAGGCTGGGATGCCATAAACATTCCTTTGCTTGGAGATTTTTCAATTGGTATATGGTATATTCCGCTTTTTATTATTGTGATGATTGCCTGCTGGTCGGGGGGGATAGTTGACGGCTTGGACGGATTATCGGGAGGAACCTTTGCTTCTATTTTTGGAGCGTTCACTATTATAGCCTTTTCCCAGGGGAAAATAGATTTGGCAATATTTTGTTCTGTGATTTTGGGAACGCTATTTACTTTTTTATGGTTTAACATTCCGCCGGCCAGATTTTATATGGGCGAAACCGGAATTTTAGGTTTGACAACAACTCTTGCGGTAGTGGCTTTTTTAACAAATTCTGTTTTTGTTTTGCCCGTTATCGCAGGCATTTTGGTTATAGAAACAGGTTCTGTTATCATACAGCTTTTATCCAAAAAATTCCGCAATAAAAAAATATTTTTATCCACTCCAATACATCATCATTTTGAAGCCTTGGGATGGCCGGCTTATAAAGTTACAATGAGATTTTGGATTATCGGTATAATCTTAGCCATAACTGGAGTTGCGTTAAGACTATTGGGATAAAATTATGTTAAAATTTGAAGCCCCGGAAGGAGGGCTTTTTTATTTGACATTTAAGCTTAATCAGTTTAATCTGTAAAAGAAGATAAATAATCAAAAAATTATGAAAAACAAGCAAATTTCAAGCTATTTGGGCAAAAAGGCTATTTTAATACCTTTATCAATGATTTTCTTTTTATCAATTTTACTTGTCCCGCAAATCGCAGGCGCAATGATATATTATAACAATCTTACGGTTTCCTGCTATGCAAATCCCAGTTCAGCTGATACAAACCAGCCTGTTAATTTTATCTCAAATGTCAGCGGGGGGACAGGCAACTACACATATATATGGTCTGGAGCCTGCTCAACTTCTGTATATTCATCAAACTGCATAGCACTGTTTTCCCAAGCCGGGAATTATACGGCAAATCTTTCTGTTAATTCCGGCGGATATACTGCAACTGCAAATTGCAATGTTAATGTAAACCAGAAGTGCATTTCTCACGCTTCTGCCAAATGCGCAGGAAACGATATCTATTGGTATGACTCATGCGGAAACGTGCAGGATCTTTATCAAAGCTGCCAAGGCCAGACGTGTTCGGGCAACAGTTGTGTTGTAATCCAACCGGTTTACACAAAAAATTATAAAAAAGCCTGTTACAAAGGAAGCATATATTGGTATGACTCAAATAATTCGGTGCAGGATTTGTTTAAAGACTGCCAGGATAATAATCAATGCACGGTTGACGGGTGCGCAAACAACAAATGCGAAAATACTTTAAAATGCGACGGATCAGCTTGCAGTATGGGATCAGATGATTACTGCAACAGTTGCAATCATATTGGTGACGGTTCCTGCAACTGCCAAGAAACAAACGCCGCTGCCCCTCAAGATTGCAAAGCAAACATAAACGAAAATAACAACACTCCGGCTGATTCAGGAAATATTGATGTTTCTTTGCTTTGTAAAAATTTAGCTCTGTCATCAGACTGGTCAAAAGACGTTACTATGTCAGAAAATCAGGAAATCAGCTGTATGATTACAGTCAAAAATTCAACAATATTAAAAGCCGACAATGTGTTGGTTTCTGTCCAATTGCCAAATGATGTTGCCTATGCTGACAATCTTCAGCTTAACGGCGTTCCGATTGAGGGGGATATAATTTCCGGATATAATTTGGGGCTCATAGAATCCGGCAAATCTGAAACAGTTATATTCAACGCTAAAACTCAATCAATAGCAGTTCAAGGAATGAAGCAAGTAACAGCTTCAGCCAGCTTTGGAAATTTGTTGGATTCTGATGTGCTGTCTTTAAATTTTGTTCCAAGCGCAATAGAATCGGCTGCGGTTTCAGGAGCGCCGGTATGGTTCAGTGAATTTCTTAAACGCTGGTTTGCATGGATTTTTGTCGGAGCAATTCTGGTATTTTTATTTATAGTTGTGTTCAGAAGGCTTTCTTCTGAAAAATAGCCTCATAAAAAGCCCCGCAAGGGGTTTTTTGTTGCATTTGATAAAACCTTATTTTTTGCTATAATAAAGTATTAATATGATAGGAATTTTTGATTCTGGTGTTGGCGGATTAACAGTTGCAAAAGAAGTTTTTAAATATCTGCCCGAATATCAGATAATCTATTTTGGGGATACGGCCAGGCTTCCTTATGGAACAAAAGGGGCTGATTTTGTTAAAAAATATTCTGGAAAGATAACAGAATGGCTTTTGGCAAAAAACGCAAAAATTATTGTTATCGCCTGCAATACTTCCTCCGCCTGGGCATCAGACTTTTTAAGAGAGCAATATAAAGATGTTCCCATTTTTGACATGATAAGTTTTGCGGCAAAAGATGTTGCTGCTGCCACTAAGAACAAGAAAGTTGGCATAATTGGCACTCCAGGCACAGTAAAAAGCAAAGCCTGGGCAAATGAGCTGAAGAAAATAGATCCAAAATTAAAAATTTACTCTCAAGCATGCCCGTTGTTTGTGCCAATGGTTGAAATGGGTTTTACAAAAGGAGCCGTTGCTGAAAAAATTACTAAAGAATATTTAAAAAAAATAAAAGCCAATAATGTGGACGTTTTAGTTTTAGCTTGCACACACTATCCATTGCTTGAGAACGTAATAAGAAAGGTTATGGGTAAAAAAGTTAAAATTATAAATCCGGCGGAAAGCACAGCCAAAAAGATTAAAGAATTTTTGAAAAATAATCCAGAATTAGAAAAAGAAATCCAAAAGGGAAGCGGGCATGAGTTTTATTTTAGCGACGACCCTTATGATTTGGAAAAAATAGGGCACCTTTGTTTCAAAAAAGAAATTAAACCAATTATAGGAGATCCTTTTAATGGCTAAGCAAATTTTCAAAAATAAAAAAGTTGTAATAATGGGTTTGGGCCTGCACGGAGGCGGAGCAGATTCCGCAAAGTTTTTTTACAAGCAAGGCGCCAAGGTTTTGGTTACAGATTTAAAAACAAAAGAACAGCTGGCTTCATCAATTGCACAGTTGAAATCGTTTAAAAAAATAGAATATGTTTTGGGCGGGCACAGGGAAGATGATTTTAAGACAGCAGACATTATAATCAAAAATCCCGACGTGCCAAGTTCTTCGCCATATTTAGAAATTGCAAGAAAGAATAAAGTAGAAATACAAACGGATGTAGGTCTATTCTTTAAGACATCCAAAGCATTTATTATTGGAGTTACCGGTACAAAAGGAAAATCTACCACAGCATCTTTAATTTATCATCTATTAAAACCAAAATACAAAAGGATATTTTTGGCGGGAAACATAGGAGTCTCTCCGCTAAGCCTTTTATCAAAAGTAAAAAAAGGAGATAAAGTTGTTTTGGAGCTTTCCAGTTTTGAGCTGGAAGATTTAAGACAAAGTCCGAATATAGCAGTTTTTACAAATATTATGCCAGACCATTTGAACAGATATGCAGATATGTCTGAATATGTTGACGCCAAGAAATCAATTTTCAGATATCAAACCAAAAAAGATATTTTAGTCTTGAACAATGATGATTCTATTGTGCGAACATTTGCAACAGAAGCAAACTCAAGAGTGTGTTATTTCTCAAAAGAAAATAATCCAGAAAATGTAAGCCTGGATGGGTTTAAGTTATACGGGAATCATAATTTGTCTAATTTGCTGGCCGCCATAGAAGTTGCAAAGATAATGAAGGTGCCTGCAAAAGTCATTGAAAAGAGCTTGAAAACATTCAAGGGCGTGCCTAGCAGACAAGAATTTATTAGGGAAGTTGACGGCGTAAAATATTTCAATGACACAACCGCAACAATACCCCAGGCTGTAATTTCGGCAATAGATTCATTTTCTGAGCAATTTCCAGATGCAAATATATTTTTGATTTGCGGGGGAGTATACAAAGGAGTTGAATATAAAGAAATGGCTGAAAGGATTAGGGAAAAAAATGTTTCATTGATTATGTTTCCAGGAAACGGTTCAGATAAAATAAAAGAAAATTTGCCAAATTACAATAAGATTAGCGACGCTTCCAATATGCAAGAAGCCGTAGAAAAGGCCAGCAAAATGGCAAAAGTGGGGGATTTGGTAATACTTTCGCCAGCAGCTTCAAGTTTTAATATGTTTAAAAATGAATTTGACAGAGGAAATCAATTTGTCAAAGCTGTTAAAGAAATACTTTGATAGGCCATGAAAAAAAAGCTAAACTATAATTTAATTTGTTTAGTGTCTGCGTTGATTATTTTAGGGTTTTTATTTTTGGCGACTCTTTCAGCCACCGCTTCTCTGAATTTTTTTGGAAACACAAACCATTACTTGTTCCATCAAATATTGTACGGCCTTCTGCCCGGAATAGTTTTGTGCGTTGTTGCATATAAGGTGCCGCTGGCTTTTATAAAGAAATTTGCGCCGGCCTTGGTTTTGGCGAATCTTGGAGTGATGTGCCTTATTTTTTTACCGGTATTGGGCTCCGGGTTTTGGGGAGCCAAGCGCTGGCTGAATATGGGTTTATTTGTTTTTCAACCATCGGAATTTTTAAAAATTTCAGCAATACTTTATCTTGCAGCCCTAATTTCTAACAAACTATATGAAAATCATAAAAAGGGCTGGATATATTTGGTGAAAAGCGGTTATGATAGCTTAAGGCAGATGTTTTTGCCTTTCGTGATTTTTTTATCAATAGTTGGAATTATTTTAATTTTCCAACCGGATGTCAGCACGCTGGGAATAATAAGCTTAACTTTGCTTACAATGTATTTTTCAGCCGGGACGCCTTTTTTTCACACGCCGCTGATAATTTTAAGCGGAGTGGCGGGACTGGCTCTTTTAATAAAATTTGAACCATACAGATTGGAAAGGCTTTTAGTTTTTTTGCATCCTGAGACAGACCCCTTGGGAATAGGGTTTCAGGTGAAACAGTCATTAATTGCAATAGGGTCCGGCGGTTTTTTTGGAAAAGGACTGGGAATGTCCAGCCAAAAATTTGGATTTTTGCCGGCCGCTATGTCAGATTCTATTTTTGCCATTCTGGCGGAGGAAACCGGAATAATCGGCTGTTTGATTGTGGTAGCCCTTTTTATATGGTTTGGCTGGATGGGCTTAAAAATTGCCAGGTCTTCAAATGACAAATTCGCGCAATTAACAGCAATTGGAATTACTTCTTGGATAATGATTCAGGCTTTTGTGAATATCAGTTCTGCAATGGGAGTGTTCCCGCTGGCAGGCATTCCTTTGCCATTTTTCAGCTATGGAGGCTCGCACCTGACCACAGAACTAATAGGCATAGGTCTTTTATTAAATATTTCAAAAAATACTTAGCCAAAACAATATGCGCATACTATTTACAGGCGGGGGATCTGGCGGGCATATTTTTCCGATAATTGCCATTGCCAGAGATTTAAGAAGATTGTATTCAAAAAACGACCTTGAGTTTTATTATTTGGGTCCCAAAGAAGAGCTTAGCCATATACTGCTTTCGCAGGAAGATTTTAAAATTAAAAATATTTTTGGAGGAAAAATAAGGAGATATTTTTCTTTTGAAAATTTTATAGACATTTTATTTAAAATTCCTTTCGGAGTTTTGCAAAGCTTTTTCTTGATTCTGATAATTAATCCGCAGATTGTTTTCAGCAAAGGGGGGTCGGGATCTGTTGCTGTTGCGTTCTGCGCAAAAATTTTGGGCATTCCGTTGTTCATCCATGAGTCTGATATTGTTCCGGGATTGTCCAACAGAACCAGTTTCAAGTGGGCTAAAAAAACTTTTGTGTCGTTTCCAAAAACAGAATATTTTGAGCCCGAAAAAACAATTTTAACCGGCAACCCCATAAGAAAAGAATTGTTGGAAGGAGACAAAGAAAAAGCGCGGGAGATGTTTAGTTTAACTTATGAAAAGCCGATAATTTTATTTTTTGGAGGTTCGCAGGGCGCGCAGGCAATCAATGATTTTGTTTTAAATACTATGAATGACTTGCTGAAAGATTTTGAAGTGATACATGTTACCGGCCGGGAAAATTTCAAACAAATAGAAGCCGAAGCGCAAATAGTGGCAGACAAGATGCTGGTAAAATATTATCACCCGATTGGCTTTTTGGACGAAGAGCATACCAAACACGCCTATAAGGCCGTTGATTTTATTGTTTCCAGATCGGGAGCAGGTTCTATTTTTGAAATTGCAGCCATCGGGAAGCCCAGCATTCTGGTGCCTCTTCCGTCAGCAGCCGCTGATCATCAGGCAAAGAATGCTTATGCTTATGCAGCAACCGGAGCAGCCATAGTTATTGAACAGGATAATTTAACAAAGAATTTTTTTATGGAAAGACTGCAGTATGTCTTTTTGCATCCGGAACTGGCTGAAAAAATGCAGAATGAGGCGCTAAGATTTTCAAAGCCTCTGGCCGGCAAAGCTATTGCCAGAGAAATTTTAGAATATTTAATGTTGCAATAAAAATATGGTAAACAAAAATACAAGAGTGAGAATTGCTCCGTCTCCAACAGGAGCTTTGCATATTGGCACGGCCCGAAGCGCGCTTTTTAATTATCTGTTTGCTAAAAATCCGCCAACTGGCGGAATAGGACAATTTATTTTGAGGATTGAAGATACAGATTTGGAAAGATCTGATTTAAAATGGACTCAAGACATTATTGACGGATTGAAATGGCTTGGAATACAGTGGGATGAAGGGCCGGACATAGGCGGGGAATACGGGCCTTATAAACAAACTCAAAGATTGGACAATTATGAAAAATATTTAAAAAAACTTTTAGACGAAGGCAAAGCGTATTATTGTTTTTGTTCGGCCGAGGAGCTTGAAGAAAAACGGCAAGAACAGATGAGCAGGGGAGTGGCTCCTAAATATGATGGGAAATGCAGCCATTTGACCAAAGAGGAGGCGGAGAAAAAGCTGTCAGCCGGAGAGCCGTCTGTGATAAGATTCAGAGTTGTTTCAAAAAAAGTTAAATTTAAAGATTTAATTCGCAAGGAAGTGGAGTTTGATTCAGGATTAATAGGGGACTTGGTTATAGCTAAAAGTTTAAGGATTCCATTGTATAATTTTGCCGTGGTGGTTGATGATTTTGAAATGGAAATCAGCCACGTGATAAGGGGGGAAGACCATATAGCAAACACCCCAAAACAAATTTTAATACAAGAGGCTCTTGATTTTCCAACTCCTCAATATGGGCACTTGCCATTGATATTAGCTCCGGACAGGTCAAAGATGAGCAAGAGATTTGGTTCTGTTTCGGTAGCCGAATACAGAGAGCAGGGATATCTGCCCGAAGCCATGGTAAACTTTATGGCCCTGCTTGGCTGGAACCCGGGCACAGAAAGAGAAATATTTTCTTTATCGCAGTTAGCTAAAGAATTTTCTCTGGAAAAAATACAAAAAGCTGGCGCTATTTTTAATATTCAGAGATTAGATTTTATAAACGGCTTTTACATCAGAGAAAAGTCCTTGGATAAGCTGGCAGAACTTTGCAGGCCGTATTTGAAAGAAGCAGGGCTTTTGGTGGAAGGGCAGGTGTCAGAGAATAAGCTGCAAAAGATTGTTGAAGTTTCCAGAACAAGAATGAAAAAACTTTCAGAAATATCTGCGCTGTCGGATTTCTTTTTTCAGGACAAATTAAGTTTTGATAAAAACTTGCTGCAATGGAAGGGAGTGGGGGATAGCGCAGCAAAAGAGTCCTTGGAATACGCAGAAAAAATATTGTCTGCTGTAAAAGAGTGGGACATAAAAGTTTTGGAAACAGAATTATTTTCCGCTTCGGAAAAATTTAATTTGGAAAAAGGATATCCGGAAAAAAATAAAGGATATCTGCTTTGGCCGTTGAGAGTGGCTTTGTCAGGAAAGGATTCTTCGCCAAGCCCTTTTGAAATAGCCGACATACTGGGCAGAGAAAAAACATTAAAACGCATTAAAGAGGCAATAAAAATGCTGGAGTAGTTTTATTGTGCGACAGATTTATGACAGGCGGGCGAGGGGACGAGGATGTTTAAATATTTTAGTTAATACAAGTTTTATATTTATGCGATTGCAACAGGTTTTTATTAAAAGTATTATAATTATAGCTGTCTTGCTGGCAGTAATATTTTTAAGCCAGCAGCCGTATTCCAGGGAACTTGGCAAGAGCTTTTGTGGCAAGGCAAAGGCCCTGGTTGCCCCTGCGCTGGAAAAGATGTATAAAACATCGTCTAATTATGTCACTTCGCGCTTTGCCCCGCAGGTGGAGAAGGGGAAGGTAGAGATCCAGCAGAAGGTGATAGAGGAAAAAAATAATTTAAATAAATCTATCTGGGAAAATATAAAAAATTATTTTGCAGAAACTTTTTCTAAAATTTCCGGCACGAAAGTGGAGTAGGATATCCACATTGACAGGGGCTCTTTCCTGGCTTATTGTTAATATAATAGAGTTCGCATAATTATAGTTAAGCGAATACTCACACGCGTATAAACTCAAACCATGAATAAAAACTCAACGCCAATGCCAAAACATATAAATGACTTTCTTGATTGGATTGATATAGAAAAAGGTTTGTCATCAAAGACTCAAGAAAATTATAGGAGATTTCTAGAAAAATTTTTAATTTGGCTAAAACTCAACAAATTAGACTCTCTTCTCCCCCATCAACTAACCTCCCAGCACATCTGGGACTACAGGGTTTTCCTATCCCGCCAATCCCACACCCATGACGGCCAGCCCCTTAAAAAGACCACCCAGAACTACTATTTAATCGCTTTAAGAGCCTTTCTAGGCTATTTTGTGGCAAAAGACATACTTTCCCTACCCCCAGACAAAATAACCCTTTCTAGGCCCGATAAAGAGAAAACAGTTAAGTTTTTGACCTTAGAACAGCTGGAAAAACTGTTTTCGGCTCCCGATATCGCAAATATACAAGGATTGAGGGACCGGGCCATACTTGAGTCGTTTTTTTCAACCGGAATGAGGATATCCGAACTTACCTCTTTAAACCGCGACCAGATTAAAATACAACCAGGAATGACTGATTTGGAACTTGGCATTGTTGGCAAAGGAGGCCGGGCCAGAACAGTGTATTTTTCAAAAGGCGCACTTGAATGGCTTGGGAAATATCTTTCATCCCGCGATGCCGACAAAGACGATAAAGAAAAAGCTTTGTTTATAAACTATAGCGGAAAAAAAGATGCCTCGCGCAGACTGACTCCAAGAGCAATAGAAAAAAATTTAAAAAGATATATTATCATCGCAGGACTGCCTATTACAACTACTCCGCATGTGTTGAGACATAGTTTTGCGACGGATCTTTTAAATCAAGGCGTTGATATGAGATTAGTGCAAGAATTTTTAGGGCATAAAAATATACTTGCTACCCAGATATATACCCACGTGACTAACAAAAGGCTAAGAGATGTGCATAAAAAGTTTCATGGAGAGCTAAAACAAAACAATGGATAGTTCAAATTTATCTCCATATTATATAGCAGGCTTCGTTGATGGCGAGGGTTGTTTCGGTCTGCAGTTTAGAAAGGACGTTCGTCATGAAAGACGCGGTTCGCCGGTTTACTATTCGTGGAAAGCTCAGTTTACGATTACAGCAAGAAAAGACGAACAAGAATTATTCGAAAGGATTAAAAATGTTTTTGGCTGCGGGAATGTATATAAAGAACTGGATAGAGAAATTCATTACTGTGTATCTAATGCAGATGATTTAAAAAACATTATTTCTCCGTTCTTCAAGAAATACCATTTGCAAGGGAAAAAGAAGCACGATTTTGATCTTTGGGCGGAAGCAATTGAAATAATTTATAACAATAAAAAGGAAAGAACCAATTCACAGAAAGGCGTTAAGGGTTTTTCAAAAAATGGCTGGGATGAAAAAGACCTGCAACGTTTGTTGGAAATACATTCTGCGATGCAAAAATACAAATCGCATAGGCCGAATGGATTAAAGCATATCAATGTCGCATATAGTTTATACCGCAAATAATTTTTTGTTTTATTAATCTATGTATAAAAAAAGAGGGCTTAATCCCCTCTTTTTTGTCACTTCCCCACGCCTGCCAATTTGTCGCACAATAAAAGTATAATTATATAAAATTTATTAAAAATTTATTTTTAGTATATTTTTTATTAAATATATCTTTTGTTTCGGTATTGTGGTCAGACTCTATTTTAATAGTGGCATTTATTAAATCTAACGCTTTTTTAACCATATACATACCAACACCTTCTCCAGGATCATTTTTATCTATGTTTCTACCCCTATAGCCCAGCTCTATTATTTTATCGATTTCATCATTTTCTATTTTTACACTCATCATTTCAAAATATAGAGTACGGGTTTTACTATCAAAACCGATATGTAGTGGCGTATATGGTAATGTATACTTAATTGCATTATTCAAAATATGGTGCAACGCCATATTCAATATTTTATAGTCAGTTTCTAAAGGATTGTCGTCAGCATCATCAAAATCTATGTGGTATTTTATTTCTATATTTCTTTTATTAAAATCATCATAAAAAGGATGTACGATATTTTTTAGCGCTTTATCTATATTGTGTTTGCCGATATTTATTTGTTTAGTCCCGCTTAAAATTTTGAGCCCCTCTATTTGTGCCTGAATGTCCACGGAGCGTTTTATTATGGACAGAAAACCCTCTGATGCAGTTTGTTGGTCTTTAATAAGAATATTTTTTACGATATTGACCTGTTCGTAATAATTTTCGGCATTAACTAGAGTAAACTCTGGGATAATTTTTTCAATTGTATCTTGAAGCAAAGAATGTGCAGTTATTAGGTTGTGGGATGCAATTGCATATTCTTTTCCATATTCATTTTGTAGACCTTCTTTGAATTGAACAATCTTTATATACGCTTCTGCGGTTTTATCTGCTATATGCTTGTTTCCCAATATTTTGTAATCATAGTCACTTCCCCACAATTCTATATCGTATCCGTTAATATTTCGATATACTTTTCTAACACTAGCCTCTCTGGGGGTTGAATTCAGATTAGAGAACAGAACTTCGTTTTTATTTATTATTTTAAAGAAAATCATTTATGAAGAGCCTCTAGTCCCTCAATAATTTTTTGTTCGATTTCATACATAGAGGCATTTTTTTCTAGATAGCTATCGGCCTTTTTGTTATTATTATATGCCTTAATCGGTAGGTTGTGAGCTGAAAAAAGAATCAGCCATTTTGTATCTTTATATCTTTCACGCAAAGCACTAACCAAGGCAATTCCCTGATCTTTTGATGATTTTGCAATGCCTAAATAATCAATAAAAATTATGTCTGCTTCCTTAATTGTCTGCTGGTCGAGATCATCAGCGCTTGTTATTTGTGTAACATTTTTCCATCCGGCCCGCATTAGATTGTTTGTTTTGTCTCTTATGTCTAAGTCGTCAATAAACAAAATTTTTATATTTTCTTTGTAAAAACCTATTTCATTTGGAACGATAATTTTTTTTGAGGAAATACCTTTATTTCTATTAATTAAATCGTGGATGTTTATAATATTCTTCACAACAGCTTTTGTTGGGTTCTCTTGTGTTTTCTTAGGAAATATAATTTTAATCAGTATGGCACCCAAAAGAGCGGCTATGGCCCCGCCCACGATTGTTATTAGCCATACGTTTTGAAAAAGATCATTTAATGTGATTTGACCTATCTCTTCTTGCATATTATTAATAATTAGTGTTTTTATTCATTCTGCTCTTTCTATAAAAAATTGCAACTGAATTACAGAAAATTTGGAAATGCTTGTCGCATAATAAAATGTTTGGTATAATTATATAAGAATATAAATTATAAGTTTTAAATAATTTATTTATGGCACAAGAATCATTCAACATAGCCAATATAGTAAATAACGACGGGTGCTTTGATTTGCAGTTCCGCAAAGACACAAGGCATGACCGAACCAACTCGCCCACTTATTACAGGTGGAAGGCGCAATTTGTGGTAACAGGCCCGAAAGCAAATATTAAAGTTTTGGAAAAAGTAAAAAAAGAAATTGGGTGTGGTGATGTTTGCGTGTCAAAAGACCAGGCAAGGTTTTCAGTTCAAAAAATAAATGATGTGGCAGGCGTGATTGTGCCATTTTTTAGAAAAAACAAACTGTCTGAAAAAAAGAAAAAAGACTTTGAGCTTTGGGCAAAAGGAGTTGAAATTATACAAAAGAACAAAGGCAAGTATTTAATTTCTTGGAAAAAGAATGACTTGCGCACTCTTATAGAAATTCATAATTCTTCGGCAAAATATAAAAACAGGCCAAGGCAATCCAAGTGGCTGGAAATGGCAAAAATATTGTCAAAATCAAGCTAACACAAATTAAAAAATCCTGCGTCGCGGGATTTTTTGTTGCTCTCGCTCCCCTGCTTTGCCCCCTCCCTCATTTTTATTGTGCGACAAAACGGAGAAACAAAAAAGCACGCGTATTTGCATGCTATAAATATTTAGGTCATAGCGATTCTCCTTTCAGTTCGGGCAGATATCGTTTGCACATTTTTCGAAAAACTTCTTCTTTTGAGCGGTGATTTTTCCTGGCAAGCGCCTTTACGATTGACTCAAGAAAAGCTTCCATAAAATGCCGGCTGAAAGCTTTAATTTCCCACAAAGGGATATTCAAGGTTTGAGATAATGCCTTCAAGTCTTTTAGAGAATTTAGCAGTTCGTTAAACAAATTCATTCCTTCCAGTTTTTTGGGTTTATTAACGTGCACAAGCAGAATTCGCAGAATTTCATCATTGCGTTGCATAGTTTTCTTCAAGCTTTTGGGCATTGTGGTCTCCGTTCTATTTGTGTCTGCTTAAGCGCCGTATCCCCAATCAAATGAGCACCATATGATATCATCAGTATCAAAAGCTTCATCGGTTATTCCCAATCTGTTGAAACTAAAACCATCCGGCTCAAGACCTATACTATGATTTGCCAAAATTGCTACAATATATCTCCTTTTTGACTCGGACATAATTGTCTTCCTCTGATTGACAAGGTTCAGAACGCAGGTAAATATTATCATCAAAACGGCTATGCGTCAATAATCTGTCGCACAATAAAGTTATTTGCCAAAGCGCCTTTGCCTGCGGTCAAATTCTGCAAGGGCTGTGTCCAAGTCTTCTTCCGTAAAGTCGGGCCAAAATTTGGGCGAGAAATACAATTCTGAATAAGCTCCCTGCCATAGCACAAAGTTAGACATTCTCATTTCGCCTCCGGCTCTTATTATAAAATCGGGAGCGGGCAACCCTGCTGTTGAAAGATATGTTTCAAATAATTTTTCATCAATTTTATCAGCCGGAATTTTGTCTTCAATTATTTTTTTAACGGCATTCAAAATATCCCACCTTCCACCATAGCTGATAGCAAAATTAAGATACAAACTGGAATTATTTTTTGTGGCTTCTTCGGTTTTTATTATTGCTTCCTGTAATGATTTTGGAAGCCTTTCTTTTTGGCCTATCACCCTTACTTTAACGCCGTCTTTGCTGTATCTGTCTAAATTATCAATCAAACATTTTTCCAAAAGTTTCATCAAATAAGTCACCTCTTCTTCTGTTCTGTTCCAGTTTTCGGTTGAAAAACCAAAAGCTGTAAGCACTTTTATTCCCTTATTTTTGCACCACTCGGAAAAATCTAAAAGATTTTCATATCCTTTTTGGTGCCCCAAAAGCGAGGCTAAGCCTTTTTGTTTTGCCCAGCGCCTGTTGCCGTCCGGAAACAAAACAATGTGGTTCGGTATTTGCATAATAAATGTATATTTTTGATTAATTAGAAGTATTGGTATTTTCTATTTGAATGGGTGTTTTACTGTATGATTTTGCCGATAAAAAGCCGGCGGCGAACGCCAGCATAACAAGCAGAACAACCACGATAATAAGTATTATATCACTAAAATGAGATTTGACAAAGTCTGATAATTTTGATAACATGAGATTTATAATAGATTAACTTAAATACAAATGTCAACATCTAAATCATCAGGTTCATCTAGATTGGGAAGAGACTCCAATGCTCAAAGATTAGGCATAAAAGCCTATGCCGGAGAAAAAGTAAAGACCGGTATGATAATCATAAGGCAAAGAGGCACAAAATATCTTCCTGGCAAGAATGTAAAAATGGGTTCAGACGACACTATCTATGCTATGCAAAACGGCGTAGTCAGATTCTCTCAGAAAACCAAAAAGCTTTTTGACGGATCACAGAGAACAGCAAAGGTTGTTAATGTCGATTTGACCAAGTAATTATTTACTATAAACACGCCCTTTTCGGGGCGTGTTTTGTTTTGCAAATTTATTTTTTGATGCAAGCTTTTATAAATTCTCTAAATAGAGGGTGAGGTTTTAACGGCCTTGATTTGAATTCCGGATGGAACTGGGTGGCAACAAAAAATGGATGATTTTTCAATTCTATGATTTCCACCAAATCTTTTTCAGGATTTTTGCCGGCCATTACCAAGCCCTTCTTCTCCAGCATATCTCTGAAGTCGTTGTTAACCTCATAGCGGTGTCTGTGGCGTTCTGAAATTTCCGGAACCCCGTAAGCTTTATAACTTATGGTTCCTGGGGCCAGTTTGCAATTGTAGGCGCCAAGCCTCATTGTTCCGCCGTATTTCTTTTCTTTCAATAAAACTTTTTGATCTGGCATAACGTCTATAACCGTATTTTTGGCGTTCTTTTTAAACTCGGCCGATGTTGCGTCTTGAAGTCCGCACACGTTTCTGGCAAATTCTATAACTGACAATTGCAATCCCAAACAAAGCCCGAAAAATGGAATTTTATTTTCTCTGCAATACCGGATGGCTTTTATTTTTCCTTCCACTCCCCTGTTCCCAAACCCTCCAGGAACAATAATTCCGTCGTATTTGTCTAATTCTTTCAGCGCCTCGGGATTTTTTTCAAAATCTTCAGATGAAATCCAGGAAATTTCCGCCTTTCTGTTTTGTGAAAAAGCGGCATGTTTTACGGACTCAATAACCGAAATATAAGAGTCCATTAATGTGAATTTTCCGCTTTCAAAATATTTTCCAACAATTCCTATTTTTACTTCTTTGGGATGGTTTCTTATCAGTTTTACTAATTCTTCCCATTCTTTCAGGTCGCTTGGCTTTGATTTAACCCCGAATTTTTTTAAAATTTTATCGCCAATTCCCTCTTTTTCAAAATTTACGGGGCATTCATAAATTGATTTTATATCGGGCGCGGAAAGAATGTCTTCAGGATGAATGTTGCAATAAATTGCCAGCTTTCTTTTTCTTGGCTCGTCCATTGGCACTTCTGATCGGGCTATAATAAAATCAGGCTGAATTCCAGATTCATTCAAATTTTTTACGGCCTGCTGGGTTGGTTTTGTTTTCATTTCCCCGATAATTCCCGGAACCGGCAGATAACTGACCAAAATAAAAAGCACATTTTTAGGGTGCTGAAATTTCATTATTCTGGCAGCTTCCAAAAAAAGCACATTTTGATAATCACCAACTGTTCCGCCGATTTCTATTAGAACAAAGTCTGCCTTTGCTTTTTTGCCTGCCCTCTCAATTGTTTCTATGATTTCGTTTGGAATTCCCGGTACAACAGATACGCATTCTCCGTGATATTCTAAATTCCTTTCCTTATTTATTACAGACAAATAAACTTTGCCCGTAGTCATATAATTGTCTGCGTAGATATTTTCGTCCAAAAATCTTTCATAGTTGCCGACATCCTGATCGCATTCAATGCCGTCATCGGTCACAAAAACTTCTCCGTGCTCAACAGGATTCATAGTGCCGGCATCAACATTGATATAAGGATCAATTTTGATGGCCGTTACTTTAAACCCTTTGCTTTTTAGAATCCTGCCTATTGAGGCTGTGGCAATACCTTTGCCAATACCCGACATCACGCCCCCAGCGACGAAAATATATCGAGACATTTTTTATTAGTATATATTAAATTTTTTCTTCTACCACAAAAACTGTTATCTCGGCTTCTAAATTGTGTTCCAGGCTTACTTTGACCGGGAATTCACCCAAAGTCTTGATAGGGTCTTTTAACATTATTTGAGATTTTTTAACCTCAAACCCCATTTCTTTAAGCTTCTCCAATATTTTTTGGCTGTTCACTGATTCAAAAAGCTGGCCCTCCTCGCCCACTTTGATTGAAATGGTTACTTCCAATCCATCAAGCTTGCTTGCTTTTTCCTGTATGGCCTTTAATTCTTCTTCTGCTTTAACTGTCTCTGATTCTTTCTGGGTTTCAAGCCATTTTAAGGCGTCTTTTGTGGCCAATTTAACAAGCCCTTGAGGAATTAAAAAATTCCTGGCATGGCCATTTTTGACTTCTTTTACTTCAAATTTTTTTCCTAAGTTTTCAACGTCTTGTAGAAGAATGACTTTCATATCGGTTTCTTTTAATTTGTAAAAATTTAATTTTATGCCTTTTTGGCGATATTTTATCTTACTCTAAGTTTTTTATTATTTCAAGGGCTTTGTCCAGTTGCGGGTCTTTCTTGTCTTTGATGTCCTGATCTGAAAGCTCTATCTTAACATCGGGCTCCAACCCCACTTCTGAAATTGAGCTGCCGTTAGGTGTCAGCCATTTGGCAATGGTTATCTTTAAGAAAGAACCGTCTGATAAATAATGCACCTCCTGGACAGATCCTTTCCCAAAAGTTTTTTGGCCTACAAGCTGTACTTTTCTGTTGTCTCTTAACGCTCCCGCCAAAATTTCAGAGGCGCTGGCAGAACCTTCGTTTACCAAAACAACTGTCGGATAATCGGAAAAAGATCCGTTGCCCTGGGCTTTATATGTTACAGATTGCCTTCCGTCGCCGAAACTTTCAACTGTTATTGTTTGTCCATTTTCTAAAAACCAGCCCGAAATTTCCTGGGCAACTTCAAGATATCCGCCCGGATCATCTCTTAAGTCCAGCACAATTTTTTTGGCCGGACTGGATAATATTTCAAGGCCCGCTGTTCTAAAGTCATACGGCAGAGCTTGGTCAAATTGATAAATGTGTATATATGCGATATCCCCTTCTTTCAATTCCCATTTCATGGAGTCAATCTTAATTGTTCCCCGGGTGATTGTGATATCTTTTGCGTCCTGCCATTCTTCTCTATAAATATTTAAAACAACATCTGTTCCCTTTTTTCCCCTGATAAGGTTTACTGCCTCATCTGACGTCATATTTGTTGTATCTTTGCCGTCAATTTTCAAAATAATATCTCCTGATTTTAATCCGGCTTTCTGGGCGGGCGTGCCTTCCAGCGGAGCTATTATTGTCAACAAATCTTTTCTGATTCCAACTTCAGCTCCAATGCCTTCAAAAGATCCGGACAAGTCTTGTTCAAATCTTGCGGCGTCTTCCGGATCGAAGAACGCCGTATAGGGGTCTCCCAAAGAATCAGCCATTCCCGAAATAGCCCCGTAAATTATTTTTTGGTTATCAATTTTTTTTGTATCAACATAGCTGGCTTTAATTTTGTTGTAGGCAGACCAGAATAATGAGAAATCAATGTCTTCGGGCGCGCATGTTTTGCAGATAATCTGACTTTTGGCGAAAAAAAATCCAGCGCCAAAGAAAACGCCGAAAGCAACAATCAGAATTAGCGGACGAATTATTTTTCTTCTTAAATTAGCCATTAGATATTTATACCAAAAAAAAATTTGTAAAGCAATATACAAATTTAAAATAATTAAAAAGGCCGTTAATCATCGCAGGGACGACTAACGGCCATATGGATTCCAGAACTCCGGCATTTTTGACCCCGTAATTTATCGAGTGACGGGAGTCAAGCCTTTGAGCTTGGGATTAACGGAGCCATTCTCCGGATTGTTTCTCGGCGCACCGAGTGCTATTTTTCTGCGGTGACCCGTGCGGTCCGCGTCAGAATCCCCGTAGGGCTGTTTGCGCCGCCAATCATGGGCGCTTATATAAGCCGTGTCATATTTTTGCCCTTTCAGCAGTGTCCCGGCAACCGGTGTTGAGGGTTTCAGGGTGCCGCGCGCAAGCACGTTCGTCTGTTTAGTGCGGCAGAGCCTCAGGCAATGTAAACGCGAGAGCGCTCCTCTCGGGCTAATTACTTGCGAGCACGTTTGTGCTCTTGTTATAGCGCTTATTAGCCACGCGCTCAATTAGGCTTCACTATTGCTTTCTCCGTAAGTTAAGGTTCATCGTCAATATATTAATCTTAGCATAAAAACAAAACCTTGTCAATAGGCAAACATAAAAAAACAGGGACAGAGTACATTTCGTACAGCTGTCCCTTAAAGAGGAAGAAAAATAAAGATTGGCACACTTATGCCGGGATGGTTGCTATGCTCAAGGCATAACGTAACGGCCCGACATACCTTTCGGGGTTTTGGCAGGCGCCTACCAATCATAGGCGCCC
>Ga0172379_10003106_pt1 | contig 27295 bp, 19 predicted proteins | sample GrowelOW334metaG_FD_119756 | JGI IMG/M metagenome (GOLD analysis project Ga0172379, IMG submission 119756) | Groundwater microbial communities from an aquifer near a municipal landfill in Southern Ontario, Canada - Groundwater well OW334 metaG | ecosystem: Environmental > Aquatic > Deep...
AAAACGAATGAAGTTATTTTCTGTTCCGGTTTTTCTTTAAAGAAATTTGTTTGCCGTTCAAAATAATATTCATGAAGCAGTGTGATGTACTTTTCTTCATCATTTTTTAACTGCTGAGGAAGATAGATCACGAAATGTGACGTTTCGATTTTCTTTTGAAGCACATCGTGCAATACTACTTCAGAAGTTCCAAAGCCTAACCGTGGAGATACATAAACGAAGCCAACTGAAATGAGAATGATGCAACTTATTAACAACCATTTAGAAAGCATCAATGTTTTCAATTCCCTTTTCCGGATCAGAACTATTATTCCGCTAAAAAAGAGGAGATTAAAAAATCTGTACAAAACAATTGTAAATGTTATGTCAATATCTTCATCGTACATTGTGCCGGGATAGAATGGGAGCAAAGGATTGTAAAAAAATAGTTGCGGACGAAAGTAGATTTCCGCGACGGGAATCAAAGCGATTATACCCAGCAGAAAGATAAAAATGAAATATGAATATTTTTTGTTGATAAAATCTGAAAGCAGTCCCAACGCATAACCGATAACCACAGCAGGCAAAGTTAGCACAGCATAAAACTTGAATCCGTCAAGAAAAGAACAATCATTTCTAAAAAGATGAAAGAGAAATGCAAGAAGCACCGGGATGATCAAAAATATTCCTGAAAAGATCAAAAGTTTCAATTGAAAAACTTTTACCCCGATTGCAGAGGATTTGAATTTGTCTTCATGAAGGGTAAACAATCCTGTATAGATCACCAGAAACAGTCCGTTCAACGAAGCAAACTCGAAACTGAAATATTTTGTTAACGGAAGCGTAAGTAACAAAATATTAATTACAACATGAAGTGCAAGAAGAATTTGGAGGAAGAGATTCTTTTTAAATAATGCTGCCACGATAATTTAAAACTCTTGTCCGGCAACACGTTCAATATCGGCGCCGAGTAGACGAAGTTTTTCTTCCAACCGTTGATAGCCGCGGTCTAAATGATAAACGCGCAAAACTTCGGTAACACCTTCGGCAGCTAACCCGGCAAGTACCAAAGAGGCACTCGCACGAAGATCAGTTGACATAACTTTTGCCCCTTTAAGTTTTTTTACTCCTTTAATCACGGCATTGTTTTCCTGGACGGTAATATCGGCGCCAAGTCTCACCAACTCCGGAACGTGACTAAATCTATCAGTATAAATGGTATCTGTAACCGTAGAAACACTATCGGCAACACTCATCAGGGCTAACCATTGCGCCTGCATGTCTGTCGGGAATCCGGGAAAAATTCCAGTTGAAACATCAATACTTTTTGGTAAAATATTTTGCGCGTCAATACGAATATCATTCCCGACTACATCAATGGTCATTCCAGTGTCTTCCAGTTTAGCGAGAACTGCATAAAGATGAGCATCAATTCCACCTTGAATGAGGATATTTCCTTTTGTTATCGCTGCGGCAGTTAGGAACGTCCCCGCTTCAATTCTGTCCGGAATAGTTTCTATTCCTGCCGGAAGCAGTTCGTCAACACCTTCAATTTCTAAAATAGAAGTATTGATACCAGAAATTTTCGCCCCCATCTTTAAAAGAAAATCCACGAGGTTGGTAATTTCCGGCTCCATTGCAGCGTTGTTAATGATAGTGGTTCCTTTAGCTAACACCGCCGCCATTAAAATATTTCCCGTAGCACCAACGGAAGATTTATCAAAATTAATTTTTGCACCGTGCAATTTTTTTGACCGGACAATAATATATCCTTCATCCAACTCAATTTCGGCTCCAAGTTTTTTTAAACCTTCAAGATGGAGATTGATCGGACGAGGTCCCCAAGCACAGCCGCCCGGTAAAGAAACTTTTGCAAATCCGTAACGTGCAAGCAAAGGACCAAGAACATACACCGAGGCGCGCATCTTTTTAACATGCTCGTAAGGAGCGATCTGATTATTAACTGTTGCAGAATTAATTTTTAGCACTTGATTTTCAAATTGAATTTCAGCACCAAGCTGCTTAAGCAGTTTGCTCATCGTAAAAACATCGTTCAACTCAGGTGTGTTATACAAAACCGACTGCCCCGAAGCAAGCAATGCTGCGGGCATTAGCGCTAATGTTGCATTTTTAGCACCGCTGATGGAAACGGTTCCTTTTAATGTTTTTCCACCATGAATGACAAATTTATCCACACAAACCCTTTTATTTTTTTGAAAAGATCGAACCGAACACACCAACCGCAAACACTTTTTTTGTTGGCGTAACTAATAACCGATTTAAAGCTGTAAAACCACCGGAGTTAGATAGCTCCCAATTTATTCCGCCGTCTCTTGTTATCAATATTTCACCTTTATTGCAGGAGATATATCCGTTAGTTTTATTTGTAAAAGAAATTGATAGCAATCCCGACACCAAGCCGGTAGAAACTTTTTCCCATTGCGAACCACCATCTTCAGTTTTAAAGATATCACCGCCGCCGGCAATGGCAATGCCGTTTGCTTTATCGACAAAATAAATATCGCGCAAATAGGTGTCTGTAAATTTATTTTGACTTATCCAATTTTCTCCCTCATCTGTGGTTTTCAAAATGGTACCATTCCAACCGACTGCATACCCGGTTGCTTCATCAACAAAGAAGAGGTTGAAAAGTAGATTTGAAGTGTTGGAATTAACTCGCCGGAATGTATAGCCGCCATTATTTGATTTTAAGATAGTTCCCTTTGCACCGCAAATAAAACTTGCATTATTGTTTTTATAAATACGAAAAAAATTTTCTCCATTTAGTTGAAGAATATTTTGCCAGGTGTTTCCCCCATCCTCGGTTCTAAATATTCTTCCATCGTCGCTAACAACTAATCCCAAATTTGAAGAGAGAAATTTTATATCGGTAAAATTAACTAATGAATCAATTTTAGGAAGAAGTTCAACCCAATCTTGTCCATAGTTAGTGGATTTAAGAATAGTTCCTTTTTCACCACAAGCAAACCCAAGATCATCTTGCAGAAAAGTAATACCATTCAGATTATTATTTGTTCCGGAATTCATCTTCACCCAATTGACTGAAGAAGTAAAAGTTGCTCGCGAGTTATAAACTGCCGTAGTATCCATCGGATGAATAGGTTTTGAAGTTAATCCCGGCCAATACGTAGCTATCGCATTAAAAATAAAATAGGCGAGAAAAATAAGGACAGCCAAAACTGGAAGCGCAAACACGGCAATTTTCACTCTTCTTATTTTATCAGCATTGTCTTTCTCAATGGGCTTCTGTTTCGTATTAACTTTTTCAGTTTTTTCAACACTTGCTTTTTCTACCTTTTGCAAAATTTGATTGACGTCATCTAAAAACTCTTCGCAGTTTTGATATCGTTTAAAAATAGTTTTATCCAATGCTTTGAAAACGATTTTATCAAGTTCGGGAGGAATAGCGTTTGAATTTATAGAAACTCTTGGTGGAGTTTTTTTTAAGTGTGCTTCCATAATTTCATATTCTGTCCCTTTATCAAAAGGAGTTTTACCAACGAGCATTTCGTAAAGGGTTATGCCGATTGAGTAAATGTCACTTTGCTTTGTCGGATCTTCAGCACGAATTTGTTCCGGGCTCATGTATAGCAATGTGCCTATTTTTGTACCGGTCTTTGTAATTCCTTTATCAAATAAGGCTTTAGAAATACCAAAGTCCATTATTTTAACAACACCCTCTTTGTTAAGAATGATGTTTGAAGGTTTAATATCCCGGTGAATAAAATTTTTGCTGTGAGCGTGACCAACTCCCTCTAACATTTGTTGCACAATATGCATTGCTTCTTTGATGTCTAACTTATTTTTCCGAGTAATAAGTTTTTCGAGTGTCTCCCCCTCAACATATTCCATAACAATGCCGAGAATTCCGTTTTGTTCTGTAAAACCGTAAACGGAAACAATATTGGGATGATTCAGTTTCGCTTGATTTTTAGCCTCCCGTTTAAACCGTTCAACAAAATTTGAATTGAGAGAACCGGTTTGGTTAAGGACCTTCAGTGCTACGAAGCGTTCTAATTTTATATCAAAAGCTTTATAGACAATCCCCATTCCTCCTTCACCGAGAATAGAAACTATTTTATAATTTTCAATTAATGATCCAATCATAACATTATCTATTTTTAAATGTTGTTAATAATTACATATGAAAAATTATCAGGAGATCCTTTGTCCTCAATTTGCCGGAAAAAGTTTTGCGATATTTCTTCCAGATTTTCCCCCTGAGATAAAGTATCAAAAATTTCATCAGAGTTTAACACTCCACACAGTCCGTCTGAACAAAGAAGAATTTTAAATTGTTGCCCTTCATCGAGATTAAAATAGTCGCAATCCGGAGAGCAATCGCTGTCTTCTCCCAAAGCTTTCACGATAATATTTCTATGAGGATGTATTTCCGCTTGCTGAGAAGTGATCAAACCATTATCAACCATTTTCTGAACGAGCGAGTGGTCTTTAGTGACTTGCAGTAATTGATCGTTAGTTAAAAAATAAATACGGGAGTCACCAATGTGTCCCCAATAGACAGTGTTTCCGGCGATAAACACAACCACGGCAGTTGTAGCCATTCCTCTATAATTTTCAGTATCTCTTCCCTTTACAAGAAGCGCACGATGCGCTGCCAATAAGGCAGAATTTATTTTTGTTAGATAATCTAACTGAGGATTATGAGTAAAAAAATCGTAGATGGCTTCAACAGCGGTTTTTGAGGCGACATCTCCGGCCCGGTTTCCCCCCAAGCCATCACAAACAACAGAGAGAAGCCCATCATCTAAATTGAAGACGCTAACAGCATCTTCGTTAACAGATCTCCGCTTCCCAACATGTGACGCAAAAATATAATTTACTACCATGAAATAACTTTATGCATGTAAATGAGAAAATACATTGTAAACATAATATAATTTTATTCTCTTGTTTTAGCAAAAATTTCCAACAAATCGCTCCGAAAAGATAATGCCTTGGCAAGATATTTGCTAAAGTTTTCGATCCGAATTATATTTGTTTTAACGAAAAACAAAATTATCACAACTTTACTGCGAAAGTGGCGTAATTGGCAGCCGCGCTAGACTTAGGATCTAGTATCGAAAGATGTGGGGGTTCGAGTCCCCCCTTTCGCACTATTTTATTAATTATGAGGTTAGTTTGGAAACGAAGATCAATGCTATAAGTGAATCTGTACATGAACTTGAAGTTATTGCGGAATATGATGAGATAAAAAGTTCAATCGATGCCGAGGTTCAGAAACAGGTTAAAACAGTTCAGATTGATGGATTTAGAAAAGGAAAAGTCCCTCCTGCCGTTATCAAAAGAATTTACGGCGATTCGCTTGAGTATACTGCTGCAGAAAAAGTGGCAAACAAATTATTCTGGCAAATTGAAAAAGAACAAAATCTAAAACCGATAAACGAACCTTCACTTACCGATATTGATTTTAAACCAAATGAAAAACTCACCTTTAAGGTCAAGTACGAAGTTTTTCCTAAACTTGAACCACAAGGCTATAAGGATATAGAGATTGAGGTCCCCGATTTTAAGATTACCGATGCGGAAGTTGAGCATGAGATCGAACGGCTATTAGAAGCCAATGCAACCTATGAAGATGCAGAAATCGTTGAAAATGAAAAATATTTATTAACTGCTGATATTTTTTCTGCCGACGAAACCGGTGCTTCAACCGGGATAAAAATGGAGTCAGACTACAAAATAAATCTCACAAACAAAAATATTAATAAAGAGATTTATGACAACGCTTTGAATAAACACGTTGGAGACACATTCTCTTTTTCTTTTGATGAACCGCATGAACATCATGATGACGTGCCGCATGAACATCATAAGATTTCTTATTTCGTAGAGATTAAAAGTATTCAGAAAATCGTTTATCCGGAATTGAATGAAGAATTCTTAAAAAAAGTTACCCGAGATAAAATTTCTACCGAAGCAGAACTCCGCGAGAGCATTAAAAAAGATTTAATTTCTTATTATGAATCAAGCATCAATGATATGGCTGAGTTAAAGCTGGAACAAGCAATCCTCCAGAACAACAAATTTACACCGCCGCAGGTATTCATTCAAAACTATTTAGACCATCTTGTGAAAGATGAAATAGATAGTTACAAAAAGAAGAATAAAAAAGTAAAACCCGAAGTAATCCGTGAAAAATTAGCAGCGAAAGCTGAGAACTCGGTAAAATGGATTCTGATCAAAGATAAAATTATCGAAAAAGAAAACATCGTTTTATCCGAAGAACGGTTGAAAGAACTTTCGGAAGAGAACGCCGAAAAAATGGGTGTTAGCGCGGATGTGCTGCTTACTCATTATCAATCTGATGAAATGAAAAACCGTCTCTTGCTGAACGAATTCTATTCATTTCTAAAAAAATCAAATACAATTAAACGAATTGACCCTGAGGTCTTTTCGCAAAAGGAAGAAGCACATGCAGAGAAACATTGAAATATATAATCAATTAGTCCCCTACGTTATTGAACAAACCGGACGCGGCGAACGCGGAATGGATATTTATTCCCGCCTCTTGCGCGAAAGAATTATTTTTCTTGGAACCGCTATTGACGATCATGTTGCAAGTTTAACTATTGCACAATTAATCTTTCTTGAAGCCGAAGATGCTCAAAAAGATATTTTCCTCTACATCAATTCTCCCGGTGGGAGCGTTTCTGCCGGATTAGCAGTTTACGACACGATGAAATATATCAAACCGGATGTTGCTACTATTTGCGTTGGAATGGCGGCAAGTATGGGAGCGATTCTATTAGCCGGCGGTCAAGCTGGAAAAAGAACTTCTCTTCCTAATTCAAGAATTATGATCCATCAACCGTGGGTTGGCGGTTTGCAAGGTCAAACTACCGATATCGAAATTCATGCAAAAGAAATGATTAAGACTCGCGATACGTTATACGGAATTTTAGCTGCGCACACGGGAAAATCACTCGAACAAATCACAAAAGATTGCGACAGAGATTATTTCCTCTCAGCCGAAGAAGCTAAGACTTATAATATTATCGATAATATTTTAGAAAAAAGACCATAATCTTCAAAAGCCGGTTTTCCTTTTTATAGAAAACCGGCTTTCTTTATCCTCCATAAAATTAATTTAGCATGAAAAAAGCAATTTTATTAACACTTCTCTTTTTAACCGTTAGCTTTCCACAAATTTCGCTTTATAAATTAAATCTTTACACTGAAGAGTATGCTAAAAGAAACTCACTGCCATCCGTTTCGGCAGGGTTAATTGAAAAGAATAAAATTGTTTGGACCGACTATGTGGGCAGCATTGATTTGGAAAATAACGTTCATGCCGAAAAAAATTCTCTATACCGCGTGGCTTCTATTTCAAAATCAATTACAGCTATTGCAGTAATGCAGCTTGTTGAACAAGGTAAAATAAAACTGGATAGCGACGCCAGAAATTATCTCCCGTATCTTCCTCAAAAAAAATGGGTTTTTACTGTCCGTCAACTTTTAAATCATACTTCAGGAATTCGTAATTACAAAAGTGAAGAAGAGTTTAACAGTAAAATAAATTTTAAATCAATCCGTGACGCTATGATGTATATAGGGATGGATTCTTTAGAATATCAGCCCGGGACTAAATATGTCTATTCAACACTTGCTTATAATCTTTTAGCCGGAATCATCGAACAAGTATCGGGTATGTCCTATGAAAGTTACCTGCAAAGAAATATTTTTGAACCTTTGAAGATGGCTTCCACCAAACTTGATTTCTACAATAAAATAATTCTTAACCGGGCAAAAGGTTACCAAAAAAATTCTTTACGGCAATTTGAGAATGCACCAATCGCTGATTTAACAATAAAATTCCCAGGGGGTGGCGTTCTTTCAACTATAGAAGATTTACTAAAATTCAGTAACGGACTTCTACAAAACAAATTAATAAAAAAACAGACGCTTGATACCATGCTCACAGAAACGGTTTTGCTTAATGGAACGAAAATTCAATACGGATTGGGACTCGGTTTCGGTATTGATAAATATGGAAGAAAGTTTTATGGACATTCCGGCGGTGGAACAGGCTTTGTTTCTCAATTTATGTGTTATCCTGATCTTGATTTAGCGACAGTTCATCTTATTAACTGCAGAGATAGAAATCTCATTAATGTTGCAGAAGAAATTGCCGCACTTTATACGGGGAAAGATGTCGCGTTTCCGAAATTTTCTTTAAGCGATACATTAACAAAAATTGCAACAACCGTCTCTATCGATTCCGCCTTAATATTTTGGACTGATATTGAGAAGACAAAAGATGATAATTTTTTATTTTCTAATAATGAAAAAAAAGATTTTGGTTATGATTTGCTAGCTTCGCACCGAACAAAGGATGCAATTCTCGCCTTTACTAAATTAGCGGAAACCGATACTACTTTTCCAGGCGGATTTATTGGTTTAGGAGAAGCATTCAATCTAGACGGCAATAAAGGACTGGCGCTTCGTTATTTAAAGAAAGCTCAAAAACTTAAACCGAACGATCCTCTAATTCAGGCGCAGATTTTGCAAATTGAAAAAGAGCATGAATAGCTTTTTCCTTTAACTAAGCGAGCGGCATATATTGAGAATTTACAGTGATGCATGTTGGCTCACCTTTAATTTTTCTTTAACTTTGAGATAAGAAAATCAACAATCAGAATGTGATGCAAAAAAAGAAAATCGTAATTATAGGTCCGGCTTTTCCCTACCGTGGCGGGAACTCACTCTTTATCACTCATTTAAATGATAAATTAGCAGAGCAGTTTGATGTTACAATTTTAAACTACACCCTTCTCTATCCTTCGCTTTTATTCCCAGGGACAACCCAATTTGATAAAAGCGGAATAACATTTCAACCTGCAGCAAGCGAGCGGATCGTTAATTCTATTTCTCCTTTTTCGTGGTTGAAAACCGCTAAACGGATTAAAGATATTAATCCTGATTTAGTAGTATTTGATTGGTGGCATCCATTTTTTTCATTTTGTCATTTTTCAATTTCATTTTTGTTAAGGAAAAAATTCCGTAAAAAAATTCTTTTTATAACCGAAAATTTTATTTCCCACGAAGGACATTTGATTGACCGGCTCCTTACAAAAATTGGGTTGGCAAATGCCTCCTCGTTTTTGTCGCTCTCCGAAAAAGTCGAAAAAGATTTAGCTGATGTATCCAACACGAGAAAGGTCTACCGATCCGAATTACCGGTTTACGATTGTTACGATCTCCCCGCTAGTACAGCGAAGAAAAGCATCTCACAGAAAAAAGATTTTTCGTTTTCCGAAGATGACTTCGTTCTTCTCTTTTTTGGATATATTAGAAAATACAAAGGACTGGATATCCTCATAAAAGCCATGCCTTTGTTGATAAAAAAAATCCCTCACATCAAATTATTAGTGGTCGGAGAATCATACGATGAATTTTCTTTTTACGAAAAATTAGTATCCGAACTTCATCTAACAAGCTATATCAAGATGGAAAACAGATTTGTTGCAAATGAAGAGGTCGGTAAATATTATTCGGTTTGCGATTTGGTCATTCTCCCCTATCGCAGCGCTACGCAAAGCGGTATTCTCAACGTTGCGTATGGATTTGGTAAACCGGTTCTCGTTACAAACGTTGGGGGTTTGGCAGAATTTGTTGATGACAAAAAAACGGGGATCATTGTTGAACCGGAATCTCCCGCAGCAATTGCCGATGGGATTATGGAATTTCACTCTTTACAAAAAACCGTAACCTTTAGTAAAAATATTGAGGAGAGAATTTCGCACAATCAATTTTCTTCTATCGCACAACTCTTTGATAAAATTATTTCGGATGCTTCATTATGATTTTAAAAACCGATTGCCAACATTTTCCCGGTGATAGACCGTGTAGTTTCAATAAAAATTTCGGTACCATGTGCAACAATTGCCAAAGCTACAAACCGGTCGGATTCAAAATTCTTATCATCAAATTTGATGCGACCGGTGATGTTCTGCGCACCACTTCTCTCCTTCATGCTTTGAAAGAAAAATATCCTGATTCTCATATCACCTGGTTCACAAAAAAGAACGCTCAACCAATTTTTTTTAATAATCATCTCGTTGATGATGTATTCATCGTAGAAAATAGTGATACAGTGTCAAAACTGCTGGCGTTGGAATTTGATCTGCTGATCCATCCGGACGCTTCTGCACAAAGCGGCGCTTTCGCTTCATGGATCAACGCAAAAAATAAAAAAGGATTCTTTCTCGATAAAAAAGGGAAAATTCAACCCTTCGATAATGCTGCGATTGAGTGGTTGGAACTAGGCGCCTTTGATCAAAAGAAAAAGCTAAATTCAAAATCCTACCAGCAAATCCTACATGAAATTTGCGGACTTGAATATGAAAAAGGTGAAATTATCCTTTCTCTAAATGAAGAAGAAAAGGAATATGCCGAAGAATTCTCAACACGTCACAAACTTAAAAAATTCAAGAAAATTATTGGACTAAACACCGGTGCTGGCTCACGCTGGCAATATAAACAATGGGGAATTCAGCAATTCGTACAATTGATACAAATGATCCACATCTATTCAAATGAAATTGGAATTTTACTCTTTGGAGGTGACGATGAAAAGGAAAGAAATAGTTATTTGGCAAATCAATTCCCTGTTGTCATTGATACCGGCTCAGGAAACACACTTCGTCAATTCTTTTCTTTAGTTGATCTTGCAGATATTTTTATTACCGGTGATACTTTGGGACTTCACGCTGCAACAGCTTTAAAAAAGAATATTATCTGTCTGTTCGGTCCCACCTCTTCAAATGAAATTGAAGATTACGGAAGGATTACAAAAATTACTCCTCAAATGGATTGTTTAGTCTGCTATAAAATGCGTTGTGACTTTTCTCCGACCTGTATGGATTTAATTTCCGTACAAATGGTTTTTGACACGTTAAAAGTAGTGGTGTGATTTAGAATGAATAGAATTAACTGTCTTTAAGTTTTAAAACAATTTGTTTTTGTTCACGGGCTATAACGTACTGATGAATATGCTGAGATGACTTAAATAAATCTATTACATTCCCCTTATTTTTTGTGTTTTCTGGTGAGACACTTTGCGTAGAAGAATCGGGTTTTACATTCTTTAAAAAAGAAGAGAATGATTTTTTTTCTTCTTCCTTTAACTTTCCAACTATTGGTTTACCGCTAGTCGATTCACGATCTCCCGGCTTGGGTTCAGTTGCCTTATTCAACTTTGTCTTTGTTGAAAATTTTGTCGGGTCTGGCATCGGCAGATATGTCAGTTTCCTCATCTTGTGAGCATCAAAATTTCTATCTTCTTCCACCAAATCATTCTTAATATCTTCAACCGTAACCTTCTTAAACCTGGTAGCTGTTCTGTCCGGTTGAACTTTAATTTTATGAATTTCCTGATTTGTAGCTTTTATATCAAAATTCACTTCATCAAATGCAAAGATTAATTCAGCGAAGACTCTGTCGTTTTGCCATTTCGCTTCCGATACCTCCAGATCAAAGGCATAAACTTCAGAATAATTCGGTTTCCTAAAATTACTAATTTGAGAAAGGAGCCCAACCTGTTGAATTCTAAACCGGACGTCAGTTATCTCATTACTTTTTACATACTCTTCTAATTCTTTAACGGCAAATACCGGGTCGAAATGCACAACTTCCGGTTCACCATTAATGGTTATCATAACGCCATATTTAAGAATGTCTGTTTTAAAGGAGGCTAAATTTGTGAGAAGCCGATAAACAATAACTGATTTCGGGTCACTCGAATTTATATACTTACAAACTTCATTAAAATGGATCGGCAAAGCTTTTTTAACTTTATCATCTTTATTAATAATGTGGAAATTTTTTTCAAAATCGAATTTGTTTTCCGAATAGATAAAGATATCGTTCTGTTTTATATCTAAAGTTTCAAGTATCATAATTCATTCAAAAAGTCGCCGCTGAGAATTTCGTTTTTGTTTTTCTTTATTGTTTTTGAATATTGCTATACAAAAATAAACAATTTCCCCAATATTAAAGGAAGTTTCCCATGGCACTAGATATTGCAGTAATTCAGAACATATTAAAAGACAGAAATATAGATGGTTGGTTATTATTTGATTTCCGAGGATCTAATGATCTAGCTTTAGAAATTTTAGGAATAAAAAAAGAATCTCATCTTACTAGAAGATTTTTCTATTTCATCCCAAAAACCGGAAGTCCCAGCAAAATTGTAAACGCAATTGAGGAACATAATCTGGCTCACTTGCCCGGCGAAAAACTTTCTTATTCAAGTCATATTTCTTTAAGGGAGCAGCTCACAAAAGCTTTATCCGGGAGCAAAACGATTGCCATGGAATATTCTCCCATGAACGCCATTCCCTATCTTTCAAAAGTTGACGCCGGTACTTTGGAGTTGATAAAAACATTCGGGGTTGAAATTGTAAGTTCGGCAGACTTAATAACACAGTTCACGGCTTTATGGTCAAATGAACAATATGAGGAAAATGTGCCTGTTGCTAAGACTTTGGTTGGCATCGCAAGTAACGCCTTTAACTTTATTAAAAATAATATCTTAGCAAGAAACACCTTAACCGAATATTCGGTGCAGCAATTCATAATGGATGAATTTCAAGCGAAGAACTTAATAACAGATTTTCCACCAATCGTAGGTGTAAATGAGAATAGCGCCAATCCTCATTATGCTCCCGACGAGACTACCTTCAAGCAAATCAAAGAGAATGATTTTGTTCTTATCGATCTTTGGGCAAAAACTCCGGATGATTCTTCAGTTTGGTCGGATATTACATGGGTCGGATTTGTAGGGAAAGAAGTTCCTGAAAAGTATAATAAGGTCTGGAGCATAGTAAAAAACGCGCGTGATGCAGCATTTGATCTGGTAGAAGAAAGATTCAATAACCACCAACCTGTCTATGGATTTGAAGTTGACAATGCTTCCAGAAAAGTGATAGAAGATGCCGGTTACGGTAAATATTTTATTCATAGAACCGGACACTCAATTACTACTACTTTGCATGGCAGTGGGCCTCATATGGACAATTACGAAACAAAAGACGAACGTCGACTACTTCCATCAACTTCCTTTTCAATTGAACCTGGGATTTATCTGACCGGAGATTTTGGAATAAGAAGCGAGATTGATGTTTTTATTCATGATGATGGAAAAGTTGAACAAACTAGCGGAATAAAACAAGAAGAAGTTATAGCTATTCTCAAATAGATTGAGATAGTTTAAACCAACTTTGGGAACGAAAAAGAGGATTTCTACGTTTTCTATTAAAAAGGATTGTATGAAAACTTTAAAAATCTTCTCACTCGTAACTGCTTTATTTCTGTCAGCTTGTGGTGGAACTGCAAAAAATATAAACGAAGGAATGAAAGCACCAAATTTCACTTTGCCTGATGCTTACGGAAATTCATATACGCTAGCCTCGTTCCGGGGAAAATCACCGGTGATTCTTTATTTCTATCCAAAAGCATCTACTCCGGGATGCACCAAAGAAGCTTGCGGAGTTAGAGATAATATTTCAAAATTCAAAGAGAACGGAATTGAGATTTTCGGTATCAGCGTTGACTCAAAAGAAAAAATAAAATCTTTCATTGATGATTATAAGTTAAACTTCCCTCTCCTTTCTGATAAAGAAAAAGAAGTTTCAAAAGCCTATGGAGTATTAAATGCTTTGGGTTTTGATAACAGAGTGACTTTTATAATTGATAAAAACGGAAATATCGCAAAAGTGATTAGAGATGTTGATGTTGATAAACATGCCGAACAAGTACTTGGATTTGCTCTAACGTTGAAATAAAACCTTATTGAATAAATGACTACTCAATACTGCTGGGTAGTCATTATAAAATCATTTGGATTATAGCCCTGATTACGAAGTATTGCAAAAGCTTTCTCTAAATTCTCTTTAGTCATTTGTGGTTCGCGATTTAATATCCAGCCATACTTGCGATTTGGTGTTCCGATAATGGCAAAAGTATAATTTTCATCTAACCCGATGATCCAATAATCTCCCCAAAATAAATTTATTCCGAAGATAGAAACAAAACTCACTTCCAGTTTTGCATTGGAAACTTTATCTACTACTCGGGCAGTTCCTTCAGCTTTGGTTTGCTCTCCATCTTCATTTATGCAGCTGTTGACAACTGAAATTGAACCATTACTATTTGTCTTGTAAAACGCAGTGGTATTCTTTACACATTTTTTTTGAAACCAATTCGGAATTTTTGCTATCTCGTACCATAAGCCGGTATATTTTTTAAGATCAACGGAATGAACTGTGACCGGTTCTTTCGGGAGAGACTTTTCCTGCTGGGCAAATAGATTAACCATTGATGCAAGCATAGCACCCAATAATATTTTTTTGACCATAATGTTTCCTTTTTATGCAAGATTATAAAACTAGTAAATCATTTCTATAAATTTATAGCAGAAGCATGATAAATATCAAGATGCGTTTTCTTTATATTTTCATCGTTCAAGTATTCATCAAATGTCATTCGCTTATCAATTAATCCTGAAGGAACTATCTCGATGATCCGGTTAGCAATCGTATGGATAAACTGGTGATCGTGCGAGCTAAATAATACCGTTCCTTTAAAATCGATTAAGCCATTATTCAATGCAGAAATGGCTTCCAGGTCAAGATGGTTTGTGGGTTCATCAAAAACAAGAAAGTTTGCGCCGGAAAGCATCATCTTCGCAAGTAAACAACGGACGCGTTCTCCACCGGAAAGTACTTTAGCTTTTTTCAGCGATTCTTCACCACTGAAAAGCATTCTTCCAAGAAATCCTCTGATATAGGTTTCATCTTTTTCTTTTGAATATTGACGGAGCCATTCAATTAAGTTCAAATCAATATTAAAGTAATTTGCGTTATCTCTAGGGAAGTAAGCAATTTTAATTGTAGGTCCCCATTCAAAAGTTCCTCCACTTGGGATTTCTTTTTCAGATAAAATATTGAAGAGTGTAGTTTTAACCAGATCGTTGGGACCGACAAAAGCAATTTTATCCCCCTTTTCAACTTTGAACGTTAGATTATTAAGAAGTGTTTCTTCGTCTGATTTTTTTGTAAGATTTATAATTTCGAGGACATTATTTCCTGCATCACGTTCCGGTTTAAAAGCGATATAAGGCATCTTGCGGGATGAAGGTTTGATATCTTCTAAAGTTAAGTTCTCAAGTTGTTTTTTTCTTGAAGTTGCCTGTTTTGATTTTGAGGCGTTTGCACTAAAGCGTGAAATGAATTCCTGAAGTTCGGCCATTTTGGCTTCAATTTTTTTATTTGCATCCTTCGCCTGTTTTGCCGCTAATTGACTGCTCTCCAGCCAGAAATCGTAATTACCGGTATACATTTGTATTTTCCCATAATCAATATCGGCAATATGGGTACAAACTTGATTAAGAAAGTGTCTATCGTGAGAAATAACAATTACCGTATTTTTAAATTTTTCGAGAAAATCTTCAAGCCATCCGATTGAAATAATATCAAGATGGTTCGTGGGTTCATCGAGAAGTAAAATATCTGGATTACCAAATAACGCCTGTGCCAAAAGGACTTTTACTTTTTCGTTTCCAGATAAGTCTTTCATCAACTTGGTATGAAGCTCATCGGCAACTCCCAACCCACTTAATAGTTCAGCAGCCTCAGACTCTGCCTCCCATCCGGATAACTCGGCAAATTCTCCTTCAAGCTCAGCAATTCTTATTCCGTCTTCATCACTAAATTCATGTTTAGCATATAAAATATCTCTTTCTTCCATTATGGTAAAAAGTCTTTTGTGTCCAACCATTACAGCCTTCAGCACTTGATAATCATCAAATTCAAATTGATTTTGATTTAATGTTGTTAACCTGTTCCCCGGTGTAATGATAACATCGCCGGAGCTTTGTTCAATTTCCCCGGAAAGGATTTTAATAAAAGTTGATTTCCCCGAACCATTAGCTCCGATAATGCCGTAGCAATTTCCAGGAGTAAATTTCAAATTTACTTCTTCAAACAAGATTCGTTTACCAAAACTTAAAGAAAGATTACTTGTACTTATCATTGATTACTTATTCCATAGTTACTTTGTGTGGAGTTTAAATTGAAACGGAACGATCCGTTCCATGCGGTTTTATTTTGTTTGTTCTTTAAGACCTGAAGAGCCCCTCTGGAAATGCAACTTAGGGAAACTTAAAAATACCTGTTTGAAACAGAGTATTTTTTCCGGTTAGTAAAATTGAACTCAAAAAAAACTTTTTTTAACGGCACAAATATACCTAAATCCGGTAAATATCTTGTTAAGCTTAGATTTAGCTATTAAAAAATCTTATAATAATAAATTAGCAGAAAGATGGCCGGAATGACAATGCCGATTGCTGTAAGCCATGCACCTCTACCTTTTATTCCATTTTTCCCTTTGATCATAAACAAACCGGAAATGGCAAGAAATGCAAGCGCTATGGCAAAAAGGTCGGCTACCAACGTCCATATTTTTTTAGGAGCGTTTAAATGAAGAAAATTTGTCTCTCGAATAACAGCCCGGCTTGTAATTTTTTCTTGCGAGATTTCTCCTCTTTTTAGATCAACCGTAATGGTATTACCGTTAACAAAGATATTAATGTGGCTGGAATCGGGTAAGAAAAAACTTTTTAATTTCCCTTTTTCCCCAATTTTATCAAGTATACCCGGAATTAATTGGTCGGAGGTAAGCATGCTATCAGGAATTGGATCAACTTTCATTGTTGATTTTTCAATTGCATAATTCGGGTTCCAATCATTAGTATGATTGACTGCAATGCCGGATATAGCATAAATCACCGTAAGCCCGGTTGCTATATATCCAATATCTCTGTGAAGAATTCTAACCCATTTGCGCCACTCAACCATTAAATCCTCTAGGATATAAAAAAGGTTGCCTGAAAATGTTATTCTGATGAAGAATAGTAAAGACTTAAAAGTCAGTATTTACAAGACAGAATTCAGAATAACCGGGAACTTATTTCTGACAACCTTTATGTGAAATTTATTTTATAATTACTTTATTACTGCCCCAAGACCTTTGATTTGATAAAGTGTAACCGGACCGGTCACTGAAGCCGGATCAAACTTCTTTCCGTGTTCTTTCGCTTCATTTTCAGCAGCGGCAAGAGCCTGCTCTTTGGACATTTTAATTTCATAAACCTGCCCTTCAACAACGGCAGATTTTCCTTTTTCTTCCAACGGGAAAACAATTTCTCCATCTTTTACTTTAACTTTAATTTTTTGAAATGGTTTATCGCTCGCTAGCTCAATCCAGCAACCTCTTTTTTCGCAAACACCAACAACATTCCCTTCAACCTGAACTTTTTTGCCTATAAAATCTTTAGGATTTGCAAGGATGGTTGAGATCTTTGTTTTTTCTTTTAAACTTAACTCTTTCCCATATTTATTACCGCCACCAGCGTAACTTACAGTAAACGATAACAAGAATACAAAAACGATTAAAAGTGACTTTTTCATAGTTTCCTTCTATTGGTTAATTATTGAGAATAATTTGTAACTTCTAATATATTACACTTTTAAAATAAAGAAGTACCATGAAAAATCCACTTTTGGAGATGAATTTTGAACAGATTTGCTTTTTAATAGAATGTCGGTCACTTATCAAATAAGAATGCGAAATATTCGTTCATTCAACCACATAAAATTTTCTTAGAACAAACGATTTCGTTATACTTGCGTCTCAATTACCAGAAAACTAAAAGCTTAATGAAAAATAATGTAACACCGGTTATCCTAACCGCAATGGAACTTGAAGTTCGCTTTGGTGAACAAGTAATTCTCGATAAAGCCTCCCTCACCATTCACGAAGGAGACCGGATAGGTCTTGTCGGCAGAAATGGAGCCGGAAAATCAACATTCTTAAAAGTGATCTCCGGTCACTTAACTCCCGATTCCGGTGACGTTGCAAAGAAAAAAAATCTTGTTGTCGGAATGCTCTCTCAGGAATTCACTCTTGACGAGACTAAAAACGTTCACGAAAATATCCTGAGCGGGGCTAGCAAAATTGTTGCTTTGCTGAAAGAATATGAGGAACTCCCCCACGATTCAACGCGAAGACATCTCCTTGAAGAAAAAATTTTACAAGTTGATGGATGGGATCTAGAAAGAAAAATTGATTTGCTCATAACCTCTCTAAACGCTCCTGAAGCACAAAGAGAAGTCGCAACACTTTCCGGTGGCGAAAAACGGCGCGTCGCTTTGTGCCGTGCATTGATCTCTCAGCCCGATCTTCTTATTCTTGATGAACCTACCAACCATCTGGATACCGATTCAATTGAATGGATTGAAAATTTTTTAGCGGAATATAAAGGCACTTGCATTTTTGTTACTCACGACCGTTATTTCTTAGACAGAATTGCAAATAGAATTGTAGAATTGTCATCGGGAACATTCTTCTCTCATCAAGGGAATTATACAGATTACTTGATAAACAAGGCTGAGCGGCAAGCTGTAAAGGAAGTTGAAGAAGGTAAGCGGCAAAATTTCCTGCGCCGTGAACTCGACTGGGTTTTGCGCGGACCAAAAGCGAGAAGAACAAAAGCTAAAAGTCGCCTTGACAATTATTACGAAGTTGCCGCACAACAAAACACTGAAGTTGAGTTAGATGTTGAGATGATTATTCCTCCGGCAGAAAAATTGGGGAAAAAAGTTCTTGAACTAAAAGACGTAAGCATTAAACTTGGTGATAAACTTCTCTTCGAACATTTAAACTTGGATTTTTTGCCGGGAAGAAAATTAGGAATAATCGGCAAGAACGGGGCGGGTAAAACTACTCTGCTCAAAATTATTCTGGGAGAACTTTATCCGACTAAAGGGAAATTAGAACTTGGCGAAAAAACCGATTTTAATTATATCGACCAGGCAAGACTTCTCTTAAATGATGAAGAAACTGTTGTTGAATCAATCGGCGAAGGAAGTGAAACCATTAAATTCGGTAAATATCAAATGGGAGTGTGGACTTACCTACGGCGATTCCTCTTTACCGATGACCGGATCAATACAAAAGTTGGAAGACTTTCCGGCGGAGAGAGAAGCAGATTAACCCTGGCAAAAATTATTAAGAACGGCGGGAATTTTCTTCTGCTTGATGAACCGACAAACGATCTTGATCTCCCGACTCTGAGAGTTTTGGAAGAGGCTCTGATTGCGTTTGAAGGGTGTGTTATTATTGTTAGTCACGATAGATATTTTCTTAACCGCGTTTGCAACGGTATTCTTGCCTTCGAAGAGAATGAAAACATCCATTTTAGCGAAGGCAATTATGATTACTATCTTGAAAAAAGAAAAGCCAGAATTAAAGCCGGTACTACTACCCATCAAAAAGAAAAAGTTGAAGAGAAAAAACCGAAACCAACAGTGAAAAAACTTACGTGGAAAGAAGCTAAAGAACTCGAAACGATTGAAGCAACTATTCTTACCGCGGAAGAGGAAGTAGCTAAAATAGAAAGTATCTTTTCATCCCCCGATTTTTATGAAAAATATGCAATGCAGACTAACGAATTGAACCGTCAACTTGAGCAGGCAAAACAATCCGTTAAACTTCTCTTTGACCGGTGGGAAGAACTTGAAAAATTAAAAAATAGTTGAAGTGATTAAGTACGAAGAGTTGTCTCAAAAACAAAGTGAGACAACCGCACTCTAAACTATTTTAAAATTACCATCTTCTTAGTTTGTACAAACGCTCCTGCCTGAAGTTGATAAAAATAGATCCCGCTAGACAATTCATAATTCCTAATTCCTAATTCGTAATTATACACGCCGGGTTCTTGTTTCTCATTCACAAGCAACGCAACTTCTTTCCCCAATACATCATATACTTTTAGACTTACATTCTGCTGCCTGCCTACTGCATACTGAATTCTGGTTACCGGATTAAAAGGATTAGGATAATTCTGCTCTAAAGCAAAGTCGAGCGGAGTCGAGACTTCGACTTCTACTTCCTTACTGTAGGCAAATTTTCCATCGTTATCAATTTGTTTTAAACGATAAAGGTACCTTCCTACGGTTGAAGAATTATCAGTGAATCTATACTCTTTAGGTGAATTGCTGTTCCCTGCACCATTTACAAATCCAACCTTCTCCCAATTACGATCTTGCAATTTTGTAATCTTGTAATTTTGTAATCTTTCAACTTCAAACCCGTAATTATTTACCTCGGTCGCTGTTCGCCATGTAAGAGAAACCCTGCCGCTATTGCAATAGGCATTAAAGCTTTCAAGTTCAACCGGCAATGCCCAAACACCGGACGGCATACTTTGCCGAACCGAATTCGAACCAGTCCAATTAAGCTTATTCCCAACATCTATTTGTAACTGTGTATGGTCACTACTTATGGTTCCGGAAAAAATCGCATTATCTATTTCATTTAATGCAACCGCTGAAACTCCATTTGCTAACCCTGCAGGCAGAGCAGAGGAATTGGCCGAAAGCGCTGTCGCTTGCCAGGAGGAACCGGAATCATTCACCGCATATATAAAATTTGGAATAGATGATGTCCCGGTATAAGCAAGTATTTGATCACCACTTGCGGAAAGTAAAAATGATCCGCTAGAGACGATCGAACCAATGCTTGGAGTTGCAGATGATACATTTACAATTGTTCCGGTTGTAACACCACCAACGGGAGCAGTCCATACCAAAATTCCTTCGCCGGTTTTCAAACTTCCGGTACTTAACCATCCATTGTCGGTAAAGTTAATTATTATGCCGGCAGGTAAATCAACTAATGGAATAAATGCAAATTCATCGGGGTCATCCATGTTGAATCCAATGATTAGAATATCTCCGGCGTTAAGGATGCTTAGTGTAGAATCATTAACTGCCGGCACGGTTCCATCGGTCTTATAGTTGATGGCTGATCCGGTCCCATAATAAGAGAAGATTTTAAAATAATATCGCGTGTTACCCGTTAAATTAAAAAAAGTATAACTATCTGCTGCAGAGTAGTCAACATTTACTTTACCCAAGCCATTGGAAAGATCAAGATCATTTACATACGTCACACCGTCCGACGGATTGGCAATTGATGAACTTGTACTTGCAATAATCAAATACCCAGCCGGGACTTGAGTCCCAACTGCGGCGTCTGTCCAATTAAGTTGTATCGCACTTGCTGTTGCATTGCTTGTTGAAAAATTGGAAACGTAATTTGTAGGTTCTGTTGCCAGCGAACCTGATAAAACAGTTGCACTTGTATAAGGAACCGTTCCATCAATTTTGTAGTTGGTTGAAGTGGTTGTTCCGTTATAGGAAAAAACACGGATATAATAGGTAGCTCCCGCTGTAAGCCCTGAGAACGAATAGGTGATTGTGCCTGAATTAGTAATGTTAACAACACCGCGAGTGTCGGATAAGTCCGTATCATCCGCGTATGATGAACCATCTGCGGGAATAAAATAATCGTCATTACCGCTAAATATTTCCAGTAGATAACCGGAAGGAGCCTGGGTGCCCATAACTGCATTAGTCCATGTAATATCAAATGATGATGTGCTCAAATTTCCGACAGCAAGGTTTGTAACATAATTTGTTGGTTCAACAGAATATGTAGGAGTGAGCTTAGTAAGATCATTGAAATTAATATAATTAACCCACTCCGGGTGATCAACGAAAGGATTACGGTTGCCTTGAACGGTCTCGATATAATTATTCCTTGCTGTTTCCCATGCATCCGGCGGGTCGTCTTTACTCCATTGGAGAAGTAAACTTAAATCTTGAGGAGCTTCATGTAATGAATCAGGAAGTGTTACCGCGTTTAGGTGATTAAAAGTCCAATCATATCCATTAATACCGTTATATCTAACCGACATATACAATAGTGCTCTAGCGAAATCACCTTTATGTGAATTGCGTGGTTCGAAGACGGTTTCTCCCGCAGCATTTTGTCCATATTTACAAAGGAGATATGAACTTGTTACAGTAGTTACTATTCCTTCGGGGTGATTGTTCCGTACTCCGTTTGCGTATTTCTGATTTGTTGGAAAAAGATGATGTTGGTCGGAATATTCTGCACGGTTTTCGAAGCCTACGGTATCTTTTGTAGGCATCCAACTCTGACACCAACTATGTTCTCGGCTGAAACTTGAATCGACATTTACGCCTACCGTGCCATACCATTTGAATGGAGGCGTGTAGACATAATTTAATCCTGAATAAACACATGTCACAACCTTACGTGAATAGGTAGTATCGCGTGAAGCAAAATTCGCTACGTTTGTTTCATCAAATTGTTCATAGATAATTCTGGTGTATGGTGACCTAATTGTAGTTTGTAAATTAGTTATAAACGAAGCACTTGATACATTCACACCGGAATAGTATGTATCAACCGCTGTTTGTGCAGCCAACTGTACCCCCAACAATGCAATGATAATAAGTAATCGCATGAAGGATGAACTTTCTCTCTATCTGTGTTATTTTCTTAGCGGACTAAGATGAGATTAGCAGATTTGTTTTTAATGGAATGAACTTTTGTGTAAATAACAGCGAATTGTACTTTCGCTAATTATTACTATCGTAAATATTGGAGATAATTTTAGTTTTTGCAAGGGGTTATAAGAAATAATTTGGTTTGTATCATAACATGATTTGAACGACCTCTCCCCCGTCTCACTCTCTTTTGTAAGGAGAGGGATGAGATAATTAATTAAAACATTTTACACTCCCTTTTTAATCAGTACAAATCCGTTCAACTTGCGTTCATTATCGTCTCATTGCTTTAAAATTGACTCTTTTCCTTCGCACATTCCCATAGTCCCACAGTCTCTTTCCACCTCCCAACTTCTCCGCAATCCAACCTCCTTTCGCATCTCCTTTCCTGAGTAGTACGGAGGTTTCTATGGCTAGTATATGAGCTTTTTTTAGTAGTACGCTATCTTTTATTGGTAGTACACGCAATTTTCTTGATATTATACCCGTTGGTAGGCGATTATTTAATAGGTCACCTTATGCAAAATTATACAAATCGTAGGGCGATTCTCTGAATCGCCCATGCGTTTTACTTCGACTCGTTCATTTAAGGGTCGAATCCGAAAGCTTTCGGATTCGACCTACATATTTGCGTACGTTGTATGAGTAATTTATTCGCGGGTTGATAATAAAACAGAGATGACACTTTAAATAAATTGATGTCATCTCCGTGGAAAGTTTTTAACTTAATATTTTCAGTTTTATTTTTTCTCTTCTTCAGCACTTGAAACATCGGAAACAATTTCATCTTCAATAAAAATTAACTGCTCGGTTTTTTCAACGTGCTTTGCAATTATTTTGCTTCCTTCCTTGAATGAGCCACGCAAAATTTCTTCTGCTAAAGGGTCTTCAATGTACTGCTGTATGGCTCTCCGTAACGGACGCGCACCGAACTTTGGATCAAATCCTTTTTCTGCAATAAATTCTTTTGCGGAATCTTCTAAGACTATCTCCATTTTATTGTCGTGAATGTTATTAAGCAAATCCTTTATTTCAATATCGATAATTTTGAGTATGTCTTCCTTTTCAAGACTTCTGAATACGATTGTCTCGTCCAAACGATTTAGGAATTCCGGATTAAATAACTTTTTCATTGCTTCTTCAACAGTATTTTTCATTGAAGAATAATGGTTCTCTCCGCCCGGCGCATTTGAAAAACCAAATGCACCGATTGACTTGATATCTCTAGCACCTATATTCGAAGTCATAATAATGATCGTGTTTTTGAAATCTACTTTCCTTCCCAAACTATCGGTTAAAACTCCTTCATCTAACACTTGAAGGAGAATTGAAAAGATATCAGGATGAGCTTTTTCAATTTCATCAAAGAGGACAACGGAATAAGGTTTGCGTCTTACCTTCTCAGTCAATTGTCCCCCTTCTTCATAGCCAACATATCCGGGAGGCGCACCAACTAAACGGGAGACTGCGAACTTTTCCATGTATTCGCTCATATCAATTTTTATCAACGCACTGTCTGAATCAAATAAATATCTCGCAAGAACTTTACACAATTCTGTCTTCCCGACACCTGTCGGTCCAAGAAATATAAAACTGCCAATTGGGCGTTTTGGATTTTTTAATCCTGCTCTTGCTCTCCGGATAGATTTCGTTAATTTCGATACAGCTTCATCCTGCCCAACTATCATGGCTTTCAGCGATTCTTCCATGTTAAGCAATTTATCCGATTCTGTTTGTGCAACACGCGTAACCGGGATACCCGTCATCATAGCAACAACTGTAGCAATGTCCTCTTCAGAGACATCATAAATAATATCTTTTGTCTTCGCTTCCCATTCGCGTTTGGCAACTTCTAAATCAGATTGAATGCGCCGTTCTTTATCTCGCAGCCGGGCAGCATCTTCATAATCCTGTTTCTTTACAACTAAAGATTTTTCTTGTCTTACTTTTACTATCTCATCTTCCAGAGCTAGAATTTCCTGCGGGACTTCAAAATTGCCCATATGCACACGCGAACCGGCTTCATCAAGCACATCTATCGCTTTATCAGGGAGATGCCTGTCTGTGATATAACGTTCGCTTAATTTTACTGCGGCTTGAATTCCCTGGTCACTATATTTTACGTGATGATGTTCTTCATATTTAAATTTAATATTGAAAAGAATCTGTATAGTTTCTTCTGCACTCGGTGGTTCGACCATAATTTTTTGAAACCGTCTGTCGAGCGCTCCGTCGGTTTCAATATATTTCCGGTACTCATCTAATGTGGTTGCACCGATACATTGAATATCTCCGCGTGAAAGTGCAGGCTTAAACATATTCGAGGCATCCAGCGAACCGGAAGCGCCGCCTGCACCAACAATGGTATGAAGTTCGTCGATAAAGAGAATAACGTCTTTTGCTTTTTCAAGTTCATTCATTAACGCTTTCATTCTCTCTTCAAATTGTCCGCGGTACTTAGTTCCGGCAACAAGTCCGGCTAAATCTAAAGTAACGACCCGTTTATCTTGCAATATTCTCGGAACTTTCTTCTGCACAATGCGCAGTGCAAGCCCTTCTGCAATTGCAGTTTTACCAACACCGGGTTCGCCTATTAATACCGGATTATTCTTTTTTCTCCGGCTTAAGATTTGCGCAACGCGTTCAATTTCTTTTTCTCGTCCAACTACCGGATCTAATTTCTCATCGATTGCAAGTTTGGTTAGATCTCTTCCAAAGTTATCAAGCACGGGAGTTTTTGTTTTTTCCGCTTTTTTCTCAGCTTGAGCAGGAGGAGTTCCTTTCACTTGATCTTTAGGCTCTTTGCTTGACAACATCTCATTCAATTCTGCACGGGTAATGTCATACGTAACATTAAATTGATGGAGAATTTGTGTGGCAATATTTTCTTCATCTCTCAAGAGAGAAAGGAGTAAATGTTCAGTACCAATAACATCTGCTTTATATATTTTTGCTTCAATTTGTGTAATCTTTAAAACCTTTTCCGCCTGCTTTGTTAATGGGATATTCCCAATTGTAAGCGTTCCACCTGCAACACGTACTGTATCTTCAACGGATTTTTTTAACCGGACTAAATCGCAGTCCAGGTTTCGCAAAATACGGACAGCCACCCCTTGTCCTTCGCGGATAATACCGAGGAGTAAATGTTCTGTGCCAATATAATCGTGACCAAGCCGGAGCGCTTCTTCGCGGCTTAATCGAATTACATCTTGAAGTCTATCTGAAAAATTTCCGTCCATATTTTTAGTTCCCTTGTTTTATTTAACAACAATTTTAATTCCAAAATTGTTTCATTCACAATATATTAATTGAATTATCTTCAATCAAGTTAGAAATAGTACGATTACACGATTTTTCGGCTCTTCCCTTGAAAAACAGTAAAAATTATTGTAAATAGGAGCAAGAAAAAAATATATTTAGGAGTAAATATGGAAGCATTAGCAGGCTTATCAGTGATTCTGATAGTTGTTGCCTTAATCATTCTCTTCATCATTCTCTATTTCGTACCAATCGGCTTGTTTGTAACAGCATACTTTTCCGGTGTTAAAGTAAGAATTTTCAAAGATCTCGTTGGTATGCGTCTACGAAAAGTCCCACCTCACATCATCGTTCGCTCAATGATCACTGCAACCAAAGCAGGCATCACGCTCGATGTCGGTAAATTGGAAGCGCATTATCTTGCCGGAGGAAATGTTGATAGAGTTATTAACGCCCTTATCTCTGCAGATAAAGCAAATCTTGGTTTATCTTTTGAACGCGCTACGGCAATTGATTTAGCCGGGCGAGATGTTTTGGAAGCCGTAAAAATGTCGGTGCTTCCTAAAGTAATTGAAACTCCGCTTGTTTCTGCAATGGCAAAGAACGGTATTCAACTTAAAGCAGTGGCGAGAATTACAATTCGTACAAACATTGACCGCCTTGTTGGTGGAGCCACCGAAGCAACCATCTTAGCGAGAGTTGGCGAAGGAATTGTTTCAACAATCGGTTCATCCGATACACATAAACATGTTCTTGAAAATCCTGATTCTATTTCTAAAGTTGTATTGGCAAAAGGGCTTGATGCCGGAACTGCTTTTGAAATTCTTTCAATTGATATCGCTGATGTTGATGTTGGTGAAAACATCGGTGCAAAATTACAAACCGATCAAGCGCAAGCCGATCTACAAATTGCCCGTGCACGCGCTGAAGAGCGCAGAGCCGCAGCAGTAGCGCTTGAACAGGAAATGGTCGCCGAAGTTGCTAAACAAAGAGCACGCGTAACTGAAGCTGAAGCTGAAATCCCAAAAGCAATTGCTGAAGCTTTCCGTAGCGGGCACTTGGGTGTAATGGATTATTACAACTTGAAAAATATCCAGGCAGATACGCAGATGCGTGATTCAATTGCAAAACCGGAAGAGAAAAAAGGATAAGCTAAATGGATAATTTAATCAACATTCTTGTTGCTATAATTATTATTTATAGTTTTCTCTCGCCGCTCTTCAAAAAAAAGAAAGACGACACCGGTGCATCGACCTCAAGCAAGAGGAATCCATATACCCCTCCTGTTAGACAGAGACCTTCGTATCAAAATAAAGATTTAGATATTTTTACGGAGATCGAGGAAATGATGAACCGGGGAAATCTTCCATCGCCAAAACCCATTCCGCTGCCGGAAGAAGTTCTCGCAAAAAATTCGGATGAACATCAACCAACCCCTTCCGAACATAAACTGGAAGATTGGAAGATGGATTTGAAATCAGCTCATCAAAAGTTTAAAATCTCTGAAGATGAACGGATGAATATAGAAAGAGACTTAGAGAAAAAGTTTAGCGCACAAAGAAAGGTTTATTACA
>Ga0172379_10003107_pt1 | contig 27288 bp, 26 predicted proteins | sample GrowelOW334metaG_FD_119756 | JGI IMG/M metagenome (GOLD analysis project Ga0172379, IMG submission 119756) | Groundwater microbial communities from an aquifer near a municipal landfill in Southern Ontario, Canada - Groundwater well OW334 metaG | ecosystem: Environmental > Aquatic > Deep...
GGTTGAAGGTTGGAGGCTTTTCTCGCAGGGTACCAACCAAAAAGAACCCCTATTCCTACCGATACAAAAAATGCCAACAATACGGAAGAAGTTGTAACAATAAATGTTGAGCCGTTTATTTTTGAATATATATAAAAACCGACAATTCCCAATATTGTTCCGGTAATTCCTCCCACAAAAGTAAGAATAATGGACTCAACTAAAAACTGCGAAATAATTGTTTTTTTCTTTGCACCCAATGCTTTACGAAGACCTATTTCCCTTGTTCTTTCGGTAACGGACATGAGCATAATATTCATGATTCCTATTCCACCAACAAGAAGGGAAATCGCCGCAATACCTGTTAAAAGCGATGTCATAGTTCCGGTAACTTCGGAGGCGGTTTCCAAAATATCCGATTGCGACATAATCCTAAAATCGGCATTTGCCACTTCCGCAATATTATGTCTTTCCAAGAGCAAATACCCTACCTGATTCTGCGCTTCGGTCATCATATTTTCACTCTTTGCTTCCAGCGCAATCGATGTTAAATACTTAACTCCAAACAACTGTTTTTGAGCAGTCGTAAGCGGAATGTAAATTCTGTCGTCCTGATTATCCATTCCCGATCCACCCTTAGACTTAGTAACTCCTATTATTTGAAAATTTTTTCCGGATATCCTTATTGTTTGGCCAATCGGATTTACACCTTCTCCAAATAAATCTTCCGCCGTGGTTGGACCGATAACGGCAACTTTTGACATGTTCGTAAGATGTTGTGTTGTAATAAAATTTCCCGACGAAACACTTACTTTTCTAACTTCTGCATATACCGGTTCTATACCGACTATTTGAGTGTTTGTATTATTTCTTCCGGCAATTACCTGTGCACGGGATGAATATTCGGGAGAGATATTTTTTATTGTTGTAATTTTTGACGATGTCTTTATTGCCTCGGCGTCCTCATTTGTTAGAGTTGTTGCACCACCCATCGCACCCCGCACACTACCCGAAAAAGTAAAACCCGGTGAAACCGTTAATAAATTTGACCCTATTGATTGAATCTGCGATTGAACAGCATATTTACTTGCCTCCCCCATAGAGACAAGTGCAATGACACTACCAATACCAATAACAATTCCAAGAATGGCAAGGCCTGTTCTCATTTTATTAATGGCGAGATTTCTTACCCCGTTTTTAAGTAATTTTGATAATTTCATAGCCCCCTCAATAACTTCCTTTTGTGACCGTCGCCGTCTTTAACAATTTTTCCGTCCAATAGGTGGATTATTCTTTTTGCATGTTCGGCAATGTCAGGTTCGTGTGTGATCATGATAATGGTGTGTCCTTCGTCATTCAGCTTCTCAAAAATTCCCATAATCTCCTCTGCTTGGGTCGATGCAATATTACCTGTTGGTTCATCGGCTAAAATGATCGATGGATCCATAGACAAGGCACGGGCAATTGCTACTCTTTGTTGCTGACCACCAGAGAGTTTATTTGGTGTATGTTCCATACGGTCCTTCAACCCTACGGTTTCCAGGAGTCTTGTCGCGCGCTCGACCTGTTCTTTTTCTGAGAAACCTGCATATTCCATGGGAAGTATCACATTGTCTAAAGCGCTCGTTCTTGAAAGAAGGTTGTATGCCTGAAAAACAAAGCCTATTTTCCTGTTTCTGATATCGGCAAGCTCATCCTCGTTTAAATCACTCATATCCTTACCGTCTAAAATATACGTTCCCGAGGTTGGCAAATCCAAAGCTCCCAAGATATGCATCAAGGTTGATTTTCCGGAACCGGACGGACCCATTATCGCAACAAACTCACCTTCATCGATACTTAAAGAGATGTCGTTTAGAACCGTTAATTCAAGATCGTCTGTTTTATATATCTTCATTAAGTGAGAAACCTCAATTATTGGTTTTGACATATTAAAATCTCTGTTTATCTGGAAATATATTTAAATTACCTTATGCAAATCGATTACTTAGAAAGGTTTAAAATCCTGGGCCCCCCATTTGTATAACTTGCACATTGCCGGAGTTTTTACTTGTACTACTTCCTGAAGTTCTGGTTGTCGACCTTCCGATTCCACTGAAAGGAGAAGTTGTACTATTGGAAGTACTCGTGCCACTTGCGGCAATGACAGAAGTCACAATTTCATCTCCTTCGTTTACTCCGGACACAATCTCCGTCTGAGAATCATTCGAACTCCCTACTTCGACTTCAACAGTCGTCGGTATTCCGTCTTTCATAATTTGAACAGTTGAGGTTCCATTGTTTGACTGAACAGCCGATGACGGTACCAGTATAACATCCGGTATAATATCGGTAATTATTTCAACTCCTACAGCCATGTTTGGATATATATCAACAGAAACCGGATCCAAAAGTATCGTGACCGGATAGTTGGTAACACCAGAACTCGTATTGCCGCTTGTATTCACAGCCAACACTTTTCCTGTAAAACTTTTATCTTCATATGCATCTAATGTTAATGTAACTTTTTGATTTGCCTTAACCTTCGTAATGTCCACCTCTGTAAGATTCACAGTAGCGACCAATTGACCATTAGGGTTACTGACCTTTCCTACAGTCTGTGCATTGACAATAGTAGCCCCGCTCGTCGAGCTTGTGGTTGACGATACCGAAACAAACAACCCTTCAGCCAGAGCAAGATCTGTCAAAGTTCCACCTGCAGGTGCAATAATTGTCGTCGAATTTTCCTGGTAATCACGCAGGGCTGCGGTAACTTTCGCACTGGTATTTGATATGTCGGCATCAGAGTTTAAATATTTTGCCTCAGCCACCGAAAATGCTTTTCGCGTCTGGTCCAGTGTTTTTGTAATAATCATTCTCTCTCCATCCGTATATGTCTCATGGGTAGCCGGATTGGTATCGTTTTCATTCATATCATCGACTGCATCTTGTGCATCCAAAACATCCTGGCGGGCTTTCCACATAGCAATATCCGATTCTGCTTTTGTATTTATTGCTTCCAAATAATTTTCTTTCGCATCCAAATAAGATACCCAAGCCGCGGTCTGTCTTTCCCCTGCATAATCGTCAAGAGTTACATCCGCAATTTTTTGTCCTTTTGTGACGGCGTCTCCATTTGTTACATAGACTTTACTTACAGTCCCGGAGGCTTTTGTTGTAACGTTGGTATAATTCCCTGAAGTGATGCTTCCCGAGCCGGAAATCGAAGTAATCAAGGTTCCTTTTTCGGCGACAGAAGTTTCATATGAGACTTTGCCTTCTTTTGATTTGTTAATTAAATATCTCGCTAAAAAACCAATACCAACAATAACAATAAGCGTAATCGCCTTAACTTTCCACGAAGAACTTTTTACACGCCCCCAAAATGAAGACGCCTTATCTTTCAACCTCCTTACAAAAGAAAAGCGTTTGAAAATATTATCGTTGTCACGTTTTTTTTCTTCAATGGCTTTTTTAACTTCTTTTTTTATTTTTTTACTCATATTTGACCTTATGCAACAAAAAATATCTTTCTGTTTTTGAAGTTTAAAGATGTCACCTGAAGAGAAGCTGAAAGAATTATAGTATAATAAATATATGAAAAAGTGGCTTGGAATCGGACTTCTTGGACTTGCGGTTGTTGGAGTTTTAATTTTTATTATCACAAGTCTCTGGACTGGAAGCGACGTCAGAAGATATTGCAAAAATGCAAAAAAAATATATCAAGGTGACTGTGCAACCGCGCTCTCAGAATTGGTTATCGACAATAGTATGCCATATAGAGACAGAAACCATGCAATTTGGGCTTTGGGACAACTCGGAGACAGAAGAGGTCTTACTTATATAACCAAGTTCTATACAGGGAAAAAGCAGGAGAATATATCTCCAGACAATGAACTCAGTCAGTATGAAATGGAAAAGGCAATAAGGCTGATGCAGGGAGAACTAAATATAACTGCCATTATCTGGAGATATGGAGTGAAATAGTTTTACAAAAAGAATTATTCTATAGGTAACTTCACCGTAAATGTTGAACCTTTGCCCACTTCGCTTTCCACATCAATTGAACCTTTATGGATATCAATAATGCTTTTTGCAATAGACAAACCCAAACCAAAACCGGAAGCTTTTGTTTTTGACCTCGACGCATCTGCTCTATAAAATCTCTCAAAAATTTCCTGTACCTCTTTCTTGTTTATTCCGATACCTGTATCTGTTACCTTAATAATTGCATTCCTACCTTTTGTAATATTTTCTACTTCGACACGTCCTTTTTCAGGCGTGTATTTTATGGCATTGTCCAAAAATATTGTCACTAATTTTGCAAGACTTTCACGATTACCTTTAATAATTGAGTCTGAAGAATTAACTTTCAAATTAATTTTCTTGCTTTTCGCTATGGGTAAAATTTTTGCTACAGACTCATCTATTACCAATCCCAAATTTACTTTTTGAAACGACTCTTTCAGTCCGTTTTGTTGATACCTTGTCAAGCTTAAAAGGTCGTTTGTCAGAACTGTTAAACTTTTTACATCCTTCAAACTATCATTGAGGGTAAATAAAGCTTCCTTTAAATTGATTTTTTTATCCCTAAGTGCAACTTCAATTGATGTCTGAAGCGCAGTCAGCGGCGTCTTTAACTCATGACTGGCATCGGCAATAAAACGTTTCTGCTCCTCCATAGCTTCTTCAATAGGTCTTAAAGTCATCCCTGCCAAAAAATATGCCGCAAAGGAGGTCAAGACCAAAATTGTTACATTTGTATAGATTAAAACAAACAACACTTTGCTTTCAGTCTCTTTAATGTCGTCTATAAAAAACATTCCTTGTTCGGGCGGAGCGGGAAAACCACCCTGTCTTATATACAACCTAGACCCAATTTCGAACATTCTACTTCTTATTTCAAAAGAGACCATGCGGTAGATAAAAACAGAAAAACCGATACTTATGGCCATCACGATCGCCAAGTACATCATTGATAGTTTTATTCTTGCTTTCTTAAACATAAATTCATTAAATACTTCTTAATTTAATTTATATCCAAAACCCCTGACAGTATGGATCAAAGGTTTTTCATTATTATACGGTTCGTCTATTTTTTTTCTGAGATATCCTACATACACCTCAACAGTGTTTAATAAAATATCAGCCTCATAACTCCAAACGTTTGAGATCAACTCGTCTTTCGTCACGATCCTACCTTTGTTTTTCATTAAATATTCCAGTAGAGCAAACTCTTTCCTTGATAAAACAATTGTATTTTCTCCTCTTTTTACTTCGTAGTTTTCTGGATCCAAAAATAAATTCTTTACTACTAACTTTTGGCTCTTGTTGTAATTTAAAGGACGTCTCGCCAGTGCCTTAATCCTCGCCAACAATTCCTCAAAGGAAAATGGTTTCGGAAGATAGTCGTCAGCTCCAACATCAAGACCTGTAACTTTGTCTTCCACAGTCCCCTTTGCCGTAAGCATCAGTATCGGAGTTTTAACACCATCTTCTTCCCGAAGTTTTCGACAAATAGTAAGTCCGTCAATGGACGGAAGCATCAAGTCGAGTATTATCAGATCATATTTTTCACTCGATGCCAAATCATATCCTTCTCCTCCATCATAGGCAACATCAACAACATAATTTTCCTGTTGAAGGCCTTTTTTGAGAGAATTGGCAATCTTTTCTTCATCTTCTATTATTAATATTTTCATTTCACTTACTGATTATATATTAATTACTGAATTGTAGCTGAAAATCGTAAAAGCGCCGGCTGATACTGCTTTTAAAAATCCACTCGTACTTGCAACCTCTACCGTTCAAATATAAAATGAATATTAGTCTGCTCAAATGAAAAATAAGAAAAAATTTATTATATTGTCTTCCATTCTGGTTATACTTGCCGTAGGAGCATTTTTAATATTTTACAACCTAAAAAAAGCGAGTACGGTTCCAACCGAAGATACTCAAGATTCCAATACTTCCTATGTAACGACAACTATGGACAAACCTTTTTATGTTGAGCTTAAAGCAAATCCCTCAACAGGATATCAATGGCAAGCTGATTTTGACACAACGTTAGTTAAACTTAATAAAGCCGACTTTGCTCAAAATACCAATACAAATGTCGTCGGCGCAGAAGTAAACCAAATTTTTGAATTCCAAATCCTCCAGAAAAAAGATACAACAATCACCTTCAGATATGTACGCCCATGGGAAGTTAATGGAGTAGCCTCTGATACCAAGACTTACAAAATTATAGTTAAATAAATATTTTTCACTTCTTCTTTTTACTTGCGGCGTTTTTGAGTTTTTTCTTCTCCGATTGAATTTCAAACAACTCATCGAGTTCTTTAATTATGTTTTCCTTATTTAAACCAATTAGATATTCCAAGGAATTTTCCAGTCTCGAATTCAAGTAATCTTTTATTCCATTGTCATAAGGTTTACTCAAAAACATAGAAAGAAATTCTTCTTGTGAATTTTCATCCAGCTCAGACAAAATCGCCGAGACTATCTTTCGATTAATATATTCGTCCACCAAATCCCAAAGATCCTCTTTTTCTTCGTGTGTTTCGGTAACTTTATCGATATAAATCTTTACCCGTTCGATCTCAATCAGATTGTCAAAAAATATACTTCCCATATTATTTAAACATCTACTTCATACTCAACAAATCACCGCTTATCGGTGCAATTTTCCCATATTCTATCGGACCAAGCGGAATTTTATTTTCCGGATCATCAACAAAAAGTACAAGCACTTTCCCTTTCTTGTATTTCATTCCACCCAAATAGTCCATAACTTCGGGACTTCCTCCATAATGTTTACCTGTCCAGGCTGCCGGACCGGAATCGGCAATGGAGCAAACAACCGCGTTTCCGTTTTCCACATTTATTATCATTACTTTTCTGTATTTATACCAGTTCTTCAAGTAAGGTTGGCGAGTGTTCCAGTCCGGTAGGTAAAGTGTCTGTACAACTGCATACCACTTCTCCGTTTCATCTAAACTGGGCGTTAATTCAGCCTTTGATTTTGCAAAATATCCCCAGGCACCAAGTCCCGGAGCCATACCCGAAGCGTAGTATTTATCGTCCCCGTGGCCAGACATACTGTCTCCTGGAAATCTCTTCAGATGTTGTTCCGCCCCAATTAGACCAAATGTTGTATTTAAATGTTCCCCTTCTAAAGACGCTTTTACACCAATACCCGTAACATCCTTGATGACATATTCCAAAACCTTCTCTTCATTCCTCGACAAAGGTCTTGTAGTTTCCGGAAGCATTTTTTTAAAGACATCGGTTAAAATCTGATTCTTAACCTTTAAGTTATTAAACGCATCTTTCAAATCCGAATAGTCGTATATTTCATGAGGCTCGGGAAGCGATTTTGTAGCCGAAGGAGTACCCAAAAGAAACGAACCGCTCAATATCCCTGCCCCCAATATTTTCGCCGAATGGGCGCGAATATTTTTAAAATCAATTTTCTTTTCATTAATAACTTTTCTTGCCCGTGGAAAACTTTCAAAAAAGTTATTCTCTTCCTGAAAATTTTTAACTTTTAATTTATTGCGAAGATATTCAAAACCAACCTTTTCTTTAAAAATATCCTGGTATGTTTGAGCAGGTGAACGTTTCATAAAAACTAAAATTCAATTTCTGTTATTTTTCCAATATTTCCGTAATCCTCTTTAAAGTTTCTTCTTTCCCCAGTATTTCCATTGATTCGTTTAATGGTGGAGTAATCTTCTTACCCGTAATCGCAATCCTCAAATCCATAAAAAACTGCCCGGTTTTGAAACCGTTTTTTGTAACCTCTTCCATCAGTTTCTTATTTATTTCCTCTAAAGTCCAATTTCCGATACCGGAAAGCGCGACATTGGCCATATCAAGATGTTTTCTGAAATTATCACTCATCAGTGTTTTATCAACCTTCGGTTTTTCAAAGAAAAACCCTGCAATGTCGGAATAATCTGATAGTTTTGTTATTCTTTCCTTTACAAGAGGAACTGTCTTTTCAAGCACTCTTTCGTCAAATTTATCCTTATATATATTACCAATCAGTTCAATTAACTTATTGTTGTCCGTGTTTCTAATATAATATCCATTAAACCAGTCGAGTTTGTCTCGATTAAATACGGGGTTTGATACCTGAAAACCGTTTGGGTCGAATGCAGATACAAAATCGGAAAGCGAATACACTTCCCGATTGTCTTTAGGCGCCCAACCAGTCAGCATAATAAAATTAAGAATTGCCTCCGGCAAATATCCTTCATTAAGTAGGCCTTCGCATGAGGTACTACCCTTTCTCTTTGACAATTTTCCTCCTTCGGGATCCAAAATATCCGTCAGATGCCCTATTTTGGGCGGTTTTAAACCCAAATATTTATAAACCAATAAATGAATTGGTGTCGAAGGAAGCCAGTCGTGCCCTCTTAGGACATGAGAAATATTCATCTTTGTATCGTCAACCACAACTGCCAGATGATAAGTCGGATAACCGTCGGTTTTCAGTAAAGTTGCATCACCAACAGTTGATGTGTCCCAGGAAATATTCTTCTTTAAAATAAAATCGTCGAAGGATATTTTTTCTCCATCAGGAACCCTTAATTTTACCGCACCGCTAGTTAAATTTTTGTCACGGCAGGGGTCTCTTAAATCCTTTGAAAAACCTTCTAGTTTGGCGTTTTTTGCTTCACACTGGCAATAAAATGCATGATTTTCAGACACCAATTTTTCCGCGGCATTTTTATATATCCCCTTAAGAACCCTTTCCGACTGAATATAGTATTCATCCCAGTCTAGAGCAAAAATTTTCAAAAGATTTTTAATTTCTTCCACTCCACCCACCTTTTCCCTCTTTTTGTCCGTATCCTCAATTCTTAGTATAAATTCTCCATCGTTTCCCTTTGCCAGGGCATATGCGTACAAAGCGGTCCGTAAATTTCCAATATGCATTGACCCAGTCGGACTTGGTGCAAATCGTGTCCTAATTTTACTCATACTTCAAATTTTATCACTAAGAGAGAGTTTTAACATTGATAATTTGTTAATTTTAATCAATAATTGATATCATGACTTCACTTACCCAGGTTTCGATTCTTTCAAGAAAAATTATCCGCTATTCCATTTATACCGCAATCTTTATCGTTATCGCGAGATATACATACCTTATCGGTATGAAAATCTATCATAAATACGTTCCGGAACCACCTCCTCCACCAACTCTGACCTTCGGAAAATTGTCTAGCATTCCCTTCCCAGAAAATGAGACACCAAAAAATCTGGTTTTTACTCTTGAAACGGTTGATGGAAAACTTCCAAAACTCCCTGAACAACAAGCTGTATATTTTATGCCAAAAGCCATATCGACAATAAAATCACTCGACACTGCAAAACAAAAAGCTGCGAACCTCGGTTTTGATCAAAACGGAATGGCACTTGCGGAAACCGTATATCTTTTTAAACACAAATCTTCTCCGGCATCGCTTAATTTGAATATTGTTACAGGTTTGTTTTCAATAAGTTACGATTTAAACTCCAAGCCATCAATACTCGAAAGTATTCCTCCCGATCCAAAAACTGCTACCGCTTTGGCGAAAACGTACCTTTCTCGAGCCAAATCGCTTCCAGGTGATCTGACAGGTCAAGTCACCAACGAATATCTCAAAATTCTGGATGGACAATTGGTTTCTGCAAATTCATTATCCGACGCCAATCTTACAAAGATTAATCTATACAGAAAAAATTACAACGACCTTGCCAATGTCACAAAAACCGCCAATCAAGCGAACATCTGGTTTATGTTTACAGGTGCAAAAGATGCCGGCGATCAAGTATATGCAGCCGAATACCACTACTTTGAAATCGATGAAAACAAAAGTGGTACATACCCTCTCAAAACATCCGAACAAGCCTGGGAGGATTTAAAATTAGGCAAAGCATATTTTGCCAATGTTAGTGAAAAATCAAATGGAAACATTGTTGTTAGGAAGGTATACCTTGCGTATTATGATCCCGATCAGTACACGGAATATTACCAGCCCGTTGTTGTATTTGAAGGCGATGATAATTTTGCAGCCTATGTTCCGGCAGTGTCTTCGGAATATCTCCTAAGTGGTAATTAGTTGCTCCAACTGAAGTTTTGATAGATCCAATCTATTGTTTTCACCGTATCTCCGAATCTGTCCGTGCTTCCAAGCAGTGCTATCATTACTTTGCTGTTGTCTCTTTCAACATAGGTTATTAAATTCTCCATCGCACCTTCCGTTTTTCCGGTCTTTACTCCTTTGACTCCATCAATCACTCCCAATAATTGATTTATGTTATTAAGCCTGTGTGTAATTTCACCATTTGACCCAAGAATATTATACTTCTTAGTTCCCACAATTTTTTCAAATTCAGGATTTTGCATTGCATAAAATGAAGCTTTTACCAAATCCTGAGCGGTTGTCGTCTGCCCTTCTTCGTCAAGTCCGGTTGGGTTTACAAAAATGCTATTACTCAGACCCAAACTTTGGGCTTTGCTGTTCATCTGTGCTATAAAAAGGTTTCTTCCGCCCGGGTAAAAAGATGCCAAGACTTCGGCTGCGTCGTTAGCACTTGCGACAAGTAGACCATACAACAAATCCTCCATTGAAATAATCTCTCCTTCCGTTAAACCCATTTTTGTGCCTTCGACTGACACTTTAGGAATTATTACACTTTGGTCAAGACTGTAAGAATCCAGCGCAACTAGAGCGGTAACTACCTTTGCCGTTGAGGCAGGCATAACCGGTACTCGAGAATTTTTCTCATACAAAACGGTGCCTGAATCGATATCTACCGCCAAAGCCGCCCTTGAAAATATATCCAAACCCGTTCCGTCACCGACGTATTTCGGTGACTGTTCGGTGGGGGCGAGATCCTGAACGCTTATGCCCAATGTTTCAGCAGAACGAGATACACTTTTAACATTATTAGGAGCATATACACTCGAATTTAATACAAAAATTCCAACAAACAAGAAGCTCAAGCTTGTTATCAGAAGAAAGTTTACATTTCCAATTCTTGCCGGTGATTTTACCAACCCCATATCAAAAACAATATATTAAGAATGATTAGTTTTCAATGACTTTTTTACTTTTCTTTTGCCTTTTCTCTTTTTTCCTTTGGAGCAAACCTAAAATCTACTCTTTCCATATCTCTTGGAAACAGTGACGCCTCTCTCACGTTTGAAAGATTCAGAAGAAGCATTGTAATTCTCTCTAAACCAAACGAGAACCCCCCCTCCGGAGGCATTCCGTATTTAAACGCCTGAAGATACATTTCAAAATTCTTTGGGTTCATACCTTTGCCTTTAATTGCAGAAACAAGTTCATCATATTTATTTATTCTTTGAGAACCACTTAAAATCTCGGTACCTTTAAACAAAAGATCGAAGCTTAGTGAGTATTCCGGATCATTGGGGTCGGGCATGGTATAAAAAGCACGTTTCTTGGTAGGAAAATGTGTGATCGTTACAAAATCGGATTTTTTTTCTTCCGCTGCCCATTTACAAATTTCCTTTTCATCCTCCGGCATCATATCGATTTCTTTTGTGTGATCTACTCCGGTTCTTTCTTTAAGAATTACCTGAGCCTCACGAAGTGTAAGTCGTGGAACAGAATCATTGATTTTAACTTCCCCTACGCCAAAATCGGATAATATATTCCGGCAGTTCTCAACCGCATAAGAAACGGTTTTCTTTCCAACAAATTCCATTGCATCCAAAAGTTCGTCAAAATCAACGAATCCGAGCTCGCAATCCATCTGGATAGATTCCGATAAATGTCTCGTTGTCACCGACGGTTCTGCCCGATAGGCCCGCGAAACAAGAAAAACTCTTTCAAACACAGGAACGAGCATTTGTTTGTATAGTTGTGGACTCTGAACCAAAAAGGCATCATGATCATAATATTTGATCTTAAAAACTTCGGATCCTCCTTCGGTCGAAGAGGCCGAAATTGTAGGGGTAAAAATTTCGCTACACCCAAGTTCTTTGGAAGCATTTCGAAATCCTTCCATCAGAGCCTCCTGTACTTTAAAGATTTTTGAAATTTTTGTATGCCTCAGCGTCAAGGCACGAAAGTCCAAAAGTGTCGGGAGCTGTAGATCTAAGTCGTCTTTACCCATATCAAACGGAAGTTCAGCCGCAGGTGATAAGACTGAAACTTTCTCGATCCAAACTTCAACAGTCCCTGTACTGATATTTTTATTCGTCATATTCTCCGGCCTTTTATTTACTTTCCCCGTAATTTCTATCACACTTTGCATACTGACCTTAGGAACATCTTCACCAACACACTGAACAACTCCGCTTCTGTCCCTGAGGTCTATAAAAGTAATCTTTCCGTGGTTTCTGATTTTGTCAACATAACCTGCAATAGTTACTTGCTCGTCGGTCTTGTCTATGGTTTCAATCGCCAAAGTTCTTGTCATAACAATACATTTTATACTTAAACACCACCCTTTCTCAAATTCTTTTCTATTTCCCTTTTGGCGTGTGTTGTTTTTACAAAATCAATCCAGTCACGGGACGGTCGTTTATAGCTTTTTGTCTTTATAATCTCAATTACATCACCACTATTCAGTTGGCAATTCAGCGGAACTATTTTCGAATTCACCTTTGCACCTTTTACAAAATTTGATAAGTCGGTGTGTACCGCATATGCAAAATCAATCGGTGTTGCACCTACAGGTAGATCGAAAACATCCCCTTTCGGTGAAAAAACAAAAATTCTTGAACTTAGGGTATCAAATCTTACGGCATTCAAATATTCCTTCCTGTCTTTAATTTCCTTTTGCCAATCAGCGAGTTGTCGTACCCACGACAATTTCGAAAAAGACTTACCGAACGAAAGATTCTCCAATTTCTCCCCACTAACTCCCTGTTTTGATTTAATATTTGAATACGCCCAATGTGCCGCTATTCCAAATTCCGCTTCTTCATGCATTTCATATGTCCTTATCTGAATCTCCATAATCCTTCCTCCAAATCCAAATACTTTTGTATGAATCGATTGGTATCCATTTGGTTTTGGTTGGGCTATAAAATCTGAAACCCCGAGATGGGGAACGGGCTTAAAGAGGTTGTGAACAATACCCAAAACAACGTAACAATCCGCAACGCTTTCAACCAAAACCCTCGTAGCTACAATATCGTTTATTTTTTCGAAATCCCAATTTATATCCGGCCTTTCCATTTTTCGCCAAAGAGAATAAAGATGTTTCTTTCTCCCATGGATACTGCATTTTAAGTTGTATTTAGCCGTAGATCGAAGCAGTATTCTTTTCATCTTTTCAATATGTTTTTCTGCATCTCGAAAGTATTGTTTCGATTCTTTTTCAATTTTTTTAAATTCGGCGGGGTAGACATAAGGAAAAGCCAAGTCGTCAAGTTCCGCTTTTATCTGTCCCATTCCCAATCTCTCAGCAAGCGGTGCATAAATTTCCAGTGTCTCCTCTGCAATCCTTTTTCTTTTTCCCTCTTCGACTCCATACAAAGTCTTCATGTTGTGAAGCCTATCGGCAAGTTTAACCAATATCACCCTCAAATCTTTTGCCATCGCCAAAAACATTTTTCTTAAATTTTCAATAAATTCCTCGTCCTTACTTCCTCGAAGTTTGATGTCGGAAATTTTTGTCACACCATCCACAAGTACGGCAACTTCATCTCCAAATTCTTTTGAAATATCCTCTTTCTTGGCACCACCGTCTTCAACTGTGTCGTGGAGTATACCCGCCACTATTGTTTGTGTATCAAGCTTCCACTCGTATAATTTTTTACCTACCTCCAAAGCATGAAGAACAAAAGGCTCTCCCGTTTTTCTAAATTGTCCGAAGTGGGCAAGTACGGCAAAATTCCACGCTTTTTCTATTAATTTGACATCGACACCGTCTCCTAAAATAAGCTTATGGAATTTATCATATTCATCGTCAACTAGTTGATCATTGGTGTCCATACGAGTATTTTAAATCTTTAATCTTAAGTTGCAAGGAAACTGATCCATTCCAAACATTCTTCTCCAGACTATAAACGATGTCTACATTTTTCCCCGGTGAAAAATTCAGTATATCATTGATGCTGTTGAATAATATTCCGTCGAAGAAAATATTGTTTTTTCTCAATTTAAATTTTAAATGGTTGCCGGTCATACCGACTTTCCTGACATCGGCAATCTCACAATCTCTTGTAACAAATGTCGGTTGAAAGTTTCCGATGCCGAACGGCTCCATGGATTCAATTTTTTTCATAAGCGAGTGTGATAAATTTTCAAAACCCAATTCAAGATCTACCTTCAACTTTTTATTCAGGATATCAACACTCACCCGCTTAAGTGCATAACTTTCCAATTTTTTTCTAAATTTAGAAATGTTCTTTGTTTCCAGCGAAAAACCGGCAGCCATTTCATGACCTCCAAAACCCAATAACATCTTGGACGCGCTTTCAATCGCGCGGATGATATTAAAGCCCGGAATAGATCTTGCCGAACCTTTTGAAATATCTTTTCCTCTGGAGATGACAACTGCCGGACGCCAGAATTCATCCACTAATTTTGACGCAGCAAGTCCGATTACACCTTCGTGATAAGACTCATCGTTTAAAACTATTATCTTACCAAGTTTTTTTCCACGCATTACAGCTTGTGCTTTAGTCAAAACTTCATCGACGATTTTTTGTCTTTTTGAATTTGTCTCATTCAAATGTTTTGCCAGGTTCGCTGCCTTATACCTATCCTTTGTACAGAGAAGCCGTAGTGAATCAATCGCGTGTTCAAGCCTTCCCATAGCATTAAGCCGAGGCGCAATTATGTAATTAATCTCATAAACCCCAATACCACCCCTTTTTATCCCAGAAGCGTTATAAAGAGCATTTAGTCCTACTCCTTTCGTATTATTCAACTTTTCAAGTCCGTATTTAACAAAAGATCTATTCACTCCAACCAGTGATATTTGATCGGCTACAGTTCCAAGAGCCGAAAATTCAAGAGTGTCTTCCGGATCCAGAGCAGGTACATTAGCGGCCCCAATCTTTTTTAGCGTTTTAAATATTTCACGGACTACGATCCAAGACATTGCCGCCCCGCAAAGTTTTGTTGTATGGACAATAGAGTACGCTAAAGGATATTTTTCCCCTTTCTCATGATGATCAATAATAATTACGTCAATTTTCAATCCATTTGCTGCTTTTACCGCTTCGTGTGCCACTATCCCGTTGTCAACAGTAATGATAAGTGACAACTTTGGATATTTTTCCTTAAGAGTGTGTATGCTTTCAATCTTAACGCCATATCCTTCTGAAAAACGCTCCGGAATATAAGGGGTTACATCCATTCCGAGACTGTATAAAAATTTCCATAAGATTGCACTTGAAGAAATCCCATCGACGTCGTAATCACCAAAAACAATTACTTTTTCTTTGTTTTTTAAAGCTTTAACAATTCTGACAATAGATTTATTTAGAGCACTTTTATTAATTCCAAGATCTTTGATTTTCAAAGACTGCGGAACTATGGGTTGAAAATATTCCTTTTTATCCTTTGCCGATATAATTTTTCTATTCCTCAAAAGAATATCAACCACATCTTCTTCATGAGAGTATCTTCTCTTGGTATCGGGGACGCTACCTCGTTTATTTCTTTTACCGACAACATTTTGACTGCCTTCTGACAATATTTCCCATCTCTCGTATTTTGATTGTAACTTTCGTTCCTCCTTCATATCCGTATAATACTTGAAGTATAATTGGATTTATATGGACATCCAAATACCAAAACAACTTTTCGAAATAGTTGAAAAGTTTGATAGAGAAAAATTTGAAGTCTACATTGTCGGCGGAGCTGTTAGAGACGTTCTTCTCGGGAATAAGACTTATGATTGGGATGTCACCACAAATGCTACACCGGATGAGATGCTGAATCTTTTTTCGGATGCTTTTTACAACAACCAGTATGGAACCGTCGGAATTCCAAATAAAATTGAGGGAGAACGTCCATACGAAATAACAACTTTTCGAACAGAGACCGGGTACACCGACACGAGACATCCAGATGTAGTTAACTGGGGGAAAACCTTAGAGGAAGACCTCTCAAGAAGAGAGGCCACGATCAGCGCAATGGCCTTCCAACCAGTATTTTCTGAAAAACGAAAAAAAGTGATGTCTGGCAACTATGTTACATGCAGTGTAAATCTGATAGACCCGTATAATGGCAAGGCCGATCTTGACCATAAAACATTCAGGGCAGTCGGCAATCCTGACGAAAGATATAAAGAGGACGCCCTTAGGATGATAAGGGCTATAAGAATTTCCGCACAGCTGGGATTTCAAATCGAAGAAAAGACTTTTGAAGGAATTAAGAAAAATGCACATCTAATCAACAATATTGCAAAAGAAAGAGTAAGAGATGAGCTACTAAAAATTTTCCAATCACAATATCCGTCCGATGGGATGTTACTACTTAAAAATTCCGGACTCATGAAAGAAACCCTTCCCGAAATGGATGCAACCTTCGGCATAGAACAAAAATCACCCGGACGACATCACATATACGATGTTGGAACTCACAGTCTGATGTCTTTAAAAAACTGTCCATCCAAAGACCCGATTGTGCGTTTTGCAGCTTTTATCCACGATAGCGGAAAAGCAAAAACCTTCAAAAAATTGGAAAATGGTACTATCACTTTCTATAACCATGAGCTGGTAAGTGCCAACAATGCATACAACATAGCTAAACGGCTGAGATTTTCCAGAAAATCAACCGATAAACTTATTAAGCTCGTCAGATGGCACCAATTCACCGTTGACGAAAGGCAAACCGACTCTGCAATCCGAAGGTTTATTAAAAACATAACCCCAGAATATGTCACCGACATATTGGATCTGCGAGTTGGTGATCGTCTTGGTGGTGGAGCCTCCGAAACCTCGTGGAGGCTGGAAGAATTTAAAAAAAGATTAGTCGAAGTTCAAAAACAACCATTTACCGTAAGAGACTTAAAAATTGACGGTAATGACGTCATGGAAATATTGGATATTAAACCAAGTCCAAAAGTTGGACAAATTCTCGAACAACTCTATACCGGCGTTGTAGAAAAGAAATATAATAATACTAAAGAAGACCTTGTCAAAGCCTTAAAAAACTTACATCAACAAAAAGTTGAATAAGTATTCTACAATTAACTAATGCTCCAAAAGTTCATAAAACCATTTATTTCGTTTGATAAAATTGTTGACGAAAATATAAACTATTTACTGTTAAGATATGATCTTAATTCTGTAAACAAAGACATTACTTCAATAACTCCTATATTTTTCAAGTTAACTTTATATTTCTTGATTCTTTTGGTACCCGCAGTGATACTTAAACTTATTTACCCCACCAAAACAATTGTCAATTTCCTTCTGAAACTTATGGTCTTTCTGATAGTAATGTCGGTTTTTGGAATCTTTATAGGTTTTTTTCAAGCTCTTTACTCGTAAGAACACTATTTATTACTTTTACTACTTCTTGAAGATTAATTTGCTTCTCTCTACTTTTAGTTGATCAAAAGTTACCAAAAGTGGAACTGCCACAAAAGGAGACGAGTAAGTTCCTGACACTGTTCCTATTAAAAGCGCAACGGCAAACCACTTGATTGTATCTCCACCGAGAAGCGCCAAAGCTACGAGCATAAAAATAATGGTGAAAGAATTATTTAAAGACCTAACCATCGTTTGTGTAACCGCAATATTTGCTATATCGACCAAATTTCCCCCTGTTTTTCGATTGACCTCTCTAATCCTGTCAAAAACTACAATTGTGTCATGAACAGAAAATGACAGTATTGTTAGCATTGCCGTAACAAAAAGAAAATCAACCTCAACTTTCATAAAATGACCCATTAAAGAAAACGCTCCCAATAAAACTATGCTGTCGTGAAGCATTGCCAAAACGGCAGACAATCCATACTTAATATTCTTAAACTGATATGCAACCCAAAGTAATATCACCGACGCAGAAATAACCAGGGCTGTCACGGTTTTTTTAACTAATTCCGGCCCGATTGAGGGTCCAACGACTTCGTACTTCAATTCGACATAATCTTTGTCAAAATTCTTTAAAAGTCCATCCAATTTGTTTTTTGTTTCCGAAGATATCGGAGGGGCTTTTACTTCAAAAACTCCCCTACTATCAACGTCGATTGATTCGATTGCAATACCTGAATCTTTAAACACTCCTTCAATTTGCGTTTCTTCTGTAACTTTTGAAAATTTATAATCAAATGTTGTTCCTCCCGTAAAATCGATTCCAAGTCTTAAATTCCACTTAATGAGAGCAAATATTGAGATGAGTAAAACAATCCCAGATATGGCAAAATAAATTTTTTTATGTTTCATCCAATCCATAGTAAATTTAATGATTAATTGCTTTTAACTTGATTTTTACTACTTTCCTTCACAAACACCCGCAATAAATTTCTCGAAACGAATATCCCTGTAAAAAGGCTTATTACAATACCTAAAGCCAGTGTAATTGCAAAACCCCTAACCGGCCCCGACACATGCAAAAATTTCCAATCCAGTGGGTTTGCAAGAATGAAAGAAGTTGCTAATGTTGCAATATTTGCATCTCTTATAGAATCCCACGCGCGCCCGAAAGAAACCTCCAAAGCATCGGCAAAAGGTCGAATCCGAATCTCCTCCTTGAACCTTTCAAAAATTAAAATATTCGAGTCGACCGCCATTCCGACAGACAAAAGAAAACCTGCAATTCCGGGCAGAGTTAAAGTAATCGGGATCAGTTTATAGATAGAAAGAGTCAAAACTCCAAACACTATAAGTGCGGTATCCGCAATTAACCCAAGTTTTCCATAAATAACAAACATAAAGAGCAAAACCATTGAAAGGCCAACAACTCCTGCTTTAATTGATTTTGCCACCGAATCAGCCCCAAGTGATGCTTCAACGGTTTTTTGTTCGACCAAATTGACAGGGACCGGAAGAGCCCCCGCGTTCAGCTGAATCGACAAACTTTTTGCTTCTTCCGTTGTAAAATTTCCACTAATTATCGCAGAACCACCCGAAATTTTATCCTCTACAACAGGAGCGGATATTACATTATTATCCAAAATAATCGGAAGAGGTTTCCCCACATTTTTACCCGTCAGATCCTCAAATTTCTTCGCCCCTTCGTCGGTAAAAGTAATTGCAACAACAGGTTTTGAGGTTTTTTGATCAAACTCCACTCTCGCCTCTTTCAAATCTGCTCCCGTTAGATCAGTTAATATCAATCCCTCATTATCATTCTCACCTACCTGGGCAAATTGCAACTGTGCCGTTTTACCTATTAAGCCAATTGCCGACGCAGTATCCTTAATCCCCGGAAGTTCTACAATAACCCGCATTTTATCCTGATACGAAGACGTCTGGACAGTTGGTTCGGAAACACCAAATAAATTCACCCTTCTTTCAATAATGTCTCTTACCCCTTCAACAGATTCTTTCTTCCTCTCGTCCGAAATAGAAGACGTATCCGCTTCAAATACCAAATGACTTCCTCCGGCAAGATCCAAACCCAATGACAAATTTAAATCTCTTTTAAAATCCATCCCTAAAAATTTCAAATCAAGACTTGGGCGGACAATCTTTCCTTCAAGTTTTATATTCTTATAATTAATTTTAATTGGAAGCTCTTTAGGCAAGCACAAGATAATCCCCAAAACGGATAGAATTACAATAATAAAAGTATTTCTAATAGAAGTTGATTTTCGCATTACGATACAAGACTATCTTCGTCTCCAATTATCATAACACGACTGCCGGAGAGAATTTCCTGTAAAAACGGGTCTCTTCTCTTTTTACGAAACTCGAGCTCTTCCCGACTCATAACGGTATAATTAATTTCCCTATTCCGCTTCACTTCTTCCTTCCTAATAATAGCTGTCAGCTCGGGGAGTACCACTTCACCAACCACCAAAACGTCTACAGAATCTTCCCGCCTGCGGTCTTTCTTACGTGCAAATTTTCCGGAGAACATGACAAGTGACAGTCTCCCAATCTTGTTCTTGTTTTGTATAATTTCACTACCCAAACCTGTAGTTTTACAGACCATCGACAACAAATCCCCGTAAAAATGATGTTCCGTGTTTAAATAGTAATAAAGTCTATTACCTCTGGTTTCCTTTTTCAAAAGACCTGCCTCTTCAAGTCTTCCTAGTTCTCTCCTAACTGCATTTATCTCTTCTTTTATTTCACGAACAATACCGCGAACGTGATACATCTCTTTAACATCTGTGAAGAATAAATCCAATATCTTAACTCTGACTTTCGAAGTTATAATTTCTGAAAGACTGGCCATAAGTATAAAGTCTACCTGGCATTAATATATCACTGAAGCAGAAAAAATCAAATAACAAAATTACTCAATATTCGATTTTATTTCCCGACGGGACGGCCTCAATCCAAACAACCCCTCTCACAAACGAGATTTCTTTACCTTTTTTGTCGAAAAACAAAGTTCTTGATGAGATACTTTCCTTCTTCCAATCCCCGGAAGTGACTGTGCCGTTGTTAAAAAGCAGAAACTCGCCCTTCCCGACAACCTCATAATTCATATGGAGTTCTTTATCGACAGGTCCTTTTTCTTTAACAAATTGCACGAGCACATTTTTTGCTTCAATTTGTTTATTGTTGTATTCAAAATCTACATACTCTTTTCCGGCACTAAATCTCTTATAAGAATTGTTTCCCTCGTCGTACTTCCAATCAACATCATAATCAGATCTACCACTCCAGAAAGAAAAGGAGATATCAGTCACCTTGTCGGACGAAACGGGTTTATCGTCAGCAAAAAGCCATTTTCTAAAACTTTCATCCCAGGCATCTCCCTCACTATCTTTATATGCAAATCCTCGTTTTTCGGCTTCTTGATAAACCTCATCAATAAACGCCGTAGGTTGGTGTTCGTACGCAGCATCTTTCTCATCCGACAACCGGTTTGGCAATCTTTTTATTGCGGGGTATCCAATATTTGACTGTCCATCCATATCGTTTCCGTAGGTACCATTCCTCCAACCGATTTTGTCCAAAAGTTTGAATGCATCCACCTCAGTTGCAATTTGACCTTTATCCTTTACACCTCCGTAGCAGTTGTTGCATATGTTATTCGCTCCTCCCCAGTGAAGGAAAATTGGGTTGTTGCCATACTCAGAAGCCCAGTTGATGTAATATACCCGGGCACTTCTAACCACTGCCAAACGAAAATCGGAGACGGCCGCATCGCAGTAAAAAACCCCCAAAAATCTCGTTATACCACCTTCCGCCACCGCTTCGTAAACAACATCTGCCCGAGAAATACCAGATAGAGGTCTCGCGTCAACATGATTTTCTATCATTGCGGTAATCGGCCTTCGTGTTTCCCAAATCGCTTTAACCGGCTTTGAATACATTGCACCATTGATCGGACACGCTTCTGTTTTGGGAAGTGATGTATCGATCTTTGTCTTTCCGTCAGCAGTTGTTGAACTCTTTGATATTGATGACGGCTCGGCAGTTAAATAGGAAAAAGCTACCCATGAGATACCCGCTGATATCAAATAAAGACCTACCAAGCTTGCAATTACGGTAAAAGAAAATTTTTTCATAACACAGATTTCATAATAATGTATTAGTGCGCTTATTATCAATACTTAAAGCTTTACACGGATGCTTTCTTCAACGCCTCCCTTTCCTCTTTTGAAAGATCTTGTTTACATTTTCCCTCTTCGATCTTTTTAATATATACCCTAGTTCTCTCTCGTGTATGAAGCCCGGTTATAATAAAACCCGTGAGGTGTGCGTCCAAAAGGGCCAACGAAAAACTATGATCTCCACCCATTTCGGAAAATGGATTAAATCTGACTAAAGATACTTTTTGTAGGTGATAAGACATGTCTTTTTTAATTTCTTCAATCTGCTTATCGATTCTCCCTATACTCTCAGAGTTTTCCTTTTCAATTTCCGACAAGCGTGTAAGGATCCTGATCAGGTCATTTCTTCCGACCCCTTTGGAAAGTTTTCTAAAAAAAATAAATATATATAAAGAAAGTACCAAAGCTACTGTTGCTAAAAAGAAGATAACTGCTCCTGCAATAACTATATATATATCCATCATCTATATAATACACAAAATTAAGACGTCTTGCGATTGTACAATTTTGATTTTTAAATATTTTGTGATAAAAACAGTTAGGTACGAGGATTTTATCGCTTTGATAAAATCCAATTTAACTAATGTCCAAAAGAAGAACCAGAAAACAAAAAATTAAAGCACGAGGCCGACATAAAACAATTTTCAACACCCCAAATATCGGTGTGCAAAACGATCCAGGCATGCCTGTCAAGGGTTATTTTGTCAAAGCCAATTTTGAACCCAAGAAAGAAGATGTGTCTAAAGTTAGTCCCGCTCTTACGGAAGAATATTCAACTTTGAAGCTAATCAAAAAAGATTTATTTAAAAGTATAATTGTCTCCAGCCTCATCTTGTGCCTAATAGTAGTGCTATACTTAGTTTGGTACAAATAACAACTGTTTTTTGTACTTTAACCTAAGGGTTTAAAAATTGTTACTGCCCTTCGGGGAGGAGGTGAAGAATCAATGTATTGCGTAAAATGTCGTGCCAAGAGAGAAGGAAAAGATATTCAGGAAGTTACCATGAAGAATGGAAAGAAAGCCAAGAAAGCAAAGTGTGAAGTCTGTGGCACAACAATGTTCAGAATCGGAGGCTAATTGCCGCCTGTTTTGAATTATCAAACCAAAAGGGCAGTCCTCGCTCACGCGGGGTCCCTTTTGTTTTAGGATGATAAAGAGCAACAATTTTGAAAAAACATTTAAAGTTTTTAAAAAGCACTATAAGGTAATTCCTCTCGAAATTTTCGGCACCGATCCATATTTCACTCTTGTTTCCACAATGCTTTCTTCTCGAACCAACGACGACACCACCCTAAAAGCAGCTAAAAGGTTATTTATCAAAGCACCTGATATTTTTAGATTAAACCAACTTACCCCATCCGAAGTTAAAAAGTTGATCTATCCAGTTGGTTTTTATAACACAAAAGCAAAACATTTACTTGAACTCTCGAAGCTGTTAATAAACGAGTACCATGGAAAAATTCCAAATACGCGCGAAGAATTAATGCATCTTCCCGGGATTGGAAGAAAAACTGCAAATTTAGTCTTAAGCCGTGCTTTTGACATACCTGCAATTTCAGTAGATACTCACGTTCATAAAATAAGTAATCTCCTAGGGTGGGTAAAAACAAAAACACCCGAAGACACCGAAAAAGAATTGGTTAAAATTCTGCCCAAAAAATACTGGAAAGATATTAACCGCCTGTTCGTATCTATCGGAAGACAGTATGGTTCTGATAAAAAAATTGTGGAATTTCTTAAAAAGAAAAATCTAACTCAGTAGGCTGCAATTGCAACAGAAAAAGTGTTCTGGGCATAAATACAGCCCCAGACAAATTCCCCACCATTCAGAAGTTTTTTGTGCCCAAGCGTATTATCCCAAAGCCCGACAGTTTCGGCTGGGGTCAAACCGCCATATGCTAAAAACTCGGCAACGGTTCCATACTTCTCAAATATCCATTTCAAATCAGGTCTTCTTTCAGTCATATTTCCAAATCCCTCATGACCATCAAGCTTCCCTAAATCTAAAAGTTCATTTAAACGAATGGAGGCGATTGTGCAGAGATCATCCGACTTCTTTAGGGGGTTAACCCCGTATTCGACCCTCTTACCATTTACCGCTTCCCATAGTTCTACCCCTCCCCATGTTACATTCTGCGAAATTTTTCTAACCGACTGAGTCGGAGCAACAGTTGGTTTCTCTTCCCCTTTTGAAATTTCATAGCTCGTCGCATCGACACCTGAAAATATCTGTGTTAAATATTCGTCCGCACTTTTCTGCCCGTCAACATAACCTTTGAGGTAAGCGTATTTATAAATTCCAAAAACTACCAATGCCGTCATTACAACAATACTGCTAAACATCAACGTTCGTAAAATAATTGATATTCCTTTCTTCATAATTTTTTTACTTAATATCCTCTGAATTTAAAATTATCGTTACCGGCCCGTCTAAACAGAGCGGAATTTCCATATACTCTCCAAAAGAACCTGACTGCACATCAATTCCTTTATCTTTGAGTTTTTCAATAAAATATTCATAAAGTACTCTGGCTTTATCCGGATTCCCGGCATTTATAAACGACGGTCTGTTTCCTCCTTGAGTATCGGCATATAAAGTGAACTGAGAAACGACCAATATTGAAGATTTTGTATCGATTACTGATAAATTCATCTTTCCGTTTTTGTCGGACATTATCCTTAATTTTGAAAGTTTGTCGGCCAGAGCTTGTGCATCTTTTTCCGTATCGCCATGCCCAACTCCAAAAAGAACCATCAAACCCGCTTCGATCTTGCCAACAGTCCTGTCGTCGACATTAACCTTTCCCGAACCCACTCTTTGTATAACTAGTCGCATATCTTATTTTAACAAATAAGATGTCGAAGGTGTTACTTTTAAGAATTAATTAAACTTCTCGTTGGAATATTTGAGAAAAAATTGGTAGGATAAGCTAATTAATATGACGGACATTTTAAACGTAAAAAATTTATCCATTATCAGAAACGATCATTCGATAATTGACGACTTGAGTTTCGATGTACAGAAAGGTGAAACTTTAGCAATAATCGGCCCCAATGGTGCGGGAAAAACCACGCTTCTTCGGGCGATACTGGGGCTTATTCAATACAAAGGAACTGTTACTTGGAAAAGAGGAGTTAAAATCGGATATGTACCCCAGCGGCTTTTTATCGAAAATGATGTCCCCTTAACCACAAAAGAATTTTTTAATATCAAACAAAAGGATACGACAAAAATAATTAATGTTCTTGAAGCTGTTGGCTTAAGCGGAAAAAGTACTGAATTGAAAGACACTGAAAAACACATCTTGAACAACAAACTCGGTAATCTATCCGGGGGTGAACTCCAAAGAGTTCTCATTGCCTGGTCACTCCTGGGCGATCCTGACATACTCCTTTATGACGAACCGACATCCGGGGTAGATATTGCAGGAGAAGAGACAGTTTATACGATGCTGGAAAAACTGAAAAAAGATAGAGGATTAACTATTATTTTAATCTCTCACGAAATTGAAATTGTCAGACACTTCACAACAACGGTACTTTGTCTTAATAAAGAGAAAGTTTGTTACGGTGCTCCACAGGAAGTAATAACACAAAAGACTATCGATAAACTTTTTGGTGAAGAAGTCGGTTTTTACGGACACAATCACAAATTTTAAATATATATGATAATCGACAACCCTTTTGTTTTAATTATCGTTTCGTCACTTATTGCCGCCGCATCCGCTTATGTCGGGTCTTTCATGGTCCTAAAAAGAATGTCGCTCGTCGGTGATGCTCTCTCGCATGTTGCCCTTCCAGGAATGGCCATTGCCATAGCATTCGGGGTATCCCCCATAATCGGAGCCTTCGTTGCTCTTACTGTTGCTATTGTCGGGATCTGGTATATGGAAGAAACGTCCGAGAACTATCCTGAGGCTTTGGTGGGAATCTTTTTTACTGCCAGCTTGGCCATCGGAGTTTTAATTACCAGCGAGGCGGAACTTCTTGAAGCACTTTTCGGAAGTATTGAAAAGATGAGTCTAATCGAAGGAATAACTTCAGGAATTTTGAGCATTTTTATAATTCTCATCGCGAGAAGATACATAAAACCTCTTTTAATTTCAGTTGTTTCAAAAGAACTTGCTCTCTCCACAGGATTCAATATGAAAAAAATCAATCTTTTGTATTACTTTCTGGTAGGTGTGGTTGTTTCTTTGGGAGTCCGCTTTGTCGGGACACTTTTAATGGGAGCTTTGGTTGTTGTACCTGCAGCCAGTGCGAAAAACATCAGTCAGAGTTTTAAAAGTTACTACCTACTGTCAGTCGCAATTGGGGTTGTGTCATCGTTACTTGGAATATTTATTGCAAAATCACTTTCTTTAGAAATCGGGCCGATCGTTGTTATAGCAAGCATTTTTATGTATCTGGTTACTTACGTGATCAAGCTGGTCAGGGGAAAATAATTTTTATTTTTTACTGTACTTTTTATTATTATCTTTTATATTTTTTAATTCCTTCTTACATATAAGAACGTAAGGTATCCCACTATTTTCCATATCCTCTATCTGTTTCTTTTTTCTGTCATCTCTTTTGGCGACTCTTTTGTCCCCACCCCAGCTAAGTATTTTCTATCAACTCGTTTAAATACAAAACTCTTCTTCTTATCTGTTCCCGAGTATTTATTCCTCGTACATAAACCGAGCGGAAGTGTGGATCCAACATAATCAATTTCTCTTCTCCATTATTATTTACAACTACGACATTGTTATTACCAAGAATATCAATTTCTCGATCGACTAAGTCGTTATTTGATAATAATACTTTGACAAAACTCGTAAGTTGCTTTTTAAAACTAGGGTTCTTCTCTATAACATTAAGAAGTTCATCTTTCTCAAAGTCGTTAAATAAATCTCTCAGGTTATCTCCCATAAAAGGTTGTATCATCGCCAAGGCTGGCTTCTTGTTTTTATTTCCATGGAGTATTAAATAGTTTTCCTGAGGGATAAGTCCATCTATTTCTGCAAAATTATCCTTAATCTCCTCATATTCTTTCTTTTGCACCATCCCAGCTTTTAACAACTTGCCTGGGTTGTTTTCAAAATGCGAGAGATGGTTGATTTTCAAAACATAAGAAGGAAGGTTGTTTTTTTGACTGGAAAGAAGAAAGACACTATTCTCCCCACCACTTCCCAATCTTTTTCCAATTTGATAATCGTTTGAATCAAAAGGAATATTATCAGTTGCAAATCCATACTCGCTTTTTATATTACCTCTAATAGATTTAGGAATAATTGAATCAATTACTTTTAAAGCAGAGACTGCCCATTCATAACGGCTCTTTCCAGGTTTTACTAGGTTTCCCAAATCTTCATCAAATCTGGGGAACCTCTCTGGGTTAATAAAAACATCCGCAAAAGCACTGTTAAATTCACGTCTATACTTTCCCAATCTGCTAGGAGCAGATTGTACTCCATACTCAGGATCAGTAACTGTTTCCATTATTCTACTTAAAAATAAGAATAAACTAATAACTACAAACTCGCAATAAAAAATTGTATTTTTATACACTTCTGAGATTCCAGATATTTGGACAACGCTATTTCTTCGAGGTACAATACCAACATGCACGAAAACATATGTCTTAAAAGCGGTTGCCCAGGTCTGTGTTGTAGAGA
>Ga0172379_10003108_pt1 | contig 27287 bp, 48 predicted proteins | sample GrowelOW334metaG_FD_119756 | JGI IMG/M metagenome (GOLD analysis project Ga0172379, IMG submission 119756) | Groundwater microbial communities from an aquifer near a municipal landfill in Southern Ontario, Canada - Groundwater well OW334 metaG | ecosystem: Environmental > Aquatic > Deep...
AAGACACTGGTTAATGGTGTCCCGTTACATAACCTTAATCATGAAGTAGAAAACACTTACGAGCATGGCGGCAAGGTGTTCACGCTCAAGAGAGTTTATAAAGAGAAATGGACCAGTCCCAAGAATAAACCCGAGCCAGAAATGACTGGGCATACTACTGATTATTTTATTGACGATGTGCCAAAAACAGAATCAGAGTATAAGGCGTTTATTAGTTCTCTTGCCAGCGAAGAAGTATTTAAGTTACTGACCAACCCGCTGTACTTTAACGATAACAAACTATTTCCTTGGGAGAAACGCAGGACATTATTGTTTGAAGTGTGCGGAGATTATACCGATGCTGAGATTATCACTTCAAACAAAAAACTGGCTAAGTTACCGGAAATATTACGCGGCAAACTTATGGATGAATATAAAAAGATGGCTACGGCTCAGTTGAAAAAGGCCGAGGAAGAAAAAAAGGAGAAACCGGTCAGAATTAACCAGGAGATCAAGGGACTGGCTGATGTTTCCGAGCTGGATGAAGATGTTTTAACTACTGCTCTGCAGACTAAAAACAATGAACTTGAAGTTAAAAAAGAGCATTTACTACAACTTAGATCCGGTGGCGAAGCAGCAGAATTAAAAATCAAACTTGGTACTATTCAGGCTGAAATAATCGGCCTCGCCAACAACTATAAAACCTCTTTAAATGAGTTGGTTGGTGAAATGAAAACAGAACTGGTTAATCTCGAAATGAACCGCGACCACAATCTCAAAAGAAATCTTGCTGAACTTCAAAACGGCATTAACCTAAACACTGGTAAAGTAAAGGATTTAACCCAGGCTAACGAACGGTTGCGCACCTACTATAAAACAGTAAGCGCTAAGACACTTGAGTTTAGCCAGGAAACGGTCTGTCCTACATGCGGTCAAGGTTTGCCGGAAGAACAATTGACCGGGGCCAAGGAAAAAGCGGAGGCAAGTTTTAATCTCGGCAAAGCCAGTGAGCTGGAAGCCATTAATGCCGATGGGTTAAAAAATAAGTTAGAAATCGAAACACTCACTAAAGCTATCGAAGATGACCGGAAACAGCTTAATGACTTAACTTATCAGATTGAAGATGCAGAAAAGAAAATCGATGCGCTTCAAAAATCAATTGGAAATGTCACAGCAGAAAATACCTTAGAAAACTTCCCGGGTTATGCCGATAAGCTGAACGAAAAGTCTGCTGTTGAAGCTGAAATGACTAAACACCAAAGCGGAAATAGTGAAGCTGCTGCTAATGTTAATCAAGAGTGCAGAGACATTAACGCAGTCATCGAGGGCATTAAAGCCGACCTTAATAAATTCACTAACAACAAGGATGGTCAAAAGCGTATTAAGGGGCTGGAGGACCAGGAAAAATTCCTTGCCGAAGAGTGTCAGAGACTAGAACAACATCTTTTCCTATGTGATGAGTTCACTCGCACCAAATCATCAATGCTGGAAGAAAAAATCAACAGCAAATTTAGCTTAGTTAGTTTCAAGTTGTTCGAGACTCAGGTAAATGGTGGCATTAAGGAATGCTGCGAGGTTATCGTGGACGGCATACCATACAGTACGGGACTAAACTCAGGGTCACAGATTAATGCCGGGATTGATGTGATAAACACACTGTCTAAACACTTCAAATTTATCGCCCCGACAATCATCGATGGTCGGGAAAGTGTTACAAAGTTAATCGACACGGAGGCCCAGGTAATCAGCTTGATTGTGTCTGAGCCGGACAAGAAATTACGGGTTGAGATTGAAAAAACAGCGAAAGCGGAGGTGGCGTAACATGGCAGAGTTAGAAACTGGATTATCAACTGTATCAACTAGATTTGTGACCAGCGTAGAAAAGCAATTTGCCGCAGAAGTCGGTGACGTAATGGCTTTTACTGAATATGAAAGAACATTGGCGCAGCACCTATTTTTAAAAATCGATTCTGCCCTTAAGGATTTCGAGGTAAAGAGACTAAAAAGCGATCCATCCAAAACACCTTACTCTTGGGACCATATAAACATGAGGAAACTTGCCCTCGATGCGGTGCACAGAGTTAATCTTGGGCTTGATGCAGGAATACCTAATCATATTCATCCAGTACCTTATTTCAACAACAAAGAGAAAAAATATGATGTTGATTTACGGATTGGATATATAGGCAAAGATTATTGCCGCAGAGAGGCGGCTGTCGATAAGCCGGTTAATGTGATTTACGAACTGGTTTATTCAACGGATGAGTTTAGGCCAATTAAAAAAGCACTTGGAAACGATATCGAGTCCTACAAGTTTGAAATAATCAACCCTTTTGCGAGAGGGCACATTATCGGCGGGTTCGGGTACATAATGTACGAGGACCCGAGGAAAAACCTTCTTGTCATAGTGACCGAAGATGATTTTAAAAAATCAGAGAAGGCCGCTAAAGGAGATACTTTCTGGAAAGACCACCCGGTGCAAATGAGATACAAAACGTTGGTCCATCGAACCACAGACAAACTTAAACTAGACCCACGAAAAGTTAATTCTAGGTCCTATCTGTTTGTCGAAGGACAAGAAAAAGAGGAACGTGTACAGCATGAGATAAATGGAAACGCCAACGGTGTGACTATTGATATTGAGGCTAAAGTGATCGAAGAACCTGAGCAACCACAAGTACCAGAATTTGCACCGGATCCTACACCAACTACCGGAGCAATCTCACCCGAAGATGTAGCACACATTAGCGGACCTAATTTCTAGCCATGATTGAAATACAAGTATTATCTTCCGGCAGCCATGGCAACTGCTATCGAGTTTCGGACGGCGAAATTTCTCTTCTTTTAGACTGCGGTATTCCATGGAAGAAGATTCAGCAGGGGTTAAACTTCCGGACAGACATTGAAGCGGTACTGCTCAGTCATTCGCACAAAGACCACAGTAAAGCAGTCAAAGACATAGCCAAGGCAAGTATTGACATTTACATGTTAGAAACCACCAGGGAGCAAATAACCGCCACTGGTCACAGAATACACATCATTGAACCACTCAAACAATTCACCATCGGCACATGGACTATTTTACCCTTCGACACTGTGCATGACGTTGATTCGGTCGGTTATCTCTTAGTTAATCAGTCCGGTGAAAAGTTATTGTTTGCAACAGACACATGCTACCTCAAATATAAGTTCGTTGGACTCACACATCTGCTGATTGAATGTAACTTTGCAGACGACATACTGAAGGCAAATGTAGATGCCGGTGTGGTTGCGCCAGAGTTAAAAAATCGCATCATACAGACACATTTCAGCCTTGCGAATGTCAAAGAGTGTTTGAAGGTTAATGACTTAAGTAATGTCGAGGGAATCTGGCTGATACATCTTAGTGATCAAAACTCAAATTCTAATTTATTTAAAACCGAAATACAGAAATTAACTGGAAAACCTACTTACATCTGTTAAGGGAAAGTGGTTATCAATGGCTAGATTTAAAGATTTAAAAGGACAAAAATTTGGAAAACTGACTTGCATTAAACCAGTTGGTAAAAGTAAAACCAGATGTATGGTGTGGCTGTGCAAGTGTGAATGCGGGGAAGAAATAGAAGTTGTCTCTAATAGTTTGCTGACAGGTAATACAAAAAGTTGTAGCTGTTTGCAAAAGGATACCGCACGTCATGAATGTAAAAAACGAACAAAACATGGTTTATCGCCACTTGGTTTATGCAACAGAGGAGCCTATAAAAGTTGGGCACATATGAAGCAACGTTGCTTAAATAAAAATTGTGCTAGTTATAAGGATTATGGTGGTCGTGGTATATCGGCGTGTGATAAATGGCTAACGTTTGAAGGTTTTTGGGATGATATGGGTCCGACTTATCAAGAAGGTTTAACTATTGAAAGAATAGACGTTAACGGTAACTACGAACCAGATAATTGCCGATGGGCGACCAAACAAGAACAGGCAGAAAACAAAAGGAACAACGTTTATATAACTTATAATAATCAAACAAAAACAGTTGCTCAATGGGCCAGAGACTTAAATGTTAAAGCAACAACCATTTATCAACGAATTCAATCCGGTTGGTCAAACGAGAAATTACTAATGCAACCGCGCCTACGCAAGCCAACATACATAACTTAAGAGAGGTGATTGATTATGTTTACCGAGGATGAAAAGAAATATATTTTATCTCTAATTAATATAGATTGCGTTTCTCGCAGAGACCAATTAGCCGATCCAGAAAAAATCACTGATTCCGGAAACCGTTTTGAAGCGTTAAGGAAATTGGAGATAGGAACTGCTTGTAAGGTAAAAGTAGAACAACTTGCTTAAATCCTCCTTAACATAGCCCTCCCCGGAGTGTAATGGGTAGCACTTCGAGGGCGGGGCAATAACTAAAGGTTGGTGAAATGACATGGGTTACATACCATCCAAGGGGTATTTCGACTTAACGGAGAGACCAAAAAGTATGTCTGTAATCACTCACAAGAAAATACAAGATATGCAAATGGTGTTTGTTAATGAGGCCGAAAAATATAAAAACCCAGAAGTAAGACTAAATAATCGGGTAAACTTTGAAAAATTAAAGGAGTATATAGCCAGACTACAATCAATAATTCTCAGTAATTGGCCACACGAAATGCTATTTAAGTAATTACAACGTCCTCCTGGTTGGGTCCGGGCATTGACGACTTCCCGGCCTGATATGCTTGGATCCCCTTTAATAAATCTAAAATAACCTTTGGCGGGTGTGGCGGAATAGGTAGACGCTTAAACTGTAAGGTTGATACTAAGTAGCTCAGCCATTGAAAATTGCGCATAAGTAGATGGTGTAGCCCGCTACAACGTCCAGGGGAAATTCAACCATGCAGGGTGCAAATCCCTGCCCCCGTCAATACTTTAAAAATAATTCGGAAGGTGAGAATAATGAGTTTATCAGCTAGCGATAAATGGTTGCTTGAAAGGAAAAGACAAGAACAGGCCATTAAGCAAGGGTATACATCAATTGGTAAAAATGGTTTGACAAATCCCCATACTGGTCAGACCAAAACATACAACCAGATAAGAAAAGGCAAGTAAGTTAGGAGAGGAAGGTGAGAATGATGAAACATACAAAAACACCATGGGTAAGCGGCCCTTGTTGTGGGGGAGAAGATTATCCATACACTATTATTACTAAAGGTATGGAAACTGTAGTAATTGTACCCAAACAAGAAAATGGGGTCATGGAAGCCAACGCCCAATTTATTGTTAAGGCAGTAAATTGTCACGATGAACTGCTGGAAGCATGTAAGGGGTTACTCATGCAAACACATGGATTCAGATACGTTTTACCCAGAAATTCATTATTAGGCGAGGCATGGAAAAAAGCAGAAGCCGCAATCCGCAAAGTAGAAGCCGGGGTGAGATAGATGGACATTCACGATATTGTTTTTGACGATGAACTAAAAGAAAAAATTCAATTAATTATGCTTGATCGGACAGTAGTTGACCCCAAAACAAATTGCTGGAATTGGCCTGGCTCAAAAGATGCTTGTGGCTATGGCCGGTTGAGAGTCAAAGACACGATGATGTACACTCACAGATTGTCAGCCGTAGTTTTCAACAACGAAACCTTGCACGATAAATATGTCCTACATAAATGTGATAATCCTAACTGTTGCAACCCGGCACACATTTTTACTGGTACTCAGCGTGAAAACATGCGGGACAGTAAATATAAGGGGCGGTTAAGGAACGGTCTAGGTAACAATAAATTGATTGAAGGCGACATCATTAAAATTAAAGCATTATATAAACTCGGTTTTACAATAAGTAAATTAGCCCAGATATACGACCTGAATCCGAACACCATTAATAGCATCGTTAATAACAGTAATGAGAAATGCGCTATATGAGGGGTGAAAATATGCGAGATTACCAAAAAGACTTGGATTCAATAGCGGCCTGGAAGGGAGAGCTAAAAGAAATACTACTATACTACATAAACAAACTCACGGCAACCGAAGCCGAACTAACCAGGGCCAAGGCTGAGGCGGCGGTAATGCGGGAAGAGTTGCAACGCTTTAAATATGTAAATAAGCGAGCTGAAAAAGCATTATCATCTGCTACCGCAGGCCAAGACCTATTAGACCAGCGTACAGCAGATAAAGAGAGAATAGCAGAACTAACTGGTAAACTGGAATACATCATTAAATATAAAGATATGGGCGAAGCGGAATTAATGGAAACTGTTATAGAAGACACTCGTTCTGTTTTGAGGGTGAAGCCATGAGTGAGTTAACACGAGAACAAGTGCTAAGTATGGAGACAGGGCGAGAGTTGGATGCTCTGGTGGCTGAAAAGGTAATGGGATTGCAAGGATTTAGAAAAGGTACTCCGGGATATGAAGGATGGGAATATATTTATACATCCAATTTAGGTGATAATCAACCAATACCGCATTATTCCTCCGATTTATCCGCAGCATGGGAAGTAATAGAAAAATTTGACAACATGACATTCCGCAGGGGCCGCGAGGCAGACGGACACATCAGACATTTTGCTTATATATGGTTAAATTCCGATGATGACAAACACGAAATGTGTAAAGCATCTAAAATGCCCGAGGCGGTCTGTAAAGCCGCACTTATGGCAGTGATGAACCTATGAACCCCGATATCCTCCACCAACTCAACGGGGCCACTGCAAAAGCACTGATGCCCAATCCCGAGGTGGTGCAAAAAATGCACATACTTGACCACTGCAACGTAACCGAATGTTACCACCACATCATACTACCGTACTACGAAAACCAAGCAAGCAAAGCACCCGTCTACAAATGTCAATGTAGTAGCACAGTAGAAGGCCGGACAGGTGAAGTTGGATGTCCAGGGATGAGAGAGAGGATGATGAATAAAAATGCCGTGTGAGATGTTTGCAATCGAGGAAGGAAATATAGTAGGTATAGCCTGCAATGTTGCTGGGCACCACGTCCGTAATGGCAAGGTTAATCTTTTACCTTTAGGTATGAAACTCGATGTAATCGGTGAACCAAAAGTAGCTTGGGATTCCGGGGATTGCGGTCAATGGGAACACCAAGTAAAGTGTCCTAATTGTAGTCAACCAGCCAAGGCCTTGGAAGGTTATATGTTCTGGTATGATGTAGCCTCAGTAGATTGTGAGCATTGCGGTTACCACTTTGACACCCAAATGAAGCAAGCACAAGATAACTTAAATCATATTAAGCGAATTATAAATGTTTTAAAAGTAACCAAGCATGAGGTCTCAGAAACAACTGAGGCACAACTTGAACGGATAGACAAGATGTGTCACAAAATAAGCCATACCTTTATTGAAATGGAGATGTATGGAGTTGGTTATGAAGATGTAGTAAGAGCTTTTGAATTAATAGCAATTACAAAGTTTTGGGAAATGCGGGAATGCCGGGACGATTTAAGAAAATTGGAAATTCGAATGGCATCAAAGCAACTTAAAAAAACTGAGGTAAATGCCTAACCCCTACCCAAAACCCACACCAAGAGAGAAGTCCCGTCCATCCCGTCTACAGTCCAAGAAGAGACTAAAAAACAAGCCAGATCCGATACCTAATCACGTTAAGGACGAAGTAGACAAACGTGACAACTGCATTTGTCAAAAATGCGGTAGATATTTACCGCCGCGTATGTCCGGTAAATACCATCATATTTTAAATAGGGCCAAGCGTTATGAGCCTATGGTGCGGTTTTGGCATAACGGAGATTGGATGATGGTCCCGGTATGGTTCGAGTTTCATAGTGTGGAGAATATTGTTACCCTTTGCCCGCTAGCTTGTCATACAGAAGCAGAGGGGGTGGACAAGCACCAGTGGGAGCAGTGGAGAGATAAGAGATGCAGGGAGTGAGAGAATGGCAAGACCTCAAAAAGAAGGACTTAATTATTTTTCATTAGATGTAGACATGGATCAGGATGATAAGGTGGCCCTTGTTGAAGCCAAACATGGTATAGAGGGGTTTGGAATCCTTATTAAACTGCTAATGAAAATTTATAAAGAGGGCTATTTCTACCACTGGACTGAGTGTGAACAACTATTATTCTCTCGTAAACTTGGAATAGACACCGCTGTAGTTATTGATGTAATTAATGATGCTTTAAAGTGGGGCATGTTTAACCAAGAAATATACGAAAAACATCAGATACTTACTTCATCTGGAATACAAAAACGATATATTGAGGCTGCTAGGCGCAGAAAAGAAATAATTATGTTTGAAGATTACATTCTTATTAACCCTGATGACTACACAAAAAAATACAATATTAGCATTATTTTAGTTTCTGTAAACAAAAACCCATTAAATGATGACAAAAACCAAATTGATGTTAACAATAGTACACAAAGTAAAGTAAAGGAAAGTAAAGTAAAGGAAAGTAAAGAAAAGAATAAAAACACTATTGTGGTCCCGTTTGAAAAAATTAAAGAATCGTTTAATCGGGTGTGTGTTTCATTCCCAAAGGTTTTGCAATTATCTCAGTCACGGAAAGATAAGTTAAAAGTCCGATGGGTTGAACTAGAGACCCTTGAAAAATTTGAAGAACTATTCATGGTTGCCGAGAACACCCCATTTCTACGAGGTGAAAATAAAAATAAATGGCGGGCAACGTTTGATTGGCTAATAGAAAATGACAAAAATTATCTAAAAGTGCTTGAAGGTCAGTATAATGAAGCTCGTGGGCCGACAGAACAGAGAAGGAAGGTGGTTGTGTGATAACACCTCACGAATTTGCACAACGGCATTTAGGACACTATAAAATTCAGGGACCGGAAATAATCCCGATGTACTGCCCATACTGTAAGGGGAACGGTAAAGACAAATACACTTTCGCCCTCAACGTGGACAAACAGACATTCAATTGCAAGCGCGGATCGTGTGGCAAACAAGGACACTTCACCCAACTCTGTAAGGACTTTGGGGAAGAGGCTGAACGGACAGAATATTATCAACCGCCAAAAATTTATAAACCGCCCCAAACCATACTTCAACCAATCACTAACCAAGCCGAAGAATACCTGAAAAAACGCAAAATATCAAAGGCCACACTGGACAGACGAAAAGTTGGCTGTGACAACAACGGCAATATAATTTTCTCCTGCTACGAGAATAATAAGGCGGTTATGGTTAAATTTCGCCCAGCCAGAAAAGTTGAAAAAGGTGAAAGGAAATCATGGCGGGAGGAGGGCGGTAAACCGGTACTTTGGGGGATGGAGATATGTGCCCCCGGAAAACCTTTATTAATTACAGAGGGCGAAATAGATGCTTTAACCTTGGACGAGTGTGGTATACCAAATGCAGTAAGTGTTCCGTCAGGTGCAGAGGACATGACCTGGATAGAGAATTGCTGGGAGTGGTTAGAGCAGTTTAAGTCAATTATTCTGTTCGGTGACAATGATGAACCCGGGAAAGAAATGGTTCGGAAATTAATTATTAAACTTGGCGAACACCGCTGTTCAATTGTGGAACATGAATACAAAGATGCTAATGAACTCCTTTATTTTAAAGGCAAAGAAGCAGTAATAAGCGCCTTTAATAACGCGAAGGAAGTCCCTATAAACGGTCTCCTGAGATTGTCAGAAGTGAAATATCTGGACATTGACAATATACTAGCCACCCACTCAGGGATAAGCGCCTTGGACCGCTTTACAAACGGCTTTATGATGGGTCAGGTGTCAGTATGGACCGGGACGAGCGCAGCAGGGAAAAGCTCTTTTATTGGCCAGATGTTGGCAGAGTCAGTTAATCAAGGGTTTGGGGTATGTGCCTTCTCAGGTGAGTTACCGGCTTCGCTATTCAAGTATTGGGTTGATCTACAAATAGCCGGCGAACACAACCTCGTTGACGGCAAAATAACCCCGGAAGCCAAGAGAAAAATTAACGCGTGGTATAAAGACAGATTTTTCCTGTATGACAGTTTTGGTAGCGTGAAAAGCAGTGATATCCTGAAAGTCTTTGAAATGGCCGCCAAACGTCACGATTGCAAGGTTTTTTTGGTGGACAACCTTATGACCACAGATTTTAGCGAACTTGAACGGGATTGGTATCACGGGCAAAGCATGTTTGTAGGGAAGATAGTTGAGTTTGCACACAAATTTGATGTCCATGTTCACGTAGTAGCCCACCCCCGTAAAGTTTCAGGAAGAGTTGATAAGATGGACGTATCTGGGACGGCTGATATCACAAATAGGGCAGACAATGTTTTCTGTGTATCAAGAGTCTCGGACGAGGATATAAAACAAAACCCTGAATTAAACGGCTGCTCAACTATTGTAACAATACTTAAAAGCAGATTCACAGGAAAACAGGACATAGATATTGGGCTGAAATTCTACGAAACATGTAAAAGGTTTACCCCTTTAGGTGCAATACCTAAAAAATACGGATGGGAGAAAACATGGCATGAAATGGGTGAAGAAGTGGAGGGTGCAGGATGGACGTTTTAGGCAACCAGGTATTTAATTTTCTCGATATTGGCTACACAAATGAAGCGTCAAACATAGTTTGCGAGTTTTTAAAAGCCGCTGCCGAGGATTTGGGAAAAGACTTAGCTCCAGACAAGGAAACATGTACATATTACACATTTCAATTACTTTACGGCTACGCTCTTTGGGTTGAAAAGCCAGAAAACAAAAAACTTAAAGAGCAGTTAATAGATATTGTGGATAAGGGAGTGGAGCAGTATTTAAAGACTGGCCACCCCGAGAGAATGAAACTAATTGAGGATATGTCTAAGGGGCAGACAAAACTAAAAGAAATCGTGAAGAAACAGTTCCCTAACGCTATAGATGAATATGAAATTCAAGGCCAAAGGATAGACATATATCTGCCGGATGAAAAGCTAGGGATAGAGTATGACGGGGCCCAGCACTACAAATTCTGCCCGGTGTTTCATAAAACCGAATCAGACTTTAAGCGGCAACAGTGGCTAGACAAAGAAAAAGAACGCAAATGTAAAGAGGTTGGAATCACCTTGATCCGTATCCGGTTTGACGAAGAAATTAGCTGGAAAACCATTATGTCTAAAGTAATGGCGACCAAGGATGGCTAATATGACCCGCACCAAACAAATCATACACCTAGCAGCAAAATATGGTCGGGCAGACTCCTCAATTTACTACGCAATACGCAAATTTACTCTACCCACTGAACTCACCGAACAACACTACACACTACTTGACGCACACTTCGCTAGAACACAGAGTCACGCTAACGCAAAGTTAAAGCAGGGAGCAAAGAGAAAATTTACGCCAGGGGTCAGGGAAATGCTTTTTGATGGGGTGGGGATATGAATTTTATTGACCTTTTCGCAGGGGCAGGATTCATCCGCAGAGGGATGGAGAAAGCCGGTCACAAATGTGTTGGCTACGTCGAGATAGACAAATATGCCAGACGGTCATACGAAGCCATAAGTAACACGGAAGGAGAGTGGACAGCCCATGACATTACAACCGTTACAGATGAATCTATTAGAGAGCTTGGGCGATCACGAGACATACACATTATCACCGGAGGTTTTCCGTGCCAAGCTTTTTCAATTGCTGGAAGCCGAGGAGGATTCGACGATATTCGAGGGACTCTATTTTTTGAAATCGCAAGGTTCGCATCTATACTCCGACCTAAATATTTACTCCTTGAAAATGTTGACGGATTACGTTCTCACGAAGAAGGCAGAACGCTTGCAACAATCCTCAATAAGCTGGGGGAACTTAATCATGATGTCCAAGCACAGGTGCTTAACTCTAAAGACTTCGGAGTCCCTCAAAACAGGGAACGAATATTTTTCGTGTGCTTTAACCGAGATTTTGGAACCGAATCCAGACCCCAAATATTTCCTATCGGAAGCAGCAACGCAAAAACTCTTAAGCAAATTATCGGAAGTGAACAAAACAGCAGTAGAGTTTACGACCCAAGTGGTTTAAGCGTGGCTTTAACTAGTGGTGGGGGAGGCCAGGGCGCAAAGACAGGGTTGTATATGATAACCGATGATGGACCTGGGAGATCGAGGAGAATAAAAAAAGACATTACACCGGCATTGAGAAGCCAAGGCGGTGGAGATAAGCCAGAAATATGGCTCATTAATAAAGATGGCGACAATATAAAACTGCGAGGGGGGGGTATTGTGACTAACATAGATGCCAATTACGCCAAAGGCTTAGATAATCATTCCGCACGAACCGGCGTTTTAGAGGTTAGACCATGCTTAACACCCGGGAGAGAAGAAAAACGGCAGAACGGCAGACGATTTATGGACCCGGGGGGGGCGATGTTCACCTTGACAGCACAGGACGTACATGGAATCGCGATTTATCAACGAAGCAGGGGGAATAATCCGGGTGGCTTCCATGATGAAGCCCCAACAATAACAAAAAACAGTTACGAGCATAATAATCATTTGTTTGACGGTTTCCGCATAAGAAAATTAACCCCTCGGGAGTGCTGGAGACTACAGGGAGCATTAGACGAAGTATTCGATAAAGCCGCAGCGGTAAATAGCGACAGCCAACTTTACAAACAGGCCGGGAATGGTGCTACGGAAAACGTCATTTATGAGATAGCGAGGAGGCTAACATGACCAAAGCCGACCAAAAGCGATTCAGCCGCATAGCGCGAAAATATATAAACAACAGGCCATTACTGCGGTATATGGCAGAATTAAGTTGTTGGAGAAGATTAAACATGTACCCAATACCAATTAACGGCTACACCACCGACAGAGCAGAGCTAACAGATATGGCCCAAAGATATACGCTAGTAGAAATGGGCGAAGAGTTTGAATTGAGTTACAGTGCCATATCACTAATTTTAAAGCATCATGGCATCTGCAAGCCGAGAGTGAGAAGAGAAACAGCGTGAGGGAGGGGTAAGAGGTGTTACATGTTGTAATGACTTCAACCGGGTTAAGCTCAGTAATTGTACTAGATATGATTCAACGGAAATACGGCCGAGAAAATACGGTGGCACTTCTCACAGACACGTTGTGGGAGGATGACGATAACTACAGGTTTCTTGATGAAACGATGAGGTATTTGAGAGCTAACTTAATCACGGTGAATGATGGCAGAACCCCCCCGGATGTTTGGATGAAGGCAAGGTTTTTAGTGGGAGCTGGTGGTTCGCCATGCACAACTAAATTAAAAATTGAACAGACAAGAAAATTTATTAATAATAACCCAAATCAAGAAATGACGCTGTATTTCGGTATAAACGCCGACGAGGATCACAGGACTTACGCGTTAGAAAACAGATACGGTGCAATGGGCGTTAAGACTGAGTTTCCTTTATGTGAAGAACCTATGCACCACCTACAGATGGTTGATCTAGTTGAAAAAGAATGGGGCATTAAAGTCCCGCGCATGTATAAGCTCGGTTTTCATCATGCAAATTGCGGAGGGCGTTGCGTAAAGGCTGGGGCAGAGCATTATAGGCTATTGTTAAATGTTTGGCCTGATAGATTTAAGGAAATTGAAGAGATAGAGAAAAAATTTCAAGGCATTGTAGGAAAGGATATAACGATTTTAAGAGTTAAAGTTAGCGGCGAAGAAATAAAATATCCTCTTTGGAAACTACGAGAGGATAACAGCCAAAATATAAAATTAAACTTTTGTAACTCGGAAACACCTTGCGAGTGTATGTATTAGGCTTAATGGAGGTGACCAAATGCGTAAAATACTCACCATACTGTTAATAGGAGGGATAATGACGTGAGCATAAATGCAGGGTTGTTTTCATCAAATTCAGATCAGTGGGAAACTCCGCAATGGTTATTTGACCAACAAAACGAGAAATATCACTTTAACATCGATGTATGTGCTTTGCCCGAAAATGCCAAATGCCCAACTTGCTACACGCCGGAAGTTGATGGCCTAAAACAGAATTGGGTGGGGTGCTGTTGGATGAACCCGCCTTATGGCAGACAAATAGGACAGTGGGTGCAAAAAGCCTACGAGGAATCACTAAAAGGAGCCACGGTTGTTTGTTTACTTCCTTCAAGGACAGACACAAGATGGTGGCATGAATGGGTTATGAAGGGTGAAATAACATTTCTTAGAGGGCGGTTAAAGTTCGGGGGAAGCAAAAACTCTGCACCATTCCCTAGTGCGATAGTAGTTTTTGGGGAGGTGGCTCATGCGAAGTAAAATACTCGCCATACTGTTAATAGGAGTGATGGCAATTGGATTATTTAGTTATATTTTGTTTGCTTGTCATTGGTTTGCTGACCCTGTGGTTAGCAGAGAAAACCGGAAGCCTATTAGACAAGTGGAAGCTAAAATGGATAAAGCCGTTGCCAAGGTGGAAAGGCGACACACGGAACAGAGTAGACAAGAGGCCGCGAAAGTCCTCACAATGACCGCAACAGCCTATAGTGAACACGGCCCCTGCAAATATAAAGAGATACCGGCAGGCCCCGGCAAAGTTGCAGTTGACCCGCGAGTGATACCACTTGGCACTAAACTGCATATTGAGGGATACGGTCATGCGGTGGCTGTGGACACAGGAAAATTTATCAAGGGCAAGCGTGTGGACGTGTGGATAGCGTCTCGTGGTGATGCAATACGTTGGGGGCGAAGAAAGGTTCGGGTGACGGTGTATGGGAAATAAAGTGGCACCAGTTTTAAAATATCCGGGGGCCAAATGGAGCATAGCAGATTGGATTATATCATATTTCCCGCCACACATTAATTATCTTGAAGTTTTTATTGGTGGAGCAGCGGTGTTTTTGAATAAGCTACCAAGCCCTAACGAAACAATTAATGATATTGACGACAATGTGGTAAATCTTCTTATGGTGATTCGAGATCATCCAGAAGAATTGGCTAGACTAATGCGACTTACCCCATGGTCACGAACCGAGTATAATCGGTCATTTGAGAAAACAGGAAATCTATTGGAAGATGCACGGCGGTATCTGGTTAGATGTTGGCAAGCATTTGGCGTTTGTACCAATCGGAAAACCGGATGGCGGTGTGATGTTCAGGGCAGAAACGAAAAAGGCTATAGCGTTACAAAACAATGGCATCCGGTACCGAAAAGAATAATTGAAATAGCCGATAGACTAACAATGGCGCAAATTGAATGTCAACACTTTGCCAAACTAATACCTAGACATGCTTTTAAGACAGTTTTTATTTATGCTGACCCGCCTTATTTATTGGGTACCAGAAGGCAAACTCAATATGCCCATGAAATGAAAGACCAAGATCATGAACATTTATTAGAGTTATTGGAAGCACACCCCGGACCGGTAATTTTATCAGGGTACCGCAATGAAATGTACGACAGTAGACTAAAACACTGGCAAAGAGTAACGCATTCGGCCAGAGCAGAACGTGGCAGATTAAGGGAAGAAGTATTATGGATTAATCCTGTAGCGACTGAAACCAACAGAAGTCTGTTTGATGGGGTGACGGTGTATGGGAAATAATTTTATATCTGTTAGGATAACACCAATAGGTGACGTAATAAGTTGCTCCAGAGAAGCGCAATGTTGGAAAATAGGAAAATGCCAAATTAAAGGTTCGTATTCCGGAAGATGTTTTGTGCAAGTGGCAAGTAACTTCAAGGTTTATACACGAACTGGTGAGATTGTGCAGAATAAAGAACCGATTTGGAGACGAATATACAAGTTTGGCGAAGAAAGGGAGTCTTAATCTATGGCTCTCCCTAAAGAATTAATTTCGCCGGAACAAACACGGCATAGACAGAAATGTACACTTTGTAACATGAAGGCTATTGACCTCTGTGATATCAGCGAATTTGACCCGGCAATATGTCCAATAGAAAAAAGGTTAAAGGGGATGGAGTAAATGTCTGGGGTGAAGGTGCGGGAATGCAAAAAATATGGCCATGAGCGGGAAACTGTGGAATTTGCGCCGGGAGTGCCAATCCGCTTCCCGTGTGCAGAGAAAGAATATCAGCCCCTAGCCGCGAATGAGTCGGAAAAATTAAGCCGGAGGTGGGCGAGTTGAGTAGAGGGATAAAGTTTCGTGGCAAAAGACTGAATAATGGCAAATGGGTTTATGGGTATTATTTAAATGACATTGATGGCAAGTCTCATATTGTAACTGAAGTTATGGGTGCTATTTCTTGCTGTTGCGATTGTGGAATGAGTGAAATGACAATGTACCAAGTTGACCCCAAAACAGTTGGCCAATTCACCGGATTACATGACAAGAACGGTAAAGAGATTTATGAGGATGACATTGTTCGAGTCAGAAGGGCTGACAGAGATAAACAGACGCATACTGGTGACAACATTCCTTGTGGTTTATACACAGAACCCTTGGAACCAACCATAAAAGAATTTACGGCACCAGTAGAATTCAGGGATGGCGTGTTTTGCATTGATGAAGACATGGATTATTATTTTGAATCGCCACCACTGGGATGGGTTATTGTAGCGGTCACACCTAAAGATGAGGAAGATTTATGCGAGAAGTTTACTGGCGGATGGGACCTGAAAGACCGATGGGAAGAGGATAAGGAATGGTTGCTTGAGGAACTTGGTCTTAAAACTGTTGGTGACCTGATAAAATATTTGGGCATTGAAGTAATCGGCAACTCCCACGACAATCCAGAACGTTTAAGGACTGAGGCCAATGCATCAACCTAAGCAATCATTCCCAAAAGAGTGGGTAAACCGCAAAAGCGTATCAGCCTCAGAGTATAACAATTGGCTAAACGGCAAGTCCAAAAATCAGAAGCTGCCAAAGATCAGGATTAACCCTATCCAAGACTTTGCTACATACAAAGACGGGATACTCACCGTAGTAATTCACGAACTCCCCACTACTTACAATGACCGCAAGCACTGGCCTAAGTACATTGAACGAGAAGAGAAACGTAGATGGGAGCAAATCATGTGGGGCATCATCCTAGAAGCGGGGCGACCGGTGTTCAAGAATCCTGTGGTGAGAGTTGACTTCTACTTCCCCGACAATCGTCCACGGGATCCGCAGGACAATTACATGAGCTGGAAAGCATTGACCGATGGATTAACCAGAGCCGGGGTGATAACAGATGATTGCTGGCAGAAAACAAAAGTAGAAGCACCTGGGACATTTATCGATAGGGAAAACGCAAGAACGGAAATTATTATTACGGAGGCGATACAGTGAAAACCGAGTTGCTAAAAACAGCCAAGCCAATACGTATGAGTACGCAACAAGTCCGGGCGATATTAGACGGCAGAATGAATGAGACAAGGAGACCGATAAAAGATCCGTGGAAAGTTAAAACTAATCAATTGATTGTTTCGGACATACCCTTTGGTGTTCCGCTAAAATTGTTACCGGGTGAATATAAAGTTGAACATAACCAACATGGAACAGTTTATTACAAATTTAGCGACGGTCAGACATTAGGTTTAAAACCTTCCGAATTTGAGTTTATTGCCCCATACCAAAAAGGCGACATTCTATTTGTGAGGGAAACGTGGGCACATGATGATGCATGGTATGATGATGAGCCTGGTTTAGAATGGAAAAATATTCACCGCAACGGTAAATGTACTTGGGTTGATTACAAAGCGACTGAAACACAGGATGAGGTAGAACGATGGAGACCGTCAATTCATATGCCAAGATGGGCAGTCAGGCTATTCCTGCGGGTGACTGACATTAGGGTTGAGAAGTTGCAGGATATAACTTCAAGTGGTATTGAAGCAGAAGGCACTAATGTTGAGAATCTAAACACGGGTGAAGAGTACAGGCAGGCTTTTAAAAGTCTTTGGACTAGCACGGTTAAGAAGCAAGATATCGGTAAATACGATTGGGACCCAAATCCTTGGGTACGGGTAACCAAGTTTGAACGGGTGGAGGCGATATAGTTGAAAGGCTTAATCGTACAAGACCCTTGGCTAGAAATGATGCTTGACGGTAAAAAGACATGGGAAATAAGGGGTAGCAATACTAAAATTCGTGGCAAAATCGCCTTAATCAAGTCAGGAACCGGAAAAATATACGGAATGGTCGAGTTAGTGAATGTTAAAAACTTGACTTTATGGGATTTAACTGAATATGTTGATAAGCATTGTATTTACAGCATAGATCGAGAAAAGATGTACCGTCAACCGAGGGCCTGGGTAATGGAAAGCCCAGTCAGATTCAAAGAGCCAATACCTTATAAGCACCCTCAAGGTGCAGTGATATGGGTTAATTTGCCGGACGATTTATTCACGGAGGCGACAACAGTGAACTGCGACCTAGACGGAAACACCTGCAAAGCCGGAACAGAACAAGAGGATGAATGCTCAATAGTACGCTATTTCAAGCAGGAGAAGAAAACCAATGGTATAGACATGCCGATAAGCAAATGTCCATTTCGGAACGGAGAATGAAGATGAGTAAATATTATGCAGGTCGGTTAACAGCTACAGACGGCAAAAGGTCAATTATCTGTGACATCTGCGGAGAAGACTTCATGTCGGTTAAACTCCGCGAAGATAAAAAGCAAGTCTGTTCTAATTGTTATGAAAAAGACACCGATAAACACGAAATATCGCATAGTGGAGGCGAAGCCTAATGTGTAGAGAAAACAAACATACCACAGAGCTAGACCAAAACTGCCGAGAATGTGAATGGCTAAATAAGAAATGCCAAGGTAAATTCCAAGGGCAGTTTTACGTCGAGGATTGTCCGGCCAGTGAAGATTATTTAGTACCGAGGGAGGGGGTAAGGCGTGAAAAATCAAGAAGCAATAGAAGTTATCAAAAAGAACTGGCCATCGGAAAATTATACAATGCTGAGAGAGGCTTTAGCAGTAGCAATGCAGGCCATAGAAAAGCAAATTGCAAAAGAAACTGTAATAGGCAACGAGGTTTGTAGTCCTTTGGATGAAATTTACGGGATGCCAAGTTGCCCAATGTGCGAAGAGGTAACATACAGTCTTGATTGGTGTCCGTTTTGTGGGCAACACTTAGAGAATAAGGAGGAAACACCATGCTAGACCTAACCAAAGAAGAGGCGGCGGCGCTGTTGTGTAGGGCATGGCGTGGATTGTCCGCAGAAGCCAAACTCAAAGTCTATATAGAGTCTGACACCTCAGATGCAGAGGAGGAAACTTTGCCGTGAGTAAAAAAGACCTTGACGAATACGCAGGGGATTTAGCCGAATACTTCATCATCCTAAAAACATACAAAGAACTCACCGATAACGATATGTCTACAGCTTATCAACTATCCAAAGATGCAATAGCACTAGCTGATAGATTCACAGAGATACACTTTGACCTAAGAAAGTATGAAGAAAGCAATAAAACCAAAGAAGCAGCCATGAAAGATTTATTTGAGAAACGCGAAAAAAGGCTCACAAAGATACACGATCAGTCCCGTATGGTATGGGCAAGGGGAAAAGAGAGAGGATAGGGGGAATTAAAGGTGAAAATATTATTTAGCGTCGCAATAGCTACGCCGGGGACAGTGGATGAAGTGTTAGCTAAGATAAGCGAAGTTGGCGGCAAGGAAGTAACAAAAGAGCAGGCCGAAGAAAAGTTTATTATAGGCATGAGGGACTTCGTAGAGCAGGAAGCAGATGACGATATGGTTCTGGAAAACGTAACCTGTAGTTTTATGAATGACAAATAACGGGTAAATTTTGATGGGCGAGAGGGGAAGAGGGTAAATGAGAAAAGTGTATGGTATTCTATTATTGATTTCTGCAGGGGCATGGGCATACATTTTTGTAAAGCTTATAAGCGGCGAGACATTAGATAAGGTAACTGTTGGGGCGACGTTGCTTGTGACGATATTTAGTTTTATTAAAGATGGGATCGATCTTATTATAGAGGCCAAATGAGTAGTCACATAGGCAAAGGAGAGGAGGGGGGGCTATGAACTGGATAAAGAACCCTGCCGGGTACTGTAGATACCACAACAAGAAGATGAGTGCCCGGCAGATAAAGGCAAAGGAGTGTCTATGTAAAACAAACAACAATAAGAAGTGCAGACATTTACGGGTGTTTAGGGAGCATCCTTGCTGGGAGCAGAGAAAAGCAAAGCTATATCAATTTGGTGGGGTTAAGGCAATATTATAGGGGGAGCGTGGACGGAACGAACCAAGCGGAGTCATATCAACAGGCATGGTGCAAAGATTTAATCGATCGTTTGGGAAAATACAATGAGAATGAAGGCAGAATAGAAATCCTTTTAGCTAAAATAGAAGACCAGGCGATGGGCGGCAGAAGCAGTTTGATATCAAAATATGGCGGCATCGAACAAAAAGGGACAGGCCTTGGCTTGGTGACGGATGAAGAAGCGGAACACAGAGACAGGCTGTTTGAGAAAAGAGTTTTAGACGGAGCTTTAAACTGCCTCGAAGAAAGAGATAAGGCAATAATTAAACTTAGGTACATAGCAAAACTAAGCGCTTGGCACATACTTGAATTGTACATACCGGAACACTTTAAGGATCATAAAGGCAGACCGCTATACATATCAGAAAGTACATACCGCAGAGATAAAAGAGACGCATTAATTAAGATGGCTAAGAATTTAGGTTATTTCGCTGATAATGACTGGGTTTTGACCGCACAAGCCCAAAAACAGATGATATAATATAAGTGTGGAAGTTTAAAAGGGGAATGAGGGAGTTGCGAAGGCAACTCTCTTTTAGTTTAGCAGGTGATACCATGACCATAAGTCAACACATCAAGACTAACCAACCTAAAACATATTATCAACTTGTGTAAATGGGGACTTGGTGGAAAGATCAGAAGGAATTCGATAGAGATATTGACCGGCTGATGCGTGAGATTCCGGGATTTAACCGGGAATATAGGTTGCCGAGATAGAAAAAACCGCCCGGAGGCGGCTATCATTATCCTGGTGTCACGAAAAAGATAAAAGGACGTGTAAACTATGAAAAACAAGAGGTTTCCGATTCTAATTATGTTAGCGGCTAGACTGATGGTCTGGTATCAAAACAAAACTGGGTTAAGAATCATGCAATACAACGGGAATTAACTGTTTAACACAACAACATTAGGATTATTACGGCAGTATTCCCGGACAAATGCAATGGCTTTGTCGGCAAGAATAGATCCTGTGTCTGCTATTACGTTATCGCGTCCGGTAATAGTCCATGCAATATCTTTGGTTTTACTTATGCACCAGTTATCGGTTTTGGGATTTAGTGCCAAGTAGTAAGTTTTCATTCTATTTCCCCTCCTTTGGTTCACCATGTAAGACCATAGCAGAACGGACATAATCACTAACAGTCATTTCGACGGATTTGGCCTTTTCTTGAAGTATGGTCCATTCCGCGTCAGTGAATTTGATTGAATGATTCTTGCGGAGAGAACCGGCGCGAAGTTTCGCACCAGCTCCTTCCCGTTTACCGCCTCTAACCATTATTCCAACTCCTTTGCTGCTTGATTAATGGATGCCTCCATGAGTAACCGAGTAAATTCAACTTTGAAATCCTTCGTGTCACTATTCGCTAATTTTAAGAGACTTTCCTGTGATACATTGGGGAGGATTTCATATAAGAAGTGGTTTTTAGCTTTTTCAAGTTCCTGGACCTCTTGTTTCTCTTGGCGTTTAGCCTGGAGGTTTATTACATTCTTGGGTTGCTCAGGTTCTTCCGGCTCAATCTCTCTATCTGCGCCAAGGATAGGACTCATAGAGAATGTTCCAAGCGGACTGACGTGCTCAACATCATTCCAGACCGACACTTTAAATCTGGAAGGTGCATCCATGTCGCTGCCTTTTAAGATAACCGTCTTGGCTGTTCTGGATACTACCACATATGTCCACACACAATTATGATCGCAAGCCGATGTCATGTAATACTCTTTACCTGCTTCAAAATTAACCATTTAATTTTCCTCCTTTGTTTTCGTCAACACGTTTTCTATGTGTTAATAATATCATGGTTATAAGATAATGTCAACACGAAATCAAAAGAAAGTTTGCAAAAGTCCACAAACCTTACAGAACAGATCATGTAAAGAAAAAAACCGCCCTTATTTAGGCGGTATGTGTTTTTTACGTAGCTGTTCAGCTTTATTATGGAGTTCTTCCAATTCCTTTACAATATGCTTTTTTCGTTCATTACCGTTGTCGAAAAATAAACCAATGGCTTCAACCTGACGAAGTTGTTCCATTTTTAACTTGTACGTACTGCTGAGGTGCTGGAGTTCGGTGGTAACATTCATTCTATTTCACCTTCTTTGGTAAAGCGAAATCCATTTTTTCAATTCCATCACCAGATATTTTTATTAAAGTAACTCTTGTTTTATGGTATAGGTCATGTTTTTTCATGTATTTAGCAGATAACTGATATACCTTTTTGACTAAATACACTGAATTACCAAAGGTTACTTGTTCACCTTCTATCATTTCTATTCCTCCTTCAATTTTAGTTTTCCATATAATCTTTAGTTAATCGTGAAATCCTCATTAAACTTGGCTTTATGCAATTCAATATACCGTGTCAAGAATTCTTCATCTGTACAGGGTGCTAATTCAGCGTGTACTTGCTCCCTTAATTCATCGTCCATATAGTGGGCAATAACTTCCATACTAAACTTGCTTAACATAACATATTCCTCCTTCATTTCTCCATATAAGCGCACTATTGCGGAACGCAGTATAAGCCATTCCCTCCCAGCCTTGCGGATTTCGTCAGGCTTGAATCTGCCAAATTTGATTGAACAGCGCAAAGTGGAACTTGCGAGGCCCCATTTTTGCGAGGCCTCAGAGGTTGTGACTACTTCGGTGAGTGGGTTAAGATTCACGATGCAACACCTCGTGGTAGTCCGCGACTGTGTAACCCAGATGCTCTGCTCGGTCCTCGTAACTGATATAACCTTCTGAACGAGCGAAGTTATCTGCTCTGTCCCTACGTTGTTCCTCGGCGCATTCGGAGTCGCAATAGAATCTACCTTCACGAATAACGCCGTCTTTGACCTCCGAACCACAATAAGCACAATATAAAGTTTTTGACATTTTAAATCATTCCTCCTTCAAATTCAACGTTTCCGTTGTCTATGAATTAATAATACCATTCAACTTATCCGTTGTCAACAAGAAAATGAAAAATAATTAAAATAGTCCACAAACCTTACAGAATAGCCTATACAATCATATCAACCACATGTTTTAAACGGCTTACAGGGCAAATAGAGGGGGAGAAATATGAACTGCCAACAACAGAGAGACTTAAACCAACAGAAACAAGAGCAGGTGCTAGTATGCAATAGATGTCAGTATACATGGAGTAATTGCCCTGTGTGCCCTATGTGTGGACAGCCACCTACGCATATATTAAAGGGTTAATTTTTGGTTTGAGAGGGAGAGAAAAGATGGAGATAAAAGTTTATACCAGTTTAAGCGGATTGCATAGCGCAACTACACAAAGAAAACTAATTGCCGTTACCGCTAAATCTCCGTTAAGAACTGCAATAGATGATATTGAAATTATTATTAAACATACAGAGATTGAAGAAATAACAGATACAGGTGTAATTACGGTTAAATGTAGAACGTGAACACACCAGCATTATCTTGGGAGGAGTTGACACCATGACCCGGGTAAACAAACGTGAAGCAATACAACTTAAAAGGGCTGGCAGAACGATTAGGAGAGCAAAACACGGCTATTATTTGATTTAGGCCTAGATTGGTTATTATGGAGGGAAAGAGCATGAGTGCAACTTATTGTAATTGTGCAAGGTGTGGAAGGACATATGAGGTCAATTCAAGCGATTGTAAATGCCCTTATTGTAGCGGATTAAAAGTGTTTGCTGAACCAAACCCAAACAGAGAATCCCAACAAGAATACTTCAACATCAATGAGTTTGTTTCAATAGTAAAATAGTAATCAATGTACAATAACAAAACCTAATATGCCAAATTGCACGGGGCTGGAACACTAAAACAGCCCAAAAGTGGATAATTACAGAATAACAATTCCTAACAAGCCTAAACGACTCTTTTTTATTGGAGAAGGTGAGATTATGAGTTTAGTAATAGATAAAGAGTGTTATGAGGAATACGGAAGCGATTTAGACGGTTGCTCCAGACAACAAAATGAAGGTTGCAAGGGTTGCAGATGTGCAACTGAAACCAAAGAAGGTAAGTAAATGAGGGTAAAATAGTATCTGAAGAAATAATGAGAAAAATGAGTAAGACTCAAAAAGGTAATACTAATACTAAAAAAATAAAATAATTAAGAGTGGGGCATAAATGTGACTACCATTGTTAAGCTTTTGCCAATTCACTATGATGCATGGAATGAATTTTGCAATCAAAATCATTGGTTTTGGCATACAACCCATTGGTTGGAATACATACAAAACAGCAAATTCGGAGTGGAGTTCAAAGACCATTCCTTTTTTATAGAGCAAAACGGTAAAATAGTCAACATTGTCCCGCTATTACAAGAAGGAGATCAGTTTATCTCATCAGGATTTGAAGACAGAAAAGAAATTCTGTATGAGGTAAAACGGATTGCGGTAGAAAATGGCATCAAGCGGGTGCGAGTCAGTGCATCCATTAAAGAATACTTAGATATTTCCGGCTATACATGTGTTTTGAACCTAAAACAAATAACCCCGAGTAAGGGCCATAAGTCGGCCATTAAAAAAGCTGAAAAGTATCTAACCTATACCTTGTGTAAGAATACGGTTAAATTCCGGGAAGATTACTATCGGATAGCAGGCAAAATAACCCGTCCTTCTGTGACTTTTGACATACTAGGCCGATGGATAAGACTTGGCTTTGGAACTCTACTGGAGGCCAAATTAGACGGCAAGACAGTGGGTTACACATATATTCTTCACTATAAAGACCGAGCATATTACTTTGCAAGTTGTGTCGAACCGGAATGTCGAGAATATAACATCAGCCATTTCCTGCAGGCCAAGGCCATTGAAATACTGCGTCAAAAGTGCATCAGGTGGTATGAATTAGGCGAGCAGGTATATCCGTCCCTACATTGTCAGCCAAGCGAAAAAGAACATAATATAAGCCTGTTCAAACGAGGTTTCGGCGGGGAGATAGTTAGGAATCCCGCATCGGAATACTTTTTTGATAGGGACTATTTTGAACAAGTCTATATTGAGCGAACAAAAAACTATAAGGAGTGTGTATTATGATTAAATTGGGTCAAAAAGCAAAAGACAAAATTACAGGATTTGAGGGGATCATTACTGGGAAAATACAATACCTATTTGGCTGTGACCAGTACGGTTTAGCACCTGAGGCTAAAGACGGAAAAATCAATGACACACAATGGTTTGATGAAGGCAGAATTGAGATTACCGGCCAGGGTGTTTTGCCGGAAGAAGTTACAGTTGAAAAGCCGGGTGGACTGAATAGGGATTGTCCAAGATGAAACAGGCTAATTTCCTCGGATTCTTAAATGACATAGGTGCAAGACAATTTGATGGTTCTGGTGGATATCTAGTCCCTGAAAAAACAAGAGAGGAAATATCGACCGGCATTAGAAAATTCCTAGTGAAAATCGGCATAGTTAAACCAAAATACCGATGGTTCAGGATGAGGGATTACCTAATTGACATTGGCATGTTGCCAGAAGTACGTTTCCCTGATATATGCAAAGAAATCAATATTGAAGATTATTATATAAAGGAATAGCGAATATTTAAGGAGCGAATTCAATGAGCAAGACGATTCTCTTTATGCCTCGGCTGGAGGCCACAAAACCATTCCACTATTTTCCGGTAAGCTTACTTTCCGTAGCGGCCCCAATGGTAGCCATGGGCGAAGACGTAGAAATAGTAGACCAAAGGGTAGAAAATATCCTTAGTATTGATTTAGCAAAGAAACTATCGAAGGCTGACAAGCTAATGGTTTCGGTGTACACCGGATATCAGTTATCGCAGGCCTATCTTTACTCTAGTTGGGTAAAAAACTTTAACCCTAATATTAAGGTCATATGGGGAGGTCCCCACTGTAGCGCATTACCTGAACAAACCTTAGCTTCCGAATATGTGGACGAAATAGTCTGCGGTGATGTTGACACTGGTGAATATCCTTTGCCGTATTGGTTGATAGATATACCCAAATACATAAATCCCGCCACTGAAAGAGCAATCTGTATTACGAGTTATGGATGTGTGGCAAATTGCAGTTTTTGTGCCACGGAACCTAAGCGACCTTACATACAGTTGCCTATGGATAGGGTGAAAAAAGATATTACCTACCTTATGCGGAGCCATAAATTCAAAGAAATAGTCTTTTTTGACGCTAGTTTATTTTCTGCCCCGGATAGGGTTAGAGAGATATCCGGAATTATGCGACAGTGGCAGTTAAAGTGGATTTGCGACGCCCGGGCTCCGGAGATTGCCAAGGCAGAGGACTCATTCCTCGAATCCTGCGTAGACAGCGGGTTAAAACAATTGACAATAGGCCTGGAGTCCGGCTCCCCTAAAATTGTGGAAATTATGCGAAAAGGAAAAAACCACCTACAGCACTTTAAGCAAGCCGCCCAAAAGCTGGCTAAGTTTGACCTGAGAATGACTTCGGGTGTAATCTTCGGTTGCCCGGGTGAAACGGTTGAAGACCTGAAAATGACATTAGACTACATACAAAGGATTCGGGAGATTAACCCGAATTTCCGCATTTCATCAACCTTTTTCCGGCCACTTCCGGGAACAACAATGACGGATATTTGTATCAAGCAATATGGCTATAAACAGCCGAATAGTTTAGCGGCTTGGGCCGAACTTGGGCAACAATCACATTACGAATATAATATTTTCCAACCTGCGCCGTGGATTCCGGAACCTGAACGGCATAGGACGTTATATGAGCGGTTTAAAAGTGAAAATGGAGAACTGTTTATGTAAAGGAGCGGAGCATGGGCAAAAAAGTAGACCTAACAGGGCAAAGATTCGGAAGATTAACTGTTATAAAAGATTCAGGGGAACGAGACAAAAACAGCGGGATTAGATGGCTATGTAAATGCGATTGTGGCAGAGAAATACTAACAAAAGGATACTCTCTAAAATGTGGTGACACTAATAGTTGCGGATGTTTAAAAGGAAAAGACTTAACAGGGCAGAGATTCGGAAGGTTGGTTGCAGTAGAAATAACGCAAGAAAGAAGCACCTCAGGGGGCATTTATTGGAAGTGTAAATGTGACTGCGGGACAATCAAATATGTAACAACCTTTGACTTAAATCGGGGCCATACTAAGTCTTGCGGTTGTTTGCAAAAAAGATTCGCATCTGAAATATTTGGTATAAACACAGGTGATATGTTTGGGAATCTCACACTTATTAAAATCAAAGGTGAAAAAATAAATTCCAATAGT
>Ga0172379_10003109_pt1 | contig 27285 bp, 22 predicted proteins | sample GrowelOW334metaG_FD_119756 | JGI IMG/M metagenome (GOLD analysis project Ga0172379, IMG submission 119756) | Groundwater microbial communities from an aquifer near a municipal landfill in Southern Ontario, Canada - Groundwater well OW334 metaG | ecosystem: Environmental > Aquatic > Deep...
TCCGAGCGCTTTCATTTGTGCTACCACCAATTCAAAGACCGCCACCTTTACCGTCAACACTTATCCTATTTCTTGGACAGCCACGAATGGTTCTGCTTCACCATCCTCTTGTACTTTTGGCGCGACAGTCACTCCTAGTTGTACTCCGAATGCTGGATACACAACAGCCACTTGTCCGGGCGCTTTTACTTGTGCTACTTCCAATTCAAAGACCGCAACATTTACGATTAATACTTACTCCATAACTGCTTCCGCTGGAGCTGGTGGTTCTATTTCTCCAGTAGGCGCTACAACAAAAAATTATGGTTTAAGTCAAACATATACCATTACTCCGAATGCTAATTACAAAATCGCCTCTGTGTTAGTTGACGGTTCTTCGGTTGGCACTGTCGCTTCATATACTTTTTCAAATATTACAGCTAATCACACGATTTCTGCGAGTTTTACCTTGAATTCATATTCAGTCGTTGCTACTGCCGGTTCTGGTGGCACAGTTACTGCTCCAGCTAATCGGATAGTTACGCATGGCTCTACTACATCTTTTACCTTTACTCCCAATACCGGCTACACCGGTTCAGCTTCAGGTTGTGGTGGTACAGCGGTTTCTAATCAAAGTTCATCTTTTACTTATACCACTGGAGCTATTACCTCTAATTGTACAGTTTCGGCAACCTTTACTCCTCCAGCTTCCGGTACTCTTACCCCGGCGTCTCCGTCCTGTATTATTGGATCCGGAACAAGTAATTGCGGCATACGTTTCTCTTGGAGCGTATCTAATCCTCGAGGCACTTCCGCTGTTACTAGTTCTGTTACAGATGCCGGAGCAGTTGCTCCTAATACTCTTGTGGCAAGTGGGGACACGGGCTCACAGTATTTCCTTGTTCCTTATAGTGCTAGAACATTTTATCTTTATAATAATGGTAGCTTGCTTTCTCAAGCTACTGTATCTTCGAGTTGCGCATCAGGCACTAATTTTGTTTCCGGAACTTGTCGAGCCAACCTAAACATCACCGCTTCTGCTGGATCTCATGGTTCAATATCACCAAGCGGAACCACGAGCGTTGTTTATGGTTCTAATCAAACTTATTCCATTACACCACAGAGTGGATACAACATAGCAAGTGTCTTAGTGGATGGTGTTTCAGTTGGCGCAGTCGCTTCATATACTTTTTCCAATATCACAGCCAATCATGCAATTAGCGCGAGTTTCGCGGTGATAGTTTGTACCAACGGCGCAACGAATCCTACCGCTTGTACCACCTGTCCATCGGGCTTGACCATGGTTAGCGGAACATGCACTCCTGTTGCCGTTTCTGTCTCCGCAAACACTCCTTACAACACCACTCCAAATACAAATGTTTCTTTCACTTATACTCCAACCACCAATTCAGGGACAACGGAATGTAGGTTACTAGACAACACACAATCATCTCTAACTACTTACAAAGCAAATAGTCCAATAACATATTCTTCTCCCAATGGTGTCGGCGCATACGGCTACTATGTTCAATGTCGCAATACGACAACAACATCAGCCATCGCTATTTCTAATTTAATTACCGTGAATACGGCGTGTGCATCAGGTACCGACTTTGTTTCCGGTTCTTGCAGAGCGAAACCTACAATTACAGTAACTCAAACATCAAATGGAGATATTTCTCCCGGAACCACGAGCGTTGTTTATGGTTCTAATCAAACTTACATTATTACACCAAAAAGTGGATACAATGTAGCAAATGTTTTAGTGGATGGTGTTTCAGTCGGCGCAGTGACTTCATATACTTTTTCCAATATCACGACTAATCATACGATTAAGGCGAATTTTGCGGCAACTGTCTGTTCAAACGGCGCAACGAATCCTACCGCTTGTAACACATGTACTGCTCCGCTCGTTTATAATGGAACATCATGCGTCTCAGCTCTTAGTGTTTCAACTCCAGCAAACTCTACCATCACACTTCCAACCACTGCATTTACTGCTTCTTATATTCTGACCAATGGGACGGGATCAAATACTAATTGTTATTTACTTGATAATAATAGTGTAGTTATCAAAACTGACCTCACTTGCAGTAGTCCGATGAGCTGGAATACTCCATCAGCGGCTAATTCTTATGGTTATTACATTAGAGCAACCAAGAGTTCAACTGGTGAGACTAAAACAAGTAATATGTTTATAGTTACAGTAAATCCGATACCTACCTGCGGTAACGGAGCAACTAATCCTACCGCTTGTAACACATGTTCATCTGGATCTACTATGGTTTCCGGAACTTGTCGAGCCAACCTAAACATCACCGCTTCTCCCGTCTCTCATGGTTCCATATCGCCAAGCGGAACCACGAGCGTTGTTTATGGTTCTAATCAAACTTACACCATTACACCACAGAGTGGATACAACATAGCAAGTGTCTTAGTGGATGGTATTTCAGTTGGCGCAGTCGCTTCATATACTTTTTCCAATATCACAGCCAATCATGCAATTAGCGCGAGTTTCGCGGTGATAGCTACCGCTCCTGATCTCACCGCCTCCGCTCCAACTACAACTCCAGCTGCCGCTACCACCAATGTGGCTCAAACATATTCTTCTGCTATTTCCAACATAGGAAATGCCACAGCTACCGGCCCCATCACGCATCTTTTCCAATATGACAACGATATTAACCACGGTTCTGGAGTAACTACTGGTACAAATACTACCGGCGCAATTTCTGCAGGCGGATCTGTCACCACAACTCTTTCCCACATCTTTACTTCTGCTGGTACTAAATATATGCGTGTTTGCGCTGACAACAATTCTTCATTTTCTGGAACCGTCACTGAATCCAATGAAGGCAACAACTGTTCAGTTTGGACGAGTGTGGTGGTTACAGATGCTGTAGCTGTCTTTACTGTACCCACTGTATCTACGGGTTCAGTTTCAGGTATAACTCAAACTACCGCAATAGGTGGTGGAACTACTGTTTCAAGTGGGGGAGTTGACATAATACGTGCTGGCTTGGTTTGGAGTACTTCTGCGAATCCCACTTATGCTGGAGGAGGGCCAGGTCCAGGTCAGACGACAGATGGTTGGGCATCAGTTGGTGAATCTTGGACAAGTGAAATGACTGGGTTGATGCCAAATACCTTTTATCATGTTCGTAGTTACGCTTTGAATGGTGGTCCTTTGGTGATAAATAAAACAATTTTTAATATCGCTTATGCTGAGGATGGTACCGGTATAGCTTATGGTAATGAACGAACATTTACGACACTTCCTGCTTCCGTTATCAACGGATCTTGCGCGGCAACCCATTACAATTGTATTTCTCCGGACGCAAGTATTAATCAAGTAGATGGAGTTTCTGCTTGGACCTGGACTTGTCCTGGTTCAGGTCCTGGCCATACAGATGCATCATGCCTGGAAAGTAAATCTAGCTGTGTAGCTTATCAAGGCAATCCTTGTATCTCATCTCTTAATTCTTGTGGTCAATATAACTCCGGCGCTTATCAGTGTGATGGATCTTGTTCGGCGGTGACACCTCCAGAAAGTTCTTGCGTGGAGGACACTTGTCAAGATCCTGCCGCTACGAACTTTAACGGCGCATTGCCTTGTGTCTATCCACCACTTCCACCCGGCGATGATCTTGGTGGAGAGATAATTAACGGTAGTTCAAGCGGTAGTCCATTATCTGACCCATCTAATCCATTATCAATTTATTTAGGCGATTTAGTAACAATTATTTGGTCTGCTCCTGCAGGCGCCTCATCTTGTACTGGCACAGGTTTTGATACTGGTGGAGCCACCTCTGGAAGTGTTGAAGTTAGTCCACTTGCGACGACCACTTATATCGTCACTTGCGATGACCCAGCGACCTCGGCCGGCTCTTTGACGGTAACGATCAAGAAAAAACCGATCTTTATAGAGGATTAGCAAAAATAAATGAGACAGCGCCTTGGGCTCTGCAAAGAGCCTAAGGCGCTGTTGTTGTTATGCTATACTATTATATATGCAGATTGACGAGGAACAGCTAAAAAAAATTATTTTAGAATCAGGACTTGTACCTAAAGCGGATTTTGATTCTGCCGTTCAAGAAGCTGAAACAAAAAAACAAAAACTCGGAAACATTTTACTTTCGGAAGGAAAAATATCAGAAGCGGATTTAAAGCGAACCGAAGCTTTTGTTTTAGGCATACCGTTTATCAGTTTAGTTGATCAGAAAATTGATTTTTCGGTGCTTTCACTCATCCCTGAGCCCATTGCGCGCAATTACAATATCGTAGCTTATAAAAAAGGCGATAATGATTTGGAAGTAGCCATGCTTGATGTAGATGATTTGCCGGTAATTGACTCTATTAAAAAGCGTTCCGGACTTAAAATTTTACCTCGCCTGACGGATACTTCTTCTATTAAGGCAGTTTTAGTGCAATACAGACAAAGTTTGGAAACAGAATTTCAAAATATTATCCAAAAAGAATCTACTACGCTTGGAGAGACTTCAGGAAAAGAAGTAGAAAAATCTGAACAAGAATTAAAAGAGATGGCGGAAGATTTGCCGGTGGTAAAAATCGTTGATTCTTTGATTTTTCACGCAGTTTTACAAAATGCATCCGATATTCACATTGAACCCGGAGAAAAAGAATTAACCGTGCGTTACAGAATAGATGGCATACTCCACGATGCTATGGTTTTGGAAAAAAATGCCGGAGCTGGCATAACCGCTCGTATTAAAGTCTTGGCGAATTTAAAATTGGATGAAAAAAGATTGCCTCAAGACGGAAGATTTAAAAAAGAACAAAACGGAGAGAAAATTTCATTTCGTGTTTCCACTCTGCCTACTTTTTTTGGAGAAAAAACAGTGATGAGACTTTTAAAAGAAAATACGCATGGCTTTACTCTGGAAGTTCTCGGTTTTCACGGGGAAGGGCTTGAGCGGATACATGAATCATTGCGACAAAAAACGGGAATGGTATTGGCTACTGGTCCGACTGGATCCGGAAAAACGACGACACTCTACACCATGATTGATATTTTGAATAAGCCGGAAGTTAACATCTCTACGGTGGAAGATCCGATTGAATATCAAATGCCAAGAGTGAATCAAACGCAAGTAAAACCCGAGATTGGATTAACTTTTGCCAACGGCTTACGTTCATTATTGCGCCAAGACCCCGATATCGTGATGGTGGGCGAGATCCGAGACAGGGAAACGGCAGGATTGGCTATTAACGCTTCGCTTACCGGCCACTTGGTTCTTTCTACGATTCATACCAACTCTGCGGCTGGCGCAATCCCTAGACTAATAGACATGGGGGTTGAACCTTTTTTAATAACGGCTACAGTTAAAACTATTATCGCGCAGAGATTAGTCAGGAAATTGCTTCCAAACAAAGAAAAATATTTTTTATCAGCGGCGGAAATCAAAAATCTCCAGAAAATTGTTGATTTAGATCGCATGCTGATTTTATTAAAAAATGAAAATATCGTTGGCCCGAATGATACTTGGGACAAGATTCCTTTTTACAAGCCGATTAGGGTCAATGAACTTGAAGATGGTTATTCAAATCGTGTTGGTATGCATGAAGTTCTAAAAGTTACCTCCACGATTAAAGAAATGATTGTCAATGAAAGTTCCATGGATGAATTAGAAATACAAGCGAGAAAAGAAGGAATGATGACCATGTTTGAAGATGGAGTTTTCAAAGCAGTGATGGGCGTAACTTCTCTAGAGGAAATATTCCGAGTAGTTTCTGAATAAATATGCTTTTCTCATATCAAGCAAAATTGAAAACAGGAGAAATTTCCAAGGGTGTCTTGGAAGATTCGGATCGTTTTTCAGCCGCTCGTGATTTGCGAAGTCGCGGATATATTCCTCTTTCAATCCGAGAACAGGGCAAGGGCCTGATGAGTAAGTTATCCGTATTTTCGGCTATTTTTTCTAAAGTCAGTATCGCCGAACAAATAATTTTAACAAAAAATTTAGGTGGAATGCTTCAGGCCGGACTGCCGATTTCTCGAGCTTTGTCGGTTTTACAAAAACAGACTAAAAATCCTAAACTTAGCAAGATTTTAGTATCTCTAGTGAATGACATAACTTCTGGCGGAACACTTTCCTCGGGGCTTTCAAAATTTCCGAATGTTTTTTCAACCCTTTTTGTTTCAATGGCAAAGGCTGGAGAGGAGTCCGGCAATCTTTCCGGTGCGCTTTCTGAGATTGGAGTAAGTTTAGAAAAATCACACGCTCTGACCAAAAAAATAAAAGGCGCACTCATTTATCCGGGAATTATTCTATCCGCGATGGTAGTGATTGGCGTTTTAATGTTTGCTTTTGTGGTACCGACGCTGGCCGGCACTTTTAAAGAACTTGGTGTCGTCTTACCTTTATCTACTCGCATTCTTGTTTTTCTTGGAAATTTTTTCTCCAATAATTTAATTTTGACCTTTGCAATTTTAATCGGCATAGTTATTGGTCTTTACTTGCTTTTTAGCGCTAAATTTGTGGCGAAATATATTGATTTTGTTTTGGTTAAATTGCCGGTTATTGGCAATTTAACCAAAGAATTAAACACTGCCCGCACCGCGCGAACAATGTCGTCGCTTTTATCTGCCGGAGTTTCCATTACTCGGGCAACTGAAATAACCAAAGATGTGGTGCAAAATTCTTATTATAAAAAGATCTTAAATGAAGTGAAAATTTCAATAGAAAAAGGGGCTCCATTTTCTGAAACTTTTGAAGCGCATCCGGATCTTTATCCGGTCATGATGTCGGAAATGATTCAGGTCGGGGAAGAGACCGGAAAATTATCAGAGATGTTAATTCAAATTGCTTTATTTTATGAAGGAGAAATTGAAAATGCGACCAAGAACCTTTCTACTATTATTGAACCCTTTTTGATGATTATTATCGGTGCTGGGGTTGGCTTTTTTGCCATTTCCATGATTTCGCCTCTTTATTCAATTTTAGGCAATATAAATTAGTGAAAAATTTTTATCAAAAAGGAATAACGATAATGGAAGCCTTAATACTGGTCGCAGTTTTAGGATTAATAGTTTTAATTATTCTTCCGCAATTTTCAAAAATAAGAGAAAATCAAGTTTTGAAAGCTGGAGTTCAGGACACATTGTCATCAATAAATAAAGCGCGGGGAAAGACTCTTTCTTCCTTAAATTCTTCAGAGTATGGAGTGCATTTTCAATCCGATAAAGTTATAATTTTCAAAGGTAAAATTTTTTCGGCATTGTCTCCAGATAATGAAACGATCAATATTATAACACCTGCCAGTATATCTAACATATCTCTGGTTGGTGGCGGGAGCGATATTTATTTTAACCGTCTTTTAGGAGTTCCCAGCGCCACCGGCGCTATAACTATTTCCACTACTTCTTATAATAAAATTATTACCATTTCTGCTACAGGGGTAGCCAGTTCAAATTGATGAAAAATTTTTTAAAAAATAAAACGGGCGGTCTCACCCATAGGTCTATGACCGAGGGATTTTTAATGGTTGAGGTGCTGGTGGCTATTTCCATTATTACCGTTTCCATTTTAGTGGCAATGAGTGTTTCTCAAAAATCTGTTTATATTTCTCGTCAGTCTTTACATGTTAGCCAGGCAGCTTTTTTGTTGGAAGAAGGAGCAGAGGCGGTTCGAATCCTTCGCGACAATAATTGGGGCAATATCTCTGCTTTAGTTGCGGGTACGGATTATTATCTAACCTTTTCTGGGGGGACTTGGATTTTATCTACTACACCGAACGTGATTGATATTTTTACGCGCAAAGTTATTATGTCCAATGTGAATCGCGATAGTCTTACTCAAGATATTTCTGGCGTAGGTGTAGATGATCCTCAAACAAAATTATTTACTATTTCCATATCTTGGATCGAGGGAGGAGTTGTCATTACTAAAACTTTGCCGTTTTACATAACAGATCTTTTTTCCTAAATGAAAAATCTAAAAATAAACAAAAAAAATAAAGTAAGAAATAAAAATGGCTATGCCGTTTTGGAACTTCTTTTTTATATTTCTCTTCTGTCCGTTCTTTGCTTATTGGTAATTAGCGCCATGGTGACAATGGCCAAGTCATTTAAAGAAACTTCCATATATGGAGAGTTGGTGCAAAGTGGAACTATTATGGAAAGAATGTCCAGAGAAATTAAAGCCTCTTATGAGGTGAGTTCCATTAGCGCAAATGATTTGAAACTTAATACCAAAGACATTGCTGATGTGAATAAAACTATAGAATTTGTGCTTTCGGGAACGGATATTCATTTTTTAGAGAATGATGTTCTAACTGGAAACTTAAATACGCCGAATATAATAGTCACTGGTCTTACTTTCACCCAAATAACCACCACTAAAGGAAAAGCGATAAAAATAATTCTTTCAGCTCGTTCCAGCAACGACAAATTGGACCGAGTTCAAAATTTTTACAATACAATCGTGTTGCGAAATAATTATTGATTATGAAAAAAGATTTTAAAAAAATTAAGAGAAATGGCGGCGCGGCGATGCTTATTTCTGTCGTATTTTTCCTTTTTATTTCACTCGCAATTATTTCTGGACTGGTAGTGCCGACTGTCCGCGAGTTTCAAAATTCCAATGTTAGCTTAAGTTCTAAAAAATCATATTTTTTGGCAGAATCGGGAGGGGAGGACGCGGTGTACAGAATATCAAACAATATGATAATTGGGGCTAGCGAAGTAATTACCCTAGATTCTCATTCGGCAACAACCACCATTACCGATATTTTGGGACAGAAAGAAGTGATTTCTGTGGGCGACGTTTCGGGTTATCAGAGAAAAACTGATATCAAGCTTGAGACGGTCGCCGGAGTTGCTTTTAATTATGGTATTCAAGTTGGGGCTGGGGGAATGACGATGAATGGAGGCTCTAGTATTGTTGGCAGTATTTATTCCAACGGAAGTATTATAGCGACAAACGGTGTTAGCATTACAGGGACGGCAATTGCCGCAGATAGTCCGGCCCTAGCTATTGATCAGGCGAACGATACTCCTTCCACCCCAACAGGTTCTATAAATTTTAGAAATGTTTCAGGTTCTCAGGATTTTGCGCAAAGTTTTCAAATTTCCAACAACACTCTAGTCAATAAAATTCAATTTTACATAAAGAAAGTTGGATCTCCTTCGGATGCGACCATTCGCCTAGTTGCTGATAATAATAATTCTCCTAGTGCTATCGTTATCCCCATTGGCACGATCTCTTTATCAGCTTCATCGGTCACCACTGATTTTAGCTGGAAAGAAATTTCTTTCACTTCTAATCCTTCTTTGATTCCTAACGCGACGTACTGGCTAGTGATAGACAACAGCACTCAAAGCGCAAGCAATTATTATGTAATGGGAGCGAATGACGATACTTCTTATGCGTCTGGTACAGCGAAAACAGGCGTTTATAATGGTACCTGGAATGCGACAAACTTGGATGGTTATTTCAAAATTTATACTGGCGGGATAACTTCTACGATCGGTGGCGCCACATATCCGACCGGATTTATGGTCGGATCGGAAGGTACGGGAGATGCTTGGGCGACGACCGTAAAAGGTACCAGCGCCCAAGGACACATGTATTGCCAAACAGGACTGAATAATAATAAAGTATGCGATACAACTCACGGCGTTGCTCCTGCTTTGGATTTGCCATATACCAGTTCAAATGTTACAGATTGGAAAGATATTGCCGCTGCTGGAGGAATAATAACTGGCGCGACAAAATGTCCCGGTGGATATAGCGGAGGCAATTGTATTGTGGACTGGCGTAATGCTACTTTTGGCCCCGGGAAAATAACTGGAAATCTGACGGTAAACGGAGGGGGCACACTTACTTTAACAGGAACTGTTTGGGTTGTTGGTAGTGTTACTGTTAACGGTGGAGGAAAAATAAAACTTCCGACCGCCTATGCTTTAAATAGTGAAACAATTGTGTCAGATAATTTAGTAAATATCTCCGGCGGAGGTTCTTTGGGTTCTGGGGATCCGAATAGCTTTTTATTTATTGTTTCCACTAGCAAATGTCCTTTCGATACTTATTGTTCTGGAGCCAATGCCATCACAGTGACTGGCGGGGCTGGGGCAATTGCCGTTGACGCTCAGAATGGGGCCGTTTCTTTAAGTGGTGGCGCAGATCTTGACGCGGCAGTTGGCAATGCCGTAACTTTAACCGGGGGAACTCATGTCACCTATAACGCTGGTCTGGCCAGTCCGAGCTTTGTCAACGGTCCTTCTGGGGCTTGGGAATTTCAGGTGTGGAAAGAAACTCCATAAGCGAACAGGAGGTATGCTATACTTTCCTTATGAGGAAAATCATTATTGGCAACTGGAAAATGAATCCTGTCTCTTTGAGAGACGCCGAACAATTGTTTGGCCTTATCGCGAAATCTGTTTCCAGCATCAAAAAAACCGAGATTGTAATCTGTCCGCCGTTTTTATATTTGGAAAGATTAAAAAAACTCTCTAGAAAAATAACATTAGGCGCGCAAGACGCTTTTGGAAAAGATGTAGGTCCTTTTACCGGGGAAGTATCTCCTCTGATGTTGTATAATATCGGCGTCAGATATGTAATTTTAGGTCATTCGGAAAGGCGAGTATTAGGAGAAACAAATGCGTTAGTTAATAAAAAAATCAAAGCCTCGCTTTTAGCCGGACTTTCCCCAATACTTTGCGTGGGAGAAAGTTTGCGCGATGAAAACCATAGTTATTTCAATTTAATAAAAGTACAGTTGGAAGAATGTTTGGCAGGAATTTCTAAAAATTCAATTTCAAAAATAATTATTGCCTACGAGCCGATCTGGGCGATTTCCAGCACTCCTGACCGTAAAGATGCCACGGCTTCTGATTCCTTGGAAATGGCTATTTTTATTCGCAAGATATTGACTGATAAATTCGGTTCGGACGTGCGTAAAGTCAGGATTATTTACGGTGGTTCCGTAAATGAAAAAGATGCGTTGGAATTTTTAAAACATGGAGGAGTTGATGGATTACTGCCCGGTCGCGCCAGCTTGGATGCCACTAAATTTACGGAAATTGTGAAAATATGCGAAAGATTAAATTAATAAAAAATGTCAAAGGGAAAATAGTGCTTTTGAGAGTGGATTTTAATGTGCCTATTGAAGACGGAAAAGTAGAAGACGACTTTAGAATAGTTAAAGCTCTACCCACGATTAGATTTTTAGTTAAGAAAAATGCCAAAGTAGTTTTAATTACTCATTTGGGCAAAGGAGGGGAAAGCCTGGCGCCGGTTGCCAAAGTTTTAAATGAATTTATTAAAGTGAAATTTGTGCCGGATATTGTCGGGAAAGAAGCGCAAAACGCAGTTAAGAATATGCAAAACGGCGAGGTGATTTTGCTGGAAAATCTGAGGAATGACAAGGGTGAGCAAGAATGCAGTAAAATTTTTGCCATGAGTTTGGCGAAAATGGCTGACATTTACGTCAATGAGGCATTTTCGGTATCACACAGAGAAGATGCCTCCATTGTCCTCTTGCCCAAAATATTGCCGGCTTATGCGGGTCTTCAGCTGGAAGAAGAAATAAAAAATTTATCCCGCGCGTTTAAAAAACCAACCCATCCGTTTTTGTTTATTTTGGGTGGGGCAAAATTTTCCACGAAGATGCCCTTGATTAAAAAATATTTAAAATTAGCCGACCGAGTTTTCATCGGCGGAGCCTTACTGAACGATTTTTTGAAAGCGGAAGGCTATAGTGTCGGCAAGTCGCTGGTGGATGATACAAATTATCACATTAAAAAGTTTATTAAAAATAAAAAACTGATTTTGCCGGTAGATGTTGTGGTGACGCATCAAGATAAATTGATTGATAAAAAAGCCAATGAAGTGAAAAAAGACGAGAATATTTTAGATATTGGCAGTAAGTCGGTTTCAAATTTGGCGCCACTGATTAAAAATGCCAAGCTCATTATTTGGAACGGGCCATTGGGCAAATATGAAGAGGGTGGCGGAGTAGCTACTGAAAAAATACTAAAATTAGTTGCCGAATCAAAAGCCGAAAGCATCATCGGCGGGGGAGATACTGTCGCCATTATTTCTAAAATGAAAATGGAAAATAAATTTTCTTTTGTTTCCACCGGTGGCGGAGCTACTGTGGATTTTCTCGCTTACGGCACCCTGCCGGGTATTAAAATGCTGAAGTGAGTTTTTACCTATATTTATTGAGGCTTTTTAAGCTAGTTTTTTTGTACCGAAATTATGTTTGACAATTAGGTTTTAATATGCTATACTTATAGCAGATAGAGAATAGGGAAGTTATTCAAAAACGTCCCATACATGGGACAAGACGAAAGGAAAAGAAAGTGAGAATCGAGATTCCGGTTTACCACATTGCTCGGAGACACAGCGACGGAATCCCAGAGTGTCTTGGGGCCGACTCGATGGATTCGCAGGAAGCTAGGCGGATCGTCGAGACGGCGAAGGGCGCGGAGTGGGCTGTCCGTTCCGCGGGCAGTCCAATTTCCAAGCCCGTTTACCGCGAGGTGTCCGAACCCCCGGTCGGCGACCGAATCAGGGTCGCCGATCTGAGGAGGGCGCTCGAGGCGCTGGGCAGCGTTCTTCGCGCTGTTGCCGAGGGCTTCGGAGAGGACTGGTCGGGTCGCTCAGTCTTCGTGAACTGGGCGGATGACTGGGGTCTTCAGATAGGGGAGGACTTCATCCGGTTCACCATCGAGAGTACGGCGAACGAGGGCATCGCCAACCGCCTGTTCCCGAACGTCGAAGCCGCCCTCGACTTCCTGGTCGAGAGGGCCCACGAACTGATGGCCAAGGGCTACTCGGTTCGGCTGTCCGTCACGACGGGCGTGATGGAGGCGGAGTTCACCACTTCCCGGAAGGAGGAAATCGAAAGGTGAATCCCAGCACCTAATCTGGGAAGATCTTGGAGAGAGGAGTTTGCGGCTTGCCGCGAACTCCTCTTTTTCGTTTCGTCTTGAATTAAAATGCTGAAGTGAGTTTTTTCAATATTTCTTTTGCTTCTCCGTCTTTGTATTTTTTTGTCGGAAATTCAGGTAAATTTTTGTTAGAATATCTTGGTATTAGGTGTATGTGAAAATGTGGCACATCTTTACCAACTACTGAAAGTTGGACATAATCACAGTTCATGCCTTTTTTAATTGCTAACATTAATTTTTTTGATAATTTAAAAATTTCTGAAACTATTTCATCATTTGCGTCCTGCATCCAGACTATGTGTTGTTTGGGAACAATCAAAAGATGTCCATCTGAGACTGGTCCGATAGTTAAAAAAGCTAAAAATTTTTCATCCTCGTAAATTTTATCCGAAGGTAATTCTCCTTTTATGATTTTGCAAAAAATACAGTTTTCCATAGAAAGTTTTTAAAATATGAACTTTTTTCGGTACGGATTTTTTTAAGCTTAAAAAATCCTGAAATTCTCGGCTCGACAGCCTCGAAACCCCTTCAAAAGTTATATTTTAAAAACTTTCTACATTATATGCTAAAATTGTCCTTATGCAAAAGTACGGGGAATTATTAAGAACCCTTTTAGAAAAAAGAGGAATTATTGATGAGGCGCAAGCCGATATTTTTTTAAATCCGGATTACAAGAGAGACTTGCACGACCCTTTTTTAATGAAAGATATGGAGAGGGCTTGCGTTCGGCTTTTTGAGGCGATAGAAAATAAAGAAAAAATAATTATTTATGCGGATTATGATTGCGATGGCATTCCGGGGGCGGTGATAATGCAGGATTTACTGAAGCTGATAGATTATAAAAATTATGAAGTCTATATTCCGCAGAGAAATTCTGAAGGTTATGGGCTCAACATGGAAGCTATCAAGATATTCGCGGAATCGGGGGTCAAGCTTCTCATAACCATTGACCTTGGCATTACGGCGGTGGCAGAAGTGACGCAAGCTGAAGTAGATGGCATTGATGTGATAATTACAGACCACCACTTGGCGTCGCAGGCAACTCTGCCTCGCGCTTATGCGATTTTAAATCCAAAAACTGATAAATATCCGGAGAAGATGCTTTGTGGCGCAGGGATAGTGTTCAAACTCATGCAGGGTTTTTTAAAAAAATATGGCGAATACTTTAAGATAAAAGATGGCGCGGAAAAATGGATGTTAGACATGGCAGGACTTGCGACTCTTTCGGATATGGTTCCTCTGATGGGGGAAAATAGAGCTATCACCTTTTTCGGAATGAAAGTTTTAAGAAAATCCCCGCGTCCGGGTTTGCAGAAACTTTTGGCCAAAATGAATATTGAGCAAAAATTTCTCTCGGAGGACGATATTGGATATATGGTAACACCCAGGCTAAACGCCGCTTCGCGGATGGATGACCCAATGCGGGCATTTGAAATTTTGGCGACTGAAGATGAAGCGGAGGCGGATATGCTGGCCAAGCACTTATCCAAAATAAATGACGAAAGAAAAACTATCGTTACTGGCATTATGCGCGAAGTGAATAAAAAGTTTGAAAAAAGTTCTGCGCACGAGCATAAAAATGTCATAGTCATCGGCAATCCGAATTGGCGAGTGGGCATCTTGGGTTTGGTGGCGGGCAAAATTTCCGATGAACACCAAAAACCGGTTTTTGTCTGGGGTAAAGATGAAAATAACTGCATTAAGGGCTCTTGTCGAAGCGATGGATCGGTCTCAATAGTGGAGCTGATGACGGAAACTCGTGAATTTTTTATAGAATTTGGCGGACATGAGCTGGCCGGAGGTTTTACCGTTCATCACGATAAGATTCATTTTTTAGAAGAAGCTTTGTCTTTATCTTTCGATAAAGTAAAAAAAAATATTCGTGAATTAGCAGACGGAGAAAAAAAATATGATGTTAAATTAACCTTGGATAATGTCAATATGAAAAATTGGCGGGAAATAGAAAAACTGGCGCCTTTCGGACTGGCCAATCCAAAGCCGATTTTTCTTTTTCCAAATGTAAAAATAGAAAAAATTAAAAAATTCGGCAAAAACGGCTCCGGCGAACATTTAGAAATTATTTTTTCCGACCCAACAAGCAAAATAAAAGCCATTTCTTTTTTCTCCAGCGTTGATTCATTTGAAAATACCTTAATGGAAGGAATAAGCGTGAATTTAATTGCCAATTTTGATTTATCCAGATTTCGAGGCAAGGAAGAGCTTCGATTAAGAATTATTGATATACTGTAGCCATGTCGGAAGATAAGATCATTATTTATACAGACGGAGCGGCAAAAGGGAATCCAGGAAAGGCCGGATGGGGCGCGGTTTTTATCGTTGGCAAACATGTTTTTGAGATTGGCGGCCGGATGGAACACGCGACGAATAATATTATGGAACTGACAGCGCCGATTGAGGCATTAAAATATATTAAAAATATGTCAAAGACGGTCTTTGACATAGAAATTGTTTCTGATTCAAAATATGTGATTTTGGGCATTACGGAATGGATTACAAATTGGCAGAAAAATAATTGGCGGAATGCTGCGAAAAAGCCAGTGCTTAATCGCGAACTCTGGGAGGAGCTTTATGAGCTTCATTGTGAATTTAAGCCTCAATGGACTTATGTAAAGGGACACAATGAAAATAAATACAACGAACGAGCGGATGTCATAGCCACTAGTTTTGCGGAAGGCGAACCGGTAGCATTAAAAAAATAAAAAAATAAATTAAGTGCGGGATAGAATTTTCTATTCAATATGTTTTGGATTTATTCTTGGAGTACTTTTACGTTCTTTTGTTTTTGTAGATTCTTATCTGCTAATTTTATTTAGTATTATTTCTTTGGCGCTTATTTTGTTTTTTAATTTTATTTCGCCAAATAAGTGGGGGATTATAGCTTGTGTTTTTGTTCTAGCTTTTTGTTTAGGAATTTTAAGATTTAATGCGGTTAGTGTTTCAGCTCCTGCTTTTTTTGAGTCACAAGTTGGCCAAAGTGTCTCTTTAATAGGAAAAATCATAGATGAACCAAGTATTGGAGAAAATAATCAAAAATTAACTGTTGAAGTAGTGGAGCTTAATGCTAAAACCAAGATTTTACTGTCGGTGGAATTCGAACAAGATTTTAAATATGGCGATGAGGTAAATTTTTCTGGAAAATTAGAAAAACCAGAAAATTTTATTACCGATCAAGGAAAAAAGTTTGACTATGTGAATTATTTAAGAAAAGACGGGATTTTTCATGTGATGAATTATGGAAATATTGAAATTATTTCTAGGGGCAATGGAAATACAATAAAAAGTCTTCTGTTTTCCATTAAAGATAAATTTTTAGAAAAGATAAACACAGTTATAAATAATCCTGAAAATCTGCTAATGGGTGGGCTGATTTTGGGAGAAAAATCCGCTTTTAGTCAAGAATTGAGGCAAAGTTTTGTCAATACTGGCACTATCCACATCATTGCCTTGTCCGGCTATAACATTACAATTGTCGCCGAGTGGTTTATGAGCTTATTCGCTTTTTTCCCGCAAAATCTTGGCATTGGAATGGGGATATTGGCAGTTTTGCTTTTTATTTTAATGACTGGAGGAAGTTCTACCGCAATTAGAGCAGGCATTATGGCAACTCTGGCGTTGATTGCCCGCGCGACTGGCCGAAATTATGATGTCGCGCGGGCGCTTATTCTCGCCGGCATCTTTATGATTTTTTTAAATCCGTTAGTTTTAGCGTATGATGTTTCTTTTCAGCTTTCTTTTATTGCGACTATCGCGGTAATATTCTTCGCGCCCAAAATTGAAAAATATTTTCTATGGGCGCCGAAGAATTTTGGCTTGCGAGACATTCTGTCGGTAACTTGCGCCGCTTACATTTTTGTTTTTCCCTTTATTCTTTATGAGATGGGCAATTTTTCTCTAGTCGCCCTGCCGGCAAATGTTTTAATCCTGCCGTTCATCCCGCCCACAATGCTTTTCGGTTTTCTGACCGGTTTCATCGGACTATTTGGGCACGTATTGGCTGTGCCCATGGGGTATATATCATATTTGTTTTTACACTACGAGCTTGGAGTGGTTAATTTTTTCTCAAATTTGCCGTTTTCCTCGTTTTCTTTTCCAGATTTTCCATTCTTTTTAACAATTTTAATTTACGCTTATTTTATTTATAAGCTTTTCGGCAGGAGTATAAAAAGTTTCTTTATTGAACCCTTTTAAAATTTTCTTCAATCACTTCCCAATTTAGATTGGCAAAAAAATCTTCCACATACTGTTTTTTGCCACTGGGTTGATAGTCCGTGATAAAAGCATGTTCCCACATATCAATGCCGATAATCCAATTAAGCCCGTTTAACTGCCCCAAGTGTTGTTCGTCCACCCAAGTTTGCATTAGTTGTTCCGTTTGCTTATCGTAATAGAGTATTGCCCAGCCGATACCTCGAGTCATGGCGAGCATTTTAAAGCTGTTGAGCCAAATATCAAAAGATGGCATTTGCTGTTCTACGGCTTTTTTAAATTGAGAATTTGCCGGCAGAATTTTTGCTCCGCCTTCTAGAGATTTGAAATAATATTCATGATTTCGCATGCCATTAAATTCAAAACCGAATCTCCTCTGCAGTTCACCCAGAACATAAGCATTCTTTTCCGCCTCCGCCGCATATTCGCCGATTTTTTCTATAATTAAATTGGTATTTTTCACGTAGCCGGCGTAAAGTTTCAGGTGCTCCTCAACATTTTTAGCGGAAATGCCTTTTAATGCTCCGATATCAAATTTCATTTCTTCAAATTTTTTCATATGCTAACATTGTAACATGTTTGAAAAACGCAAGAAATATGGCTTATTGTTTTTGGCTCTTTTTCTTTTTGCGGTCAATATTTTTCTTTTTCGTCTTGATTTACATGACTCTAGGCGAAGTTTAACTTTTGCCATGCTGGATGTCGGGCAGGGTGATGCACTTTTTATTGAATCTCCAACCGGTACGCAGATATTAATTGACGGAGGACCACCCAAAAAAGTTTTAGGTCAGCTTTCACGCGTTATGTCTCCCTTTGATAAATATATTGACGGTATAATTATTACCAATCCGGACGCGGATCATGTCAGTGGATTTATTGATATTTTAAAAACTTATAAAGTTGGCAAAGTTTTTGAATCAGGCACCTTAAATGATTCTAAAATATTCCAAAATTTAAAAACAGAAATAAAAAATAAAAATATTCCAGATATTTTGGCTAAAAAGGGAATGGTTTTAGATATCGGAGGTGGAGTAAGTATTGATATTTTATTTCCCGATAGAGATGTATCAGCTTGGGCGACCAACGACGGCTCAATTGTCGCTAGACTTTCTTATGGCAAGACTTCAATCATGCTGACCGGCGATAGCACCATGAAAACAGAAAAAATAATTCAAGGAGAATTTCTTCCAAGTCAATTAAAAAGCACGATTTTAAAAGTCGGACATCATGGTTCACGGACTTCAACCAGTGTTTCATTTGCGCAAGCTGTGGCTCCGATTTATGCGCTCATTTCGGATGGCAAAAACAACAAATACGGCCATCCGCATCTGGAAACACTTGATACTTTAACGCAATTTGGCGCTAAAATTTTACGTACTGACCTGCTTGGTACCATTATAATGAAATGTGATATACTGGAACTATGCGAGATAAACTAGTAGAAAAAGCCATAAAAGGAGAGGAAAAAAGACAAAGAGAAGGCCTAGAACTTATTCCTTCAGAGAATTATGTGTCCGAAGATGTTTTAAAAGCGAATGGTTCGGTGTTCACAAATAAGTATTCTGAGGGTTACCCGGGGAGGCGTTATTATGGCGGACAAGATTTTACCGATCAAGTAGAACGACTGGCGATTGAGCGTATTTGTAAATTATTTCATTGCAAATTTGCCAATGTCCAGCCACATTCCGGAGCCCCGGCTAATTTGGCTGTTTATGCCGCCTTACTTGAGCCGGGAGATACTGTGCTTGGTATGGATTTGTCGCATGGCGGACATCTTACACACGGACATCCAATGACCCTTCCGGCCAAAATTTATAAATTCGTTACTTACAAAATGAAAAATCCAGATACGGGAGAAATAGATTATGAAGACATGCGACGAGTGGCAATTGCCAATAAACCGAAATTAATTATTGCCGGATTTTCTGCTTATTCTCGCGCGCTTAACTATAAAAAATTCGTAGAAATTGCGCGTGAAGTTGGCGCTGTCACCATGGCGGACATGGCGCACATTGCCGGACTGATCGCGGCCGGAGCATTACGCAATCCTTTTGATGATGGCTTTGACATTATTACTTCCACTACTCACAAAACACTGCGTGGTCCGCGTGGGGGAATTATTCTTACGCGCGAAAGTGAAGAAATCGCGAAAAAAATTGATAAATCCATTTTTCCCGGCATTCAAGGCGGTCCGCACATGCATACTATTGCGGCCAAAGCGGTTGCTTTTGGCGAAGCCATGACTCCGGCGTTTAAAAAATATGCTCAACAAATTTTAAAAAATGCCAAGGCAATGGCGGAAGTGTTTCGTAAAAATAAAATCCGCATGATTGGCGGAGGCACGGACAATCATCTTATTTTAGCTGATGTTTTTGGTTCGCTTGGCGTCACCGGCAAAGAAGCGCAGACCGTTTTAGACGAAGTAGGCATTACTCTTAATATGAATTCTATCGCCGGAGACACCAGAAAACCACTTGACCCGTCCGGCATCAGATTTGGCACTCCGGCCATTACTACCCGTGGCTTTAAGGAAAAAGAATGCAAAAAAGTTGCCGAGTTGATGATTACCGTTTTAAAAAATAAAGATAATAAAAAAATAAAAGAAGCGGCGCATAAGGAAATAAAAAAATTAGCCAAAAAGTTTCCAATACCAAAAAAATTTGTATAGAAATTATAAATTAGTTAAGTAATGATTTATGAAAACAAATAAAAAAGTGATTGTCATCACCGGAGGGAATAGCGGATTAGGCAAGGCAACGGCTAAAATTTTGGCCAATAAAAATAAAGTTGTAATTTTAGGGAAAGATGCAGAAGAGGTGAAAAAAACCGCCCAAGAACTTAAATGCGAGGGCATTATTTGCGATGTGACAGACGCGAAGCAAGTAAAAGACGCTTCTTCGCAAATAATAAAAAAATATAAAAAAATTAACTGTTTAATAAACTGCGCCGGAGTTTGGATTATGGGTCCGATTGAAGAGAATGATGCGGAAGTTATGCGCAATACTATTTTAGTAAATACTTTGGGCACAATGTTAACAGTCAATGCGATAGTGTCTCAATTGAAAAAGCAAAAATCTGGAAGAATTATAAATGTTAGCTCACGAGCCGGTCTTAATGTCAGACCCAATCGTTCCGTTTATAGCGCTTCCAAATGGGCGGTGACCGGTTTTACCAAATGTCTTCAAGCAGAACTAGCTCCTTTTAATATCAGTGTTGTGGGATTTTATCCCGGCTTTATTCATACTAATCTTTTTGGTAAAGCGAGAGACCCTCGGACAGATTTTAGTACTGCCATGCCCGTGGAAAAACCAGCCAAAGCCTTGGCGTATCTGGTAGATGTTGATGATGATTTATTGATCAATTCATTTGAAATGCAGTCGTTAAAAGAGCTTTTCAAATAAGATGGCAAAAAAAGGCAAACTGATAGTGATAGATGGTACGGATGGCAGTGGAAAAACCACGCAGATAAATCTTTTAACTAAGAAATTAAGGACAGACGGTTTTAAGGTAAAAAACATTCATTTTCCTCATTATGAAAATTTTTTCGGCGGTTTTATAGGGCATTGTTTGACTGAACAATATTATAATTTCATAAAAGTGCATCCCAAGATTGTCTCCGTGCTTTATGCGGCCGACAGGTGGGAATCATCAAAAAAAATAAAGAAATATTTGAATACAGGTTATATGGTCGTGCTTGATAGATATGTAAGCGCAAATCAAATTCATCAGGGTGGAAAAATAAAAAATGCCCAAAAACGAGCTAATTTTTTGAAGTGGCTTAACAAAATGGAATACGAAGTCTTTAAAATTCCTCGCCCCGATATCACACTTTATCTTTCTTTGCCGCTTAATCTTGTTGAAGTTTTAATGAAAGAAAGAAATAAAACATCTGTTCGTGCTTATGCCGGCAATAAAAAGGATGTCCATGAGGTTGATCTTGAATTTAAAAAAAATTCAATCAAAAGTGCTGCCTGGCTTTCAACATTTTTGAAAAATTTTATAAAAATTGATTGTTCATTAAAGGGGGAAATTTTGCCTAGAGAAACAATCCACGAAATGATTTATGAAAAAGTTAAAAAAGTTTTGAAATGAAATTCAAAATTAAAAAATTGCATAAAGATGCGAAATTGCCGACGCATGGACATCCAGGAGACGCGGGGATGGATTTTTACGCGATAGAGACTGTGATTTTTCCTCCGAGAAAACAAATGAGGGTCCAGACTGGCGTGGCGGTAGAAATTCCGGAGGGCTATGTGGGGCTTATTTGGGATAAAACTAGTGTTTCTTTTAATATGGGGCTAAAAATAATGGGTGGAGTAATTGATGCCGGCTATCGGGGAGAAATCATCATGAGTCTTTTTAATACTTTAGACAAAAAAGTTATAATAGAAAAAGGACATAAAATTGCCCAGATGTTAATTCAAAAATTTGAACATTGTGAGATAATAGAAGTACAAGAGATTTCAGAAACAGTACGTGGTGCTGGGCGCGAGGGGAGTACGGGGCGTAAATAAAATGGAACAAAAAATAAAAAATTTAATAAAAGATGCGCTGAAAAATTTAGACATGGAAGTTAGCAATATTATCCTGGAACATCCGGAAGATTTGAAAAATGGCGATTATTCCACCAATATCGCCTTGGCTTGCGCAAAAGAAATAAAAACTAATCCGCAAGAACTTGCTGAAAAAATAGTTACTGAAATCTTGAGATTGAATTTGGACAAATATATAGAAAAAGTAGAAGTGGCTGGCGCGGGCTTTATCAATTTTTATTTATCCCGCAAATTTTTTGCCGGGAAGGTGGAAGAAATTTTAAATCAAGGAGAAAAAGTCGGCAAGAATGAATTTTTATCCAGCCAAAAGATAATGATGGAATATACCGACCCGAACCCATTCAAGCCTTTTCATATCGGGCATTTAATGACCAATGCCATCGGCGAATCAATCGCGAGAATTTTGGAACATTCAGGGGCGGCTGTTTCTCGAGCGAATTATCAGGGCGATATCGGGTTGCACGTGGCCAAAGCTATCTATGGTCTTTTGAAAGACGAAAAATTGCAAGACCAATCAGGGTCTAATGCTTTGCAAGCGGCAAATATCGGCCAAGCTTACTCGGAGGGCGCGGGAGTTTATGAAACTGATGAAAAAGCAAAAAAAGAAATTGATGAAATAAATAAAAAACTTTACGACCGAAGCGATGAAAAAATAAACGGGATATATGACTGGGGTTTTAAAGTGACGATGGAGGCTTTTGAAGATTTGTATAAAATACTCGGCACGAAATTTGATTTTTACTTTTTGGAGAGCCAAATGGCGCCGATCGGAGAGAACATTGTGCGCGCCAATATGGGTAAAATCATAGACCCCAAAGACAGTCAAAGAATTTTTGAAAAATCCGATGGTGCGATTGTTTTCAAAGCGGAAAAATATGATCCAAAACTGCACACTCGAGTTTTTATTACCTCCACTGGTCTGCCGACTTACGAAACCAAAGAACTTGGATTAGTTTCGGAAAAATTTAGAACAGAACCGAATATGAATCTTTCTATTGTCATTACAGCCAATGAACAAGCGGATTATATGAAAGTGGTTGCCAAAGCTCTTTCCCTGATTCATCCGGATTATGAAAAGAAAATGTTGCACATCACTCATGGCATGATGCGTCTCGCCACGGGGAAAATGTCTTCCAGAAAAGGCAATGTGGTAACAGGTGAATCGCTCATTCGAGAGACAATTGCTCTTGTTTCCGAAAAATTAAAAGAGAGAGATTATAATGAAGAAGAAAAAAAGAAAATTGCGGAAATTGTCGGTGTGTCGGCCTTGAAGTATTCAATCTTGAAACAGGGGAATGGCGGAGATATCACTTATGATTTCGAAAAATCCATTTCCTTTGAAGGAGATTCTGGTCCTTATTTGCAATATTCTTACACCCGAGCGAATTCAGTTTTAGAAAAAGCGAAAAAAGAGAACATCTTACCCGATCCCCATACTTTTCCGCCTGAAGTTTTTGAGGTAGAAAAACTTCTGTATAAATTTCCGGAAATTGTCCTGCGTTCTGCTCAAGAGTACGAACCGCACTATATCGCTAATTATCTAGTAGAAATCGCGCGCGCCTTCAACAGCTTTTACGGCAATAATTTAATTGTAGATAAAGAAGATACTGCTTCTTCTTACAAAATTGCCCTGACTTTTGCTTTTACTTTCGTGATGAAACAAGGTCTTCACCTTCTCGGCATCCAAGCCCCAGAAAAGATGTAGTTTTCTACTTTCCATTTTTGTATTTGTTTGAATATTGGTATACTCCTCTTAATGTTAAAAAATAAAGTTTCACACTTCTTGTTTCTCCCCCTTATCCTAATTGCTGTTTTTTCTTTTGCCCAAAACGCTTTTGCCTCGACCACTATCAACGCAGATGTTACTGAAAATACAACCTGGACACAAGAAAACAGCCCCTATATAGTAGCCATTCCCATTACCATTGCTACAAACACTACTCTAACTATTGAACCAGATGTGATAGTCAAATTTGATTACGAAGCTTCTTTGTTTGTGGAAGGGGTAATAAATGCTCTGGGTACAAAAATAGCGCCTATTTACTTTACTTCAAATTATGATGATGCAATTGGTGGCAATACTGACGATGAAGAATTTTGTTATGAAAATATAGATGAGGAAGGTAACAGCCTAGGCGAAGTTTGCGAGAGCTTTGATTTAGGTGATCCATTTATGGGAGACTGGGGTGGTATTTATTTTTTGAATTCATTAAATTCCAGTTTTAAAAATGTGTTTTTTAGATATACAGATGATGCTTTAATATTTCAATCATCCAGCGCGAGTTTTGAGAGTTTGAATATAAATGAAAGCTTTTCCGGCTTGATGGCTTATATGGATAGTCATGTAGAAATTTTAGACAGTGTTTTTGGTAATTTATGGGGGAATGCGGTCTGGATTTTTAATGACAGTTCTCTTGTTCTTAATAAAAGTTCTATTTCAAATACTATAGATGGAATATCTATTCACAATAATTCTTCTGCGACTATCACGGATTTTAATTTAACTTGCGCCGGTGATGGTCTTTCAATCCACGATAATTCAACCCTTAACTTTTCCAAAGGATCTATCGCCTGTGGCGGTTACGGAATGTATTTTTACAGCGAAGCCAAAGCGACGATTGATAATATAAAAATTTCCGGCGCGGCCAATGCTGGCATTATTGCTTTTAGTAATTTCAACCCGAACCCTATTACCATCACCAAAAGCGAAATTACTGGGAATGAATATGGTTTCATGGTATTTAACACTGGCATTTCTTCCCATCAAAATAGTATCCACGGCAATAACACCAACGGCGTGCTTACTTTCAGCCCGCTTACTCCGAATCAATTTGATTTTACCTCCAATTATTGGGGCGACCCTTCAGGTCCGCAACATTCTTCCAACCCATCTGGGCTAGGTGATATCGTTTCCGACGATATTCTATTTACGCCATGGCTGATAAGCGATCCGTTAGTTACTTGCTGTTCAAACGTTCTTTTTCTACCGGGGCTAGAGGCGAGCAGGCTGTACAAACAAAAAACTATACTAGGTTTCCCAGTTGAGGATCAACTGTGGGAGCCGAATTTACCTAGCGATGTTGATGATTTATATTTAAATACTGATGGGACGAGTAAAAATTCCAGCATATACACAAAAGATATTATAGGTACAACAAATGTTTTACCTATATTTACTCAAGATGTTTACAAGAATTTAATTGTTGAATTAGATAATTTAGTATCAACTGGAAAAATCTCAAATTGGAAACCATATGCTTACGACTGGCGACAAGGAATTGATGATTTAATTAGAAATGGCACCAAATATAATGATGGTCAGATTTTTTCCCTTATAGGTATCTTACAGTCTTTAGTAAGTACATCTAAAACAGGCAAGGTAACAATAATTGCCCATAGCAATGGTGGACTTTTGGGAAAAGCATTGATTAAAAAACTTGAAGATATGAAATCTCTTGGACAAAATGATTTAGTAGATCACATAGATAATCTTGTTTTGGTTGCTTCGCCCCAACTTGGTACCCCAGATGCAATATCTTCAATACTTCATGGATATGGAAAACAGCTACTAGCTGGTTTTCTTATGGATGAAGTTCAAGCTAGAAAATTAGCTCAAAACATGTCATCTGCATATGGGCTTTTGCCATCAAAGAAATACTATGATCAATCCAATGTTATACCCCCGGGAGTTTTTGATTATAGTTCTGCTCAAATATACAAAACAGCGTATGGCACTGATATAAATAATTATCAAGAAGAACATGATTTCCTCTTAGGAAAAGAAGGTCGTACCCAACCTGCCGAAAACAATCTTATTTTACCGATTAGAGGAAATAGTTCATTGCTAACACAAGCAGAAAGCTTGCATGATGTAATAGATAATATGATTTTCCCATCTTCGGTCAAAGTTGTTAATATTGCTGGATGGGGAAAAGAGACCATAGTAGGAATGACCTATACTGATTCGGATATACAACCAATTTTTACGATACGGGGCGATAAAACAGTGGTTATTCAAAGTGCGTTATATGGTCAGGGAACGAAATACTGGCTTGATTTAAGTAACTCGAAATTAGATCATGGGAATATTTTAGAAGATCCACAACTTCTAGATTTTATAAATAACCTCATTATTCAAAAACCTATAGTAAATAACATGGAGCCTACACAAATAGGAAATCGCCTACACCTGAGTGTCCATTCTCCAGTATCGATTGGCATATATGATAATCAGGGGAACTTTACAGGAAAGGTGTGTGATGATGCTACTGGAAATTGCATTGCTAAGGAAAATATTCCCGGAAGTACATATTTTGAATTTGGTGAAGGTAAATATATTAATCTTAGCCAAGATGATATACAAAAGGCAGTACTTCAAGGTACAGATATAGGTACATTTACATTTGAATCACAAACTATTACTCCAAGTGGACAAATAAACACCTCATCTTTTGTGGATATTCCTGTAACGACACAGACACAGGCGGAAGTAACCTTTAATCCAGACACTCAATTACCACAGCTTGCGCTAGATGTCACAGGGGATGGGGTGATGGATTTTGTATTAGCTCCAAATGATAATTTTGATCCCATAACATACTTACAAATAATGAAGGCGACGATAGATTCTTTAGATCTAAATAAAGCTAAAATAAAAGCTTTTGATAATAAAGTAGATAGTATTATTAAAGCAATACAAAAGGGAAAAATCAAAAAGGCAGAACTAAAAGCAGAAAAGTTTAAGAAAGTTTTAGAAAAGAAATTGGCTAAACCAGACCCAAAGCATACAAAACCCAAGAAGCTCTCAAAAACTGATGCGCAACTTTTACTTGATATGTTGAATAAATTATTAGATAATATAAGTTAATATGAAAAATATCAATATTCCAAAGTTTTTCTTTATATTATGGATAATTCTTTTTGCAATATTCTTGGTTAGCGCAATTATCGTGAAAGATTTAGCTGCTTCTTTACTGTTTGTAGCCCCTTTTTTACTACCTCTTAGTCTCGTTATTCTATTAGTTCATAAAATTTTTACAAAAAAAGATAAAAATTCTTATTTTTTAATTTCCATTATTTTATACGCACTATCAACTATAGTAATTTTTTATATATGGTCTCACGCTTTTGATAATTTTATGTCTCTTAGCTAATATAAGTGGTTAAGGAGAGAAGGAAAGAATGGGGTCAAAGAATGGGGTCAGCCACTATTTATGATACAATAGGAAAGAATGGGGTCAGCCACTATTTATGATACAATAGACATATGTCAAGAATAGCCCGAACAGATATTGGGGAAGAAATATATCATGTATTAAATAGGGCTAACGCTCGTGTCCAAATTTTTGATAGTGATAAAGATTACCAACTTTTTGAAAATATTTTAGAAGAAGCGGTGGAGAAATTTGATATGAGACTTTTAGCTTATTGCATTATGTCAAATCACTGGCATTTAGTCCTTTTTCCAAGACAAGATGGAGACTTGGCTCAATTCATGGGTTGGCTTTCAAATACCCACACTAGAAGATGGCACACGGCTAAGGGAACTATCGGGCAGGGACATTTATATCAGGGAAGGTATAAGTCGTTCTTGTGTCAAAAAGATAA
>Ga0172379_10003110_pt1 | contig 27282 bp, 23 predicted proteins | sample GrowelOW334metaG_FD_119756 | JGI IMG/M metagenome (GOLD analysis project Ga0172379, IMG submission 119756) | Groundwater microbial communities from an aquifer near a municipal landfill in Southern Ontario, Canada - Groundwater well OW334 metaG | ecosystem: Environmental > Aquatic > Deep...
CTTCAAGAATTATGGGCGTTCGGCGGGCGCGTCGTTAAGCCATCCGCATTCCCAGCTTATCGCCATGCCCATGGTTCCTATTCGCGTGGCGCAGGAAATGGAAGGCGCCCAGCGGCATTTTGAATACAAGGAACGCTGCGTGTTCTGCGATATGGTGCGCGAAGAACTGCGTACCAAAAAACGCGTTATCGCCGAATCCGAGGCTTTTGTGGCTTTTGAGCCCTATGCCAGCAGGTTCCCGTTTGAAACATGGATCCTGCCCAAAGCGCACGAAGGGCATTTTGAAAAAATCAACGGGGCCGGGGTCGCCGATCTGGCGGCGACTATAAAAGCGGTGATGACAAAACTGCGCAATGTGTTAAACGATCCCGCGCTGAATCTGCTGGTGCACACCACGCCCATACAGAAAGCTGAAACCCCCTATTACCACTGGCACATAGAAATAATGCCAAAACTGACGCACACCGCGGGTTTCGAATGGGGTACCGGCTGTTACATCAATCCGATTCCGCCCGAACGGGCCGCGGAACTTTTAAACAACGGCAACGGACAGGACAAAAAATGAACATTCTACTTGCTTCAAGCGAAGTTTTCCCTTTTTGCAAAACCGGCGGCCTGGCCGACGTGGCCGGCGCGCTGGCTCAGGTTTTTTCAAGAACGAAGGACAGCGAAGTCGCCGTTTTCCTGCCGCGCTACCGCAATATAGGCGGGGGAAATTTTTCGCTCAAAGCCCTGCCGGGCACTTTCAATATCCCCATCGCGGGACGCGTGGAAAAAGCTTCGCTTTCCTATGTTGAATGGGGCAAGGTCAAAGTCTATTTCGTGCAGAACAGTAAATATTTCGACCGCGCTGAACTGTACAAGACGAAGGCCGGCGATTTCAGCGATAATGACGAGCGGTTCACCTTTTTCGCGCGGGCCGTGCTTGAAGGGGCGAAATTCGCCGGTTTCAAGCCGGACGTTATTCATTGCAACGACTGGCAGACCGCGCTTATCCCGGCATACCTCAAAACCCTTTATTCCATAGACGCTTTTTTTGCGCGTACCGCCACCGCCCTCACTATCCACAACATAGCGTTCCAGGGCATTTTCCCGAAGAGCTCGTATTTCAAGGCCGGTTTCGGCTGGCCCGATTACACGCCCGACAAAATGGAATATTACAACGGCTTCAATTTCCTCAAGGCGGGCATCGTGTACGCGGATTTGATTTCCACCGTAAGCCCCACCTATTGCTCCGAGATCAAACAGTCATCGGAGAAAGGGCGCGGGCTTGAAGGAGTTTTGGCGGCGCGGGCCGGCGACTGCGTCGGCATATTAAACGGCATTGACACCGAACTGTGGGACCCGGAATGGGATTCTTATCTGCCGCGGGGGTATGACAACCGCTCGTTTCTGAAAGGGAAATTTTTGGCCAGGCAGCTGCTTTGCAAAGAAGCCGGACTGGAATTTAAACCGGATGTCCCGGCTGTCGGCATGGTTTCGCGGCTTGATTACCAGAAGGGCGTTGATATCATCATAAAAACCGTGGAGAGCTATGTGTCGCGCCTGCAGTTTTTCTTTATCGGCACGGGCAATCCGGCAATGGAGGCGGAGCTTGAGGCGCTGGCGGCGAAGTATCCGCAGGCGGTGTCCTACCGCAACGCGCACGACGAGGCTTGGGCCCACAAGATTTACGGCGGCGCGGATTTGTTTCTCATGCCGTCGCGTTTCGAGCCTTGCGGCTTAAGCCAGCTTATCGCCATGCGTTACGGGGCTTTGCCCATTGTGTCGCGCACGGGCGGGCTGGTTGATACAGTGCGCGGTTACGGCGTTGATTCCGAGCCGGACGGTTTCCTGCTTGAACGGATTGACGAAAGCGCGCTGGCCGATTCGCTGGCCTTGGCTCTTACGCTTTATAAGGACGAGAAGAAGTGGAGCGCGCTGGTTAAAAACGCGATGTCTCGCGACAGTTCGTGGGATTTGTCCGCCGGAAAATATTTTGAGCTTTTCGGAAAAGCGCTGGCGAAAGTCCGTAATTCGGTTTAGGTGACTTTTGTTACAGGGCTTGTAATCGCGCGGGCGGCGCGCTATAATGAGCGCAGAGGGGATTTGTCCGGTAAACGCGAAGTTTTCATAAAAATGCTTAACAGGTATTTTGCTTTCATCTTGCTTTTGACGTTGCCGGCTGGCGCGGCGGAAACACACAAAGTTTCCGGCGCGACGGCAGTTTCCGGCGTCAGGCTGTCGGCTCCGTCGAAAGCGGGGTCGGCGAACGCGTATCTGGATTCTTCGGTGGAAAATTTCGTGGAGATCAACTACGGCTATCTTTCCGTGCCGGGAGAAACGAAAACGCCGGAAAAAACTTCCGCCGCCCGTCCGAAAAAACAGCCCGAGCGGGAACAATACAGGGACTCTTTCGGCCCGCGGGTCGGGCGGGCCTTGCCGCCAAGCCCCGCCGCGGCCGAAAATTACGAAGAGCCGCAAGTGCCCATGCCTGATCTGCCCAGCGTTGTCGTGCCCGGCATATCCTCGTCGGAAACGCGCGGCGCGTACCGCGCCGATTCCCAAACGCTTAGGGATATTAACGTGTCCGAAGCAAACGCTCCCGCGGGCGGCGTGAGCGGACCGGCTTTACCTGCTTATAAAAGCGCAAGGCGCGGGTCGCTTTCCAGCGCTGTTCCGCCGCTGGGGTTTAAGCGGACCGATTGCGGTTCCTGCGAATATGAATTCGCCGTGCTGGCGATTGATCCGGGTTTTAAGGGGAACGCCGCGTCGGCGCTGGAGGAAGTCAGAATTCTGGCGTCCCGGTTCCGTTTTAAGCCGTACATAAAAGATTTGGGCGAATCCGGAGAAGTTATTTTGGTACGGGGCTGGCTTCCCGTGGCGGAAGCGGCGAAACTGGAAAATACGGGTTTTGTAAGAGGTCTGCGCGTCGGGAAAGCGTCGTCCGAGTTTTCGCGCGGTTCCTCGGCGTTTAACCTGCCCGTTGTGGTTTCTTTCAAAATACCGGCCGGTTACGAGCCGCGCGGTTTTATGACGGGCGCTTTGCGGGAGCTTCGTGCGCGCACCGGTTTTGCTTTTAATAAAACGCTGGATGTCCGGCGTTTGCCCGTGCCCGATTCGGGAAACGGGGCCGCCGAATATTTCGTCAAGGTGTCCGGGCGGCTGCCTCTGCATATGCTTAACCGGGCCGCGCAATACGGTTTTGTCGCGTCCATAGACGCGGCACCCATAGAATTGGAAGACTCCCGCGAACTGGCAAAATTATAGGCCTTCCTGTCCGCGCTGCAAAAACTGATATAAATCCTTCATTGATTCGCTGTTTAAGGCCGGATTAGCCGGTTTTTCGGCATTATTCGGCTAAAAACGGCTTTCAGGTCCGGAAATGGTTCCATTATGCGCGCAAATTTATATAATTATATAGTATGAACGGAACGCAAGGTAAAAATCATTTAAACCCGGAAAGTAATATCGCGGGAAACGCTCCCGCGCATCCTGCTGGTTTCTTCGCCCGCGCCCACAGGGATCTGACGCGTGTCGTCTGGCGCGGGTACAGAATAGTTTTCCTGCTGGCTATGTGCGTGTGCCTGCTGGGCGAGACGGTTTTGTTTTTCAGCGGACAGGTTAAGCTGATTTCGGCGGTTTTGCGGGATGATTTTAAAATAATCCTCACCGTAGATGAATCTTTCCCGGAAACCGGAATAAAAGAGCTTGAGGACAAGCTGTACGCGGTGCAGGGCGTTACTTACGCGAAATACGTTTCCAAAAACGAAAGTTTCGAAACGGTTCGCAGCGAGGATCCCGAACTCGCCCGGACGATTTTGACTTTCGGACAAAATCCCCTGCCCCGCATGATAACGATTAAAGCCAGCGACAATGCGCTCAGTAACGCCGGGTCCTGGCTCAAGACCAACATCGTGGACAAAATGCAGGGTATTTCAGGCGTTTCTTATAATCCCGAACAGATTTACGCCATTTTGCAGGCCGATTTTTACGACGGCCTGCTTTCCCTGGTGCTGGCGCTGGCGGCGATAGCGATACTCCTGCTGGCGTTCTTTGTGGAATTAAGCGCGGCGAAACACATTCCTTTCCTGCATAAGCCGCGGCAGTCGCTGGGCTGGATGTTCTCCGGTTTTCTGGGCGCCAGCGCCGCGTGGGCGGTTATGCTCGCGCTTGTTTACCCGATGAAGCACCTGAGTCCCATGTGGTGGAGCTTTCCCGTTTTGTGGCGGCAAATGCTGGTTCTGTTATGCGGAGCTATTTTAGGCTGGTCAATGTTCAGATGGAAAGAAACGCGCTGATTTTTATTCTGGTTTTAACTTTTCTGCCTTTCACCGCGGCCCAGGAAGTCAAGGACCGGCGGGAGGAGCTTAAGCGCATCCAATCCCAGGTCGAGGCGCGGAAAAAGAAGCTGGACGAATATAAGAGGCAGGAGCAGGACATCCGCCGCTACCTGTCGTTTCTGAAGAAGCAGAAAGACGCCACCCGCAGGGCCATAAACGACGTTACGAAAAATATCAGCGCGGCTCGGAAAAAAATAGATTTCACAAAAAAGAGGCAGAAAGCGTTTTCCTCCGCCGAGCTTTACTGGAAGGACGCGTTGGGCGGCGAGATCGCGGAATATGTGGTGCGGGAGCGGTCTTCCTTCGGTTCGTACGGAACGGACAAGCTTGTCTCGCGCCTCTTTATTGAGTCGGCTATCTATAACAAGACAATCATTGTTGACGGGTTCTCCCAGCAGAAGGTTAGTGCCATGCGCACCATGGAAACGTGGGAGCAGAAGAACCGCGAACTGGTGGCCGATTCCCAAAAGCTTTCCGAGAAAGAAAAAGAGCACAGCAAGAAATACAGTTCCAAAGCCGACGAGCTTAACCGCACCAAGGAACAGTATGACAAGACCCAGGCGGAACTGGAAGAACTGAAAAATTCGGCCCAGAGCCTGATGAATTTTCTTGAGAAATATGAGGCCAGTGTAAAAACGGGCCAGAAAAAGATTACGCAAAACGGCATAAAAATCGCGCGCAACAGCCTGGCCTGGCCGGCCGACGGGCCGGTGGCCGGCAAGTTCGGACGGGAGGAAGTGCCCGCCCTGCACACCTGGGTCAAGCGGGACGGGATAATTATTTCCGTTTCGCAGGGTAGCGCGGTCAGCGCGGTGGCGTCCGGCACGGTTATTTATTCGGGGCCGTTCCGTTCTTACGGGAACGTGGTTATCGTGTCGCATCCCGACAAGCAGTTTTTTACCGTTTACGGTTTTTTGGATTCCATCACCGTGTCGCGCGGCGCGGCGGTGCGGGAAGGTTCTCTTATCGGCCGTGCCGGCGTGGACACAATGACGGCGGCGATCAGGCAAAACAGCGCCAAGGGCGCGGTGTATTTTGAAATACGGGCGGGCACGGAAGCCGTTGACCCGCTGAAATGGCTTGCGAACAAACATTGAGGAGATGCTATGACAAAAGGAAAGCTAGGTAAATATTCGGTATTTCTTGCTTCCGCCGTATTGGCGGCAATGCTGGTGACAAACGCTTCTGCTGTTGACGACACTTACCAGCAGCTTAAGGTTCTGGTGCAGGTGCTGGGCCTGGTCCGCGATAACTATGTGGACGAAATAGCCACCCAGAAGCTTATTTACGGCGCGGCCAAAGGCATAGTGGGCGAGCTGGACGATTTTTCGCAGTTTATGGAACCGGACACCAACGCCAAGGTGAAAAGCGATACGGAAGGCCAGTTCGGCGGCCTGGGGCTGAAATTCATGATTGTGGACAAGATACCAACCGTCAGCACGCCGTTGCCCAAAACGCCCGCTTACCGAGTCGGCATTCTGCCGGGTGATAAGATCGTGGAAATAGAGGGCGAAAGCACCAAGGGCATGAACGAAGACGCCATTGTGAAGAAATTGCGCGGCGCTCCGGGCACTAAGGTTAAAATAACGCTGGCGCGCGAGCCGGGCGGCGAGCCGTTTCCCGAAGATAAGCCCGCCGAGCCCAAGGCGGACGCCAAAGCCGCCAAACCGGCCGAGAAAAAAGCGGATACAAAAGACGATGACGTTACCGGCGGATGGCTTCTTAAAACAGTGGAGATTACCCGCGAACTGATTGTGCAGGAAGTGGTTCAGCACAGAATGCTGGAAAACAATATCGGCTACGTGCACATTCTGGATTTTTCCGGCCATTGCACCGAGGAAACTGCCAAGGCGCTTGCCGAACTTAAAAAAGACGGCATGAAAGCGGTTATCATTGATCTGCGCTACAATCCGGGCGGACTGCTTACTTCGGCGGTGGACATTTCCAAAATGTTCCTCGACAATAACAAAATGATCGTTTACACCAAAGGCCGCAGGCCGGAAAATTATCAGGAATTCAGAAGCGACATGTCTGCTCCTTATTCCGATCTGCCGGTGGTCGTTCTTATCAACGGCGGCTCCGCGTCGGGCAGTGAAATAGTGGCGGGGGCTTTGCAGGACAACAAACGCGCGGTACTGATAGGCTCGCGCTCGTTCGGAAAAGCCAGCGTCCAGTCCATAATTCCGCTGGCGGACGGTTCTGGGCTGCGGCTCACCGTGGCCCGCTATTACACTCCGTCCGGCAAATCCATCCACCGCGACGTGAAGAACAATACCGGCGGAATTACCCCGGATATCGAAGTGAATCCCGATCGGGCTACTCTCGTAAAAATATTCAGGCAGTATGAAAAAGTTTATACGCCGAAAGGCGAATCTTCAGCGGTGAAAAAAGAGGATCTTGTGCGCGATGAGGCTTTGGAGCGCGCCCAGGAAATTCTTAAAGCCCGCGACGTGTTCGCCGCGTTGGCAACGGGTTCAGCTAAGTAGTTTAAAAATGCGCATTTTAGGAATAGAAACAACCTGCGACGAAACAGCCGCGGCCGTCCTCGAAGACGGCCGCAGGCTGCTTTCCAGCGAGGTTTATTCCCAGATAGAGTTGCACCAGCGGTATAACGGCGTCGTGCCGGAGCTGGCCAGCCGGGCGCACGCCGAAAAGATCGCGGCGGTGATACACACCGCGCTTTCTTATCCGGGCAGTCCTTATGAAAGGGGAAACGCCAGCCATGAAAACCGCCCCGTGGACGCCGTGGCTTTCGCGCGCGGACCCGGTTTGCCGGGCGCTTTGCTTGTCGGAAAAGTGGCGGCCCACGCCGTGGCTGAAATGTACGGCGTGCCGCTGATAGGTGTCAACCATCTCGAGGGGCATATTTTCGCCTGCGAACTAAGTTCCGAAGGGAAAGACAATCCGCTCAGCTATCCGCTTGTAGCCCTGACCGTTTCGGGCGGGCATACCGAGTTGTGGCTTATGCGCGGGCCGGGCCGGTATAAAATTTTAGGCAAAACCCGGGACGACGCCGCCGGCGAGGCTTTTGACAAGATAGCGAAACTGCTGGGCCTGGGTTATCCTGGCGGCCCGCTGATCGAGAAATACGCGAAGGAAGGCAATCCCCACGCCGTGGAGTTCCCGCGGCCTTTCATGCCGGGCACCTGGGAGTTTTCTTTCAGCGGCCTTAAAACCTCGGTGAGCTACTATCTGCGCGACGCGAAAACAATCAACAACGCCGACATCTGCGCCTCGTTTCAGGCCGCTGTTGTTGACACGCTGGTTTCTAAAACGATAAAAGCCGCTCTCCAGTTCGGAGTCCGGCACATCGCGGTGGGCGGAGGCGTGTCTGCCAATTCCGCGCTGCGCGAAACGCTTACCGAAAAAGCCAGGAAACGGGGCCTGTCCGTACGGTTCGTGGAAAAGAAATTCTGCACGGATAATGGCGCCATGATAGCTTTGGCCGGTTATAAAAAACTTATCGAGCCCGCCTGCCGCGATCTTTCGGTGAAAATTGATCCCTGCCTTAAAGTCAGAAGCTGGAGGGCGGATTGAAGATTTGGGTGCTTCCTAATTCCGGACTGCTTACGGGCGTGGATTTCCGCGGCCTGCTGGACCGGTTCGCCCCGGAATATTCGCCGCGGATTTCAATTCAGGTGGTCAACCGCCAGCGGATGTGGTCCGCGCTTTTTAACTACCAGCGCAGGCCGGACGACGAGGAATTTCCGGATGTCATAGAGATTCCCCATTACTGGACCCCGCTTTTCGCGGGCATGGAAATTTTCGAGCCGCTTACCGAAATAGGTTTGAAATTCGATCCTTCGGAATGGATCGGCCCGCTGGTGGAACACTGTTACCGGCGCAGGACGAAAGTGCCGTATAGCGTGCCGTGGCTAATGGACGTGAGCGCGCTGCATTACCGTGTGGACCATCTGCAAGAAGTGTCCCACAAGCCGGACCAGCTGCTTGCCACGTGGGACGGTTTTCTGGAAGCCTGCCGCCTGCTCCGCGCGCGGCGCGGAAAGGACGGCGATTACTGGCCCATAGAAAATTCCAATCTGCGCGGAACTGTAAATATCCGCGATATCCTGCCCAGTATCTGGAACAACGGCGGCAGCCTTTTCACGGCGGACAACAGCCGCAGCGCTCTGCACCGCGAGGAAACTCTGCGGGGCATAGAATCGTATCTCGATCTGTTCAGTAAGGGCCATATGCCGCTTTTGCGCGAAAAAGGCTCGCGCGGGACCATGATTGAAGGTAAAGCCAGTATGTGCATTTCCCGGCGCCAGGCGGACGCGGTTTTTTCAGCGGAGGGAAGCGAAACTTTCCCGCTTAAAACGTTGTCCGTGCCGGGCGGCCTGTTCGGCTCGCACAGTTTTTTGTCAAGCTACAATCTGGCCGTTATGGGTTTTTCCAAGGAGAAGGAAGCCGCCGGCGGCCTGCTTACCCGGCTTATTCAGCAGCAGGCGCAGCTGGAATATGCTAAAACGGTGAGCGCGTTTCCCTGCACGATGGCCGCGTTTGAGAAATTTATTTTTTCCGCGCCCGGCCGGGTACACACCTACGCTCATATCGTGGGGGACGCTGGCACGGTGCCTGCATTCAGCATTACCGGCACGTATTTCGAAATTTTGGACGAGGCGCTTGATTCCCTTTGCGGGAAAATAGCGCGCGGAACCTATTCAGCGGCCCTTTTCAGGGAAAAGATGCTCAGCGTTTCCAAGGAGATGGATTATCTTATCGCCCTTTACGGCGGCTAGCTATGCTTGAACAGTCCACCCAGATTCTCTACGAATTCCATAAAGAGCTTAACTCCTCAATCGAGGGGCCGCGGGAATTGCTGTCGAAAGGGCTGAGCACCATCGCGCGGCACCTCAAGCTGGACCAGATTTTTTATTTCCAGTGGGAACCAAAAAGTTCGGTTCTGTCCCTGCAGCTGGTTTGGCGCGGCGATTACTGCATGGAACTGGAGGAAGAAATTTACGTGCCGGACAATTCGCCGCTTCTTTCCGTGCTGACCATGGGCGGCATCCATATTTCGCAAAATCTTAATTATCCGGCGATGTATGTGCCCCTTAAATGGCCGCAGCCTGATAGTTTCGCGCCGGGAGGAAAAAAACGGTCCATGCGTTATGGCGTTCTGCGCATGGAGCGCCTGAAAAAATCTTGGTCTTTTTCCACAAGGGAAAAAGAGCTGGCCCGCGGCCTGGCGGACGAGCTGGCCCACAACATAATGCAGTCGGAGCTGGATCTCATGCACGGCAGGCAGGTGCGGCGGCTTACCGCGCTGACGGATTTGACGGCGGTTTTCGCCTCCTCCATGCGTTCCGACGATAACATGAAGTTTATTTTGCAGGGCATACAGAAATACTTCGGTTTCGACCGCGTGCGGCTTTACCTTGTAAACAGCCGAGACCAGAAATTGAAAGGCGAGCTCAGCACCGATATCCAAGGCCACGTGCGCAGCCTCAGCCATGAAGAAATTCCTCTTTTGCCGGGCACTCACCGTTTTGCCGATATCGTGCTGGGGTCGGAATCCACCATTGTGGATAAATACCGCGATTCCGTGCTTTACCTGCCGCTTACCGTGCAGGGTAAAAGAGTGGGCCTGCTGGTCGTGGATAATCTGATTTCCCAGCAGCCCATCGAACGCGATGACGTTTTATCGCTCAGTTCTTTTGCCGGACAGATAGCCCTTGCCATTGATAACGCCATGCTTTTTGAAGAGGTGCAGGAGCTTTCGCAGTATGACGAACTGACCGGCCTGCCTCTGCGGCGGTTTTTCAACCAGCGGTTCGCCGAGGAAATGTACCGCGCCGAGCGGTTCGGCCAGCCTATGGCGTTCATCTGGATTGATATTGATAAATTCAAAGACGTCAACGACACCTATGGCCATCAGATGGGCGACAAGGTTTTAAAGGAAGTGAGCCGCGTTATCATGTCCAATTTGCGCAAAATAGATTTTCCGGGCCGCTACGGCGGCGACGAAATTCAGATAATGCTGCCGCAGGCCCATGCCGCGGACGCGCGCGCCATCGCGCGTCGGCTGGACGAAGAGGTCAAGGAAATAAAAATACCCGTGCAGTTTTCCAGTGAACCGGAGGTGCGGGTGACCATAAGCCAGGGCATAGCCACTTTTCCGGGCGATTCCGCATCTGCGGATGACTTGCTTAAAAAAGCGGATGAAGCGCTTTATCTTGTTAAAAGCCGGGGCGGCGGCGGTTTCGCGCTTTATGGCGAAATAGAGGAAAACAACGCGCAAAACAGTTGACGGCTCCTTTGTTACTATATACAATTTCTATAGTCAATAAATAGAACTAAGTTACTAAAATATGATAAAAAAACTCCTTTCCTCTTTACTGCAAACCCTGCTGCCCGCGTTTTTTCTGTTAATTTCCCTGCCCTGCGTGTCGCAAGCCCAGCAGTTATTTATATCCAGTATGGCTGTTAATTTCTCCGCCGCCGCCAGTAGCGCTGACCCCACTTATGACCCCTATTGCGTAGGCATTTACCGCACCGACGCCGCGAACCGTTCTTACGGAGAAACCGGCGACGGAATGAACCCTTGGGCGACCGGCGCGAGAATCGAATTCGACCAGACCACCGGTAAACGCACCTATTATACTGGCGGAGCGCCTGTCAGCGAAAACGTCCTGCATGACACTTACCCCGGTTCCTGTCTGGCTCTGTGCGTTACGGTGACCTGCGTCAGCGATCTCGTTTTCGGAATAGACGACCTGAAATTTGAAGTTTTCAAGTATAAAGAGGGGTCCAATCCTCTGGATCCCGGTTCCACACCGCCGCTCAGAACCTTTTTCATGTACAATATCGGCATTTGCACAGGGACGGCAAGCGGCGCTCCGTATGAGATCGGGACGTACTGCACGGCCTGGGACGGGTATTACAATTTAAACGGCGAGTTCGGGAAAAGCAACGGGCAGTTCGGCTTTCGCGCTACGGTGACGACAAATCGTTCGGATCCGGATATCGGAAACATTGTCATTGAGCAGACCTCGGCTTATCCGGGCCAGAACCAGATCCCCATTCAGGTGGATGTGGTGAATGTGCACGCCATACAGAGCACGCCGACCGTGGTCGGCATTAAAACGCCAGTAGCCGCCGCCCCCTACAACATAATTTACAGAATGAGCAAAGACGCGATTGTGAACATGGGTATTTATTCCGCTTCCAACTCGGGTACGCTTACGGTCAGGCGCGTTCTTTTAAACGGCGTATCCAGAATCGGCGAAGGAACTCCCGAGGGAACTCTGCAGAACGGAGACTCGTGGGACGGACGAGACGAAAACGGGAAACTTCTTCCAGCGGGTAACTATGTTCTTCAGATAGACGCTACCGCCAACGATGTTTGGGGCAGGGATGACGCTTTCCGCGTGCAGCGGCAGGTTTCCATAGACCCCCTGCAGATGACTGATTTCGCTATCAGCGGGCTTACCGCGCTTTCAACTTCGCAGGCCACGATCTCCTACATGCTGACGGAATCCGCCACGGTTTACACATACATTTATCCGCCGGACAGCAAGCTGACCGATGTCAATAACGTTACCACGTCCCCCACGGTGACGGACCCGTCCGGCAATCCGGTCAGTCCGATAAGAACTTTTTCTGAGCATAAATCATTCCGGACCATGGTGTACTCTCAGTGGGACGGACGTGATAACTCAGGAAAACCGGTGTACGATGGCAGTTACCTTTGCGTGCAGTGGGCCGAAATTCCGGATGGCAGCGGCGGCGCGGTGCGCACCGCCAAGTATTACGCCAATATCCTCCCCGTTTCCCGCGGCTACGTGACCGTATCCTCCATCGGCACCTCATCCAGCGTGCTGGGGTCCACTCCTTCCGTGGCCGGCCTTGACCCGTTTTACTTCACCTATACCCTTTCGCGCGACGCTACTGTGAACGTTAATATTCTAACCTCAACCGGCGCTCTTGTCCGGACGCTGGTTAACAGTGAATCCCGCTCCGCCAATTTCGTCAATATGGAAATATGGAACGGCAGGGACAATTCAGGATATTATGTTTCTTCCGGCAACTATATGGCGGAAGTCGTCGCCAAGGACGCGATGTTTCCTGAAAAGGAAACACGGAAAACGGCTATATTCACCGCTGACCTGTTCCGAATCGTGGACGTTAAAGCCACTTCCCTTTTAGGCGGAACTACCGATTTCGCGACTATTTCCTACAGCCTGAGCCAGACAATGCAGACCCGCATTGAAATCTACGAGCCCGGAACTGTTATTCCCACAACCGGCACCTGGCCGGTCAATGTCGGCAATCCGGTGAAAGTCATTGAGGGCGTGCGGCCCAACCGCGCTCTGGTCACGGAAAGCTGGGACGGAATTTACAACGACACCATGGCCAGAGACGGTGATTATGTTTTTGCTATCGTGGCCTATAGCTCTGGTCCGGTGAAAGATTATACCACCGGCAATATAAGCACAAAGGTTTATCCCACGGACCGCATGGTCGGGAAAATGCCCATAGCCCGCGGGCCTGTTTACTTCAATAAAGTTGACGTGGTCCCGACGATACCGACGAATAAAATATCCAGCGAAACCGTTACGCTTCCGCCTTACCAGATTAAATTTCAGGTTTCGCGCGTATCTTCCGTTACCGTGCAGGCCATCAACCAGACCTACTGCCTGCCGCCAAGGTTTAGGAATTTCGTATGCCGTTATATAGAGCCCGGCGCGGTTTATTCGCCCGACATTGTCAATTCCGTATACTGGGACGGCCGTGACGAATATGGCGATTATGTGATACCGGACGCTTATCAGATCCAGCTTGTGGCCTATAACTATCCTGATACCGCGTTGCAAACTCCCACTACAGAATATGAAACGCTTGAGGTCAATCCTTTCCAAGTTTATGATCTGGGGATAACCGACATAAGCGCTACGCAACCGTTCGGCGTGGTGAGTTATCAGCTGTCGGTTCCCATGAAAGTGGCGGTTCAGGTTTTTAAACCGGGCACCAGCTTTGATTCGTCGGGAAATCCTACTCCCACATATGAGCAGTCTCTGGTTAAAGCTATTGTCGGTGTGCGCCCTCCTTTTACACCGATTGACGAAATATGGGACGGCACGGACCGTTCTCTAACGCCCGTTCCGGATGGTTTGTACGTGTTCCGCCTGGTCAACTCGACGGATACCGCGCTCATTGATTCCGTAACCGGCAATGTAACCGGCAAAAACAAGGCTTATATTTCGGATCCCCGTGCTTATGTCACGGCCAATACCATCGCCGTTTCCAAAGGCGAGGATGCCGATCCCTGCGGTTCCTTCGCGGCGACTACCAGTTTTTATCCCAATCCCATAAGACAGAGTTCGGGCACTTTCCGCATTACCAGAGTGCCGGTGCCCGGTTATTACACGCTGAATCTGTATAATCTGGCGGGCGATCTTGTTTACCAATATGACTGGGGTTACCAGACCCCCAGCTCAAGCTATCCGAATCTTGAGCACATTTGGCGCAGGGTGAACGCGAGCGGCAGGGCTGTCGCGCGCGGTGTTTACTTCGCGGTTCTGGAATTGAAAAGCACTCAGGGCAACCGCCAGGTGTGCCAAACTGTCAAGAAGATACTGATACCATGATAATCAGATTTATAAAAAAAGCACACATTCTCATTATAATCGCTTGCGCTCTGCTGGCGTTCGGCGCGGGTTCCGCGCTGGCGATAGATTCCAATGCGGGCACGGCCGCGGGTTCCTTCATGAAACTGGGGATAGGTTCACCCAAGGCGCAGTCTCTGGGCCACGCATATTGCGCCCTGGCGGAAGGACCGGACTCGCTGGTCTGGAATCCGGCGGGTTTGGGTGTTTCCAAACAGCGCGAAATGTATTTCACCTATTTAAGCTGGGTGCAGGACTATAAGGGTTATTACTTCGCGTATGTCTATCCCCTCGGACAGACCGTAATAGGGCTTAACGCTTCGTACATGACTATTGACGGTTTTGACGCGAGAGACGTCAACAATATTCCCCAGCCCAGCGATACGGTGAGCGCAAAAGATAATTTCGTTACGCTTTCCATCGCGCGGTCTTTCTTCGTTGAGGCTTTTTCCGTGGGCGGTTCCATTAAGCGCGTGGCGGAAAACAACGACGGCACGGAATATTCGAACATCGTGTTCGATTTGGGCGCGCAGCTGCATTTCGGGTCGCTTTTGCATTTCGGCGCGGCTTTGCAGAATATCGGCAATAAAGACGAAGTGGTTCAGCTCTCCCGTGTAGGGGCGGCGCTGAATCTCGGTCCGTATCTCTCCATTTCCGGCGAGCTTGAAAAAGCGTCCGATAACCGCACCCGGCCTGGCGTCGGGGTGGAAATCACCATCCCCGAAGACACGACGCAGGTGGGCAAATTCAGCTTGCGGCTTGGTTATTTTGACGCTGATGACCACGGCAAGAATTACAACAGCAATTTTCTTAAAGACCTGAGTCTCGACAAAACGTCGAAAATCTCGTTCGGTATGGGAGTTTTCACAAGCCAGATGCTCGGTTACGGAGTCGGAATAGATTACGCGTTCACGCCTTACGGCGCACTGGGAACGGTTAATCAGCTGGGCTTCAGATTTGTGTTTTAATGTATGGCGATTTCGCGGAGAGTGCGCTCCAGGCTGGGCCAGACAACGATTGAGTATATACTTACTTCGCTGGTTCTGGTGGTTGTTTTCGCCGCGATGTACCGGATCATCGGCAGGGCTTTGGTGAACATATTCCGGGGCGGCGCGACTATGATTGTCCGGCAGTACGGGCATGACTGGGGCGGGTCGGTGAAGTGAATGCTTTGCGCCGGGCTTTTGTGCCGGCGGAAAAATCAGTATAAAAGGAATATTATTTATTATGCCAGGAGGAATGATGAGAAAATTACGTAACGCGCTGAACAGCAAAAAAGGTCAGAACACTGTGGAATATCTTCTCATGCTTACCGTTGTCGTAGGCGTGGTTTTGGTGGCGGGCTATGCTTTGAAAGGTTATATGCCCAAGCTTTTCAATACCATCCAGGGAATGATCAACAGCGCGGCCAATTCGCTCGGAAGAAGCGGCGGCAATTAAAAATTTCTGCATGGCGGGGCGGAGGTGAAAATCCGTCCCGCCGTTCAGGCTTAACATGCGCCGATTTTTCCGCCGGAAGAGAAACAACCGCAAGGGTCAGACGGTGGTAGAGCTTTTATTGATACTGCCGATATTTCTGCTGATGGTTTTTCTCATAATGGAAATAGGCATGCTGTCGTACCAGTTTATTTTGGCGCATCATGCCACCTTCGAAGTGGCGCGGATATGTTCGCTTATCGCCGCGCCCAGGGTCCCCGGAGAGGATTACAGGGACACCGCCGAGCTTAAAGACGAAGCGAAACGTTTGTTTTCGGAAATGATGGGCAAGCCCAGAAAAGGCTCTTTCAATATCAAGGAAGGGGAACTGGATATCCGCTACGACACGGCGGAGTCCGACCCGCAGTCTCCGGATATAGAATACAAGGATTTGATAGTATCAGCCGTATTTAACGCGAAGTATTTTTTTCCGTTCTCGTCGGTTGTTTTGGGCGGCGGCGAAAGCGGCACGGCAATAACGGTTACAATGAAAATGCCCGTAGGCGTTCCGCTCTGGGCCAAATGACAGCTTTTAATTTGATGGTTTAGGAGGATGGATTATGGAAAAGAAGGGACTGATGATGCCGTTGCTGGTGGCTTTTGTGGCCGCCGTTATATATTTCATGGCGATCAGCAGCAAGGAAATGGCCCTGAGCAAGGCTTATGAAACGGCGAACGTGATCATAGCCCGCACGGACTTGCCCGCGCGCACCGTCATTACCGAGGACCTGGTTGAGGTTATAGCCGTGCCCCGCAAGTTCATGCAGCAGGACGCTTATGAAGTCCGGTCCCCTTCGGATATTAAACTGGTTTCCAATCTGGTCACTTCCGTGCGCATTCCGCGCGGCAACCAGGTGACGCAGTCCTCGCTGATGAGTCTGAGCCCCGAAGCGGGTCTGAGCGTTAAGGTTTCTCCGACCTACCGCGGCGTTTCGCTTAAAGTCACGAACGATATCCTGGGCCTCATAAAACCGGGCGACCGCATAGACATTCTGGTGACCTTCGAAGGCGTCATGAATGACGGACGCAAGGAAAAAGTCACCGCCACGATCCTGCAGAATATTCTGGTTCTGGGCGTGGGCGGCGATCTCGGCCAGGGCATGACGGCCCGGCAGGCGAAAGACCAGCAGAGCAAAACTAACGAGGCCAAAGCCTATTCCGACCAGGGCGTGTTAAGCCTGTCGCTGGACCCGGCGGAAGCCCAGTATCTCGCGCTGGCCCAGAAACAGGGCGACGTGTCCATAACCGTGCGCGGCCTGGGCGATATGGAACGGCATCCGCTTGAAATGGCCAGTTTCCGCAAAATATTCAGGTAACGCATGGAACGAAAATGAAACTATTGAACAAAATATCGCGTTTATCCGTCGTCGGGGTTCTGCTTTTGGGAACAGGGGGGCCGTCGGCCTTCGCCCGGGCGACGAACCTTGTGGCGGTGAGCGCCGATGTCGTCGAAATAAGCGGTTCCCTTAACACCAATATCGGGTTTTCCTGGAATACCACGTTTGATTTCGCGGAAAAATCAATTCCCGGAATTTTCACGATAGGCGAGTTCGAGCGCAAAACCGGCCTGGCGACCACGCTGAAACTGATGGAGCAGGAAGGAAAAGCGCAGATTATCTCAAACCCCAAGCTTATTACGAAAAGCGCGACGCAGGCCGATTTCGTGGTGGGCGGCGAATTGCCCATTCCTTATACTAACGCGCAGGGCGGCCTGGGCGCGGACATGAAGAAGTTTGGCGTTGTTCTCAATATTCTGCCGGTCATAACCAACCCCAAAATAGGGCTGGTGGACGTGCAGGTGCGCCTGGAAGTTTCCCGGCCTGATTATTCCAAGCCGGTTATCGTATCCGGCACCACAATCCCCACCATGCTCACGCGCCAGATCAACACTCAGGTTGAATTGAAAAGCGGGGAAACCCTTGTTATCGGCGGCCTAAAATCCAGTTCAAGAAACGTTAGCTATTCGCGTGTGCCGTTTTTGGGGAAAATACCGCTTATCGGGTTATTGTTCAGGCAGACCGAAGTTTTGGAAGAGCAGAGATCCCTGTTTTTGTTCGTAACGGTTGAGATTGTTAACTAATTTGACGGAGAGCGTATGTCGCTGGAGAGTGTCCCTCGTATAATTACCGTGGTCGGTCCCAAGGAAGGTGTCGGGAAAACCACGGTTGTTATGAACCTCGCCCTTGCCTGGGCGGGGATTCAGCGCCGTAATGTGCTCATCGTGCCGCTCGATCCGCTGGTCAGGCAGGAGCACAGCGGGTATCTGCGTCTGCAACCGCCGTCCGTGGCGGATCTCGTGCGCAGCATAGGCGCGCAGTCTCTGAGCGTCGCGGGCGGACTTCTGAAAGGAAAACTGCCCATGTCACAATGGGGCGTTGGCGTTCTGCCGCTGGCTTATAAGCGTTCGGAAATCGACTCCATTTCTCCCGGCGTGCTGATGCCAATACTGGCGAAACTGTCAAACTCGTTCGACATTTTCTTTGACGTGGAATCGAATTTTTCCATGCAGACTTTCGCTTTTGACGTCGCGGACCAGGTTTTCTGGGTTACGCGGGCCAGCAGGGAAAATCTGGACTCCACCGCCCAGCTGTTCCATGATTACCGGGACATGCACTTTCCGCTCGACCGCTTTGAAGTGCTTTGCAACTGCTATGACCTGCCGGGTTCCGTGGATCCTGAAGAGGTGGAGAAGTTCTTCGGCCAGCTTAACAAGAAAGTGCTGGCCTTCCTGCCGTGGGAAGACAGCATTCCCATGCTGGCAAACCACCTGAAACTGGAAGTTGTTGAAAACCCCCAGACTCTTTGGGTTAAAGGCCTGCGCATGGTGCTGGGCAAGCTCATGAACGTCCAGCCGCTTGAAAAAAACTGGGCCACCTCCGTTTCGGACGAGGATTTCAAAAGGGCGTCCGGCGCGATATGGGCCGTGTCGTCGGCTATCGGTTCGGCATCGCCGCACGCCGGCGCGCACCAGTCCGGCTCCGCCGGGGGGCAGGACCCCGCAAAACCGAAAGATTCCGATTTGCCGCCTTTCTGGGACGAGCTTAAACAGAAGATACACAAGCAGGTCGTAAAATCGCTGGAACTTGAGCGTATCCGCATAACGGAAGAAACGGCGCAGAACCAGGAAGTGCGCAAAAAGGTTTCCAACATCGCTGACCAGTTGCTGCAAAAAGAGCCTAACCTGCAGCTGGGGCGCGAGCAGCGCGTCCGCTTCGTAAACGAGCTTTTGGACGAAATTTTAGGCTTGGGTCCCATTGAAGAACTGATGCGCGATCCGAGCGTAACCGAAATCATGGTCAACGCGCCGGACAAGGTTTTCATAGAAAAATCCGGAAAGCTGATACTCACCAAATACTCCTTCCGGGACGAAGACCATATCATACAGGTCATCAAAAGAATCGTTGCGCCGCTGGGCCGGCGCATAGACGAATCCACTCCGCTTGTGGACGCGCGCACGAAAGACGGTTCCCGCGTTAACGCCATTATTCCGCCGCTGGCGGTTTCCGGCCCCGCGCTGACGATTCGGCGGTTCTCGCAAAAACCGTTCGGTCCGGAAGATTATTACCGGTTCGGCACTATTTCGCGCGACGCCATGGACTTTTTGAAGTATTGCGTTATCCTGCGCAAGGACATCATCATTTCCGGCGGAACGGGAACCGGAAAAACAACGTTTTTAAACGCGCTGTCCAGTTACATTCCGGAAGACGAGCGTATCGTCACGGTGGAAGACACCGCCGAGTTGAAACTCCAGCAGATACACTGGGTGCGGCTTGAAAGCCGTCCGCCCAACGTGGAAGGGAAAGGCGAAGTTTCCATCCGCGATCTGGTTAAAAACTGCCTTCGTATGCGGCCTGACCGCATTGTGGTCGGCGAGTGCCGCGGTTCTGAAGCTTTGGACATGTTGCAGGCCATGAACACCGGACACGAAGGTTCTCTGGCCACTATTCACGCGAACACGCCGCGCGACGCGCTGACCCGCCTTGAGGCCATGTGTCTTATGGCCGGCGCGGATCTGCCGATTTGGGCTTTGCGCGAAATGATAACGTCGGCCGTGCATATGGTGGTCCAGCTGACCCGGTTCGCGGACGGCACGCGCAAGGTGACAGCCGTCACCGAAATCACGGGCCGCGAGGAAAACCAGATTCTGACGCATGATATTTTCCGTTTCAAGCAGACCGGAGTAGATGAGCGGGGCAAGGTCGTGGGCGAATTCTACGCCACCGGCGAGCCGCCCAAATTCTATCCCGAATTCAAGTCCAAGGGCATTGACGTGCCTATTGAAATGTTCTGGAATGCCGAACAGAAAAAGCAGCGCGGAGTCTCCGCATAGCGGAACAGGTATGAGGAATAAAATTTTCAGCGGAATTTTAAAACAGATGGTATTGGCCGTTCTGGCGGCGGGCGGGCTTTGCGTTTTCGCCGCGCGCGCCGGCGCCACGGTGCTTTTGGATCCGGAAATAAAGCAGGTGCTTTGCGCCGAGCGCAAAATACAGCTGTTTTATTATTACCTTGAGCTTAACCGCGACCCTGAAGTGATAAACGCCAAGGTGGAGTGCAACGGCGAGGAGCGGACTGTCGCCATGCCCAACTGGATGGACGAAGAAGTCAAGGCCATGTCCGGCAGGAAAGTGTGGCGCGAGCCGGCGGAAGGCGAACTGAGCGAAGCCGCTTTGTGGCAGACGCCCGTCGCGCTTTTATACAGTTTCACGGATGTGACCAAAAAAACTTTTCCGCGCGATAAGAAGGGCGACGCCATTATTCCCTCTAAGCTTATAAAGGAATATGCGGACATTAACGTGCGCTACCAGCTTGCGCTGGACAGGATTTACCGCGCGCGCCTTTTCAGTTCTTTCGGGGGCAGGGGCAGGTCCATTCTGGCCACGTTTGATCTTATTTCCAAGGAAATGGAAAGCCTTTCGGACGCGCTGTCCAGCAACGATTCCGACCGGTACGCCGCGTCGGTTACCGCCATTTCGGTTTTAACCCAGGACGCTTTCAGCGAACTTTTCCGCGTGCCGCGCCAGGCCCAGGAAGAAGGCAAGGGAGACAGCAGTTCCATAATGGGATATCTCCTGACCATTATAGGCATGATTGTGGTGTTCGGCGGCGCGTTCCTGTATATGCAGAAAGAGCGCGAGCGAATGCGCGACTACGTTGACCATTATATCCAGCGCAGCAAAGAATGGACGGATGATTTTAACCGGCAGTTTTTGCAGGTTAAGGTGCAGTATCTGGCGTTGGTTCCGGCCGGCATTTTCGTTCTGCTGGGCCTGTTAACGTTTAATCTGATCGCCCTGGTGCTTTTCACCATCATCGGCATTTACGTCGGCTTGCACATGCCGTCCTGGACTTTGAATTTCCTCAAAGCGCGCCGCGGCAAAAAAATAGACGCGCAGCTTATGGACGCGCTTATTCTGCTTTCCAACTCGCTTAAATCGGGCATGGACATCGTGCAGGGGTTTGAACTTGTGTCAAAGGATCTTACCCCGCCCATTTCGGACGAGTTCGGGCTGGTTATTAAAAATTACCAGCTGGGAACGTCGTTTGAAGCCGCGCTGGCCGGAATGGAAGAGCGCGTTTCAAGCCGCATGCTGACCTACATGGTCAAGGCCATCGTGCTGCAGCGGCAGGTCGGCGGAAACCTGACCAAGATTTTCGCGCGCATCGTGGAAAATATCCGCGAGGAGTCGAAGCTGGACGATAAAATAAAATCGCTGACCGCACAGCAGAAAATCCAGTCTATAGTGGTCGGCATAATGCCGTGGATTATGGTCGGCGTGATGTTCATGTTCCAGCCGGAAACCATGATCCGTTTTTACACCAGTGCCATAGGCGTAGCCGTGCTTGTATTCGCGATGACCTGGATAGGGATAGGCATGAAGGTTGTAGCGAAACTGGGCGAAATCAAGGTTTAAAGGTCATATTTATGGACATAACGAGATTACTGATATTGTCCGCGGGCGTAGTCAGCACGATAGGGGTTTTCGTTCTGCTCCAGCGTCTTTTCACGCCGGTCCAGAAAGACGAAAATTCCATTTCCTCGCTTGTAAAATACAAAAGCAAGGAAACATCGGCGTTCGCCAGCGTCAATCCCAACGGCAGCATCATAGACAAGATTGACTACTTTTTCGTCTTTACCCTCAATAAAAAAGCGTCACTCGAAAAAACCCATATGCTGCTGGGCTCGCCGGAAAACAAGACCCCGCTCGGCATTCTGCACGAAAAGATTATTTTTGCGCTGGTGTTTCCGGGCATAGGAATCGCTCTTACCCGTTCGCCGTTTTTCATTCTGCTTGTACCTTTGTTTTTCTTTATACCAGACGCTCTGAATAACGCGAAAATACGCGCCCGCCAAAATGAAATTTTGGGCAATTTCGCGACGTTCGTGGACCTCTCGGCCCTGATTATCGAATCGGGCCTTGATTACATAACCGCTTTCGACCGTATCGTAAGGCTGGCGGATAAAAAGACCCAGCTTGAGTTCGAGATCGAAAAAACGCTCAACGAGGTTCAGCTGGGCTATTCGCGGCGCGAGGCGCTGGAACGGTTCGCGTCGCGCACGGACATTCAGGAACTGCGTTCGTTCGTGGGGCTTATCATCCAGTCCGATGAACTGGGCACAAGCCTTGTGGAACTGCTGCGCAACTTTTCTTCGGACATGCGCTTCCGCCGATTGACCCGCGCGGAAAAACTGGCCGCCCAGGCTTCCACGAAGATGCTTATACCGCTGTTCATTTTCATATTCCCGACAGTGTTCATCCTGATGCTGGGACCCATGGTTATGGATCTGCTGTCCGGGTCACTTTCAATGTAGGCTTATGGCGTTATGAAACTTAGACTGATTTTATTTTTCCTGCTGTCTTTCTTATCCTGCGGCGTTTACGCGCAGGATGACTCGCCCGTTATTGAAAACGGAGCCAATGTCGGTATCGGGAAAAACGCCCCCGCGGCGCCCAAGGGAAGCGAAGAAAGCCTTTTCATAGATTTAAAGCGCGTGAATCTGGGAACGCTTTCCAATGTCGAGGAAAAGAAGCAGTACCTGACGACCATCCAGCTGGAGAAACAGCGCATTCAGTGGCATATGCTCAGAAGCATATATGAAAACGCTTTCCGGCTTTATAAAGAGGGCGATTATGAGCGCAGCCAGGAAATCGCGGCACGGATTCTGGCTATCGACCCTAATTTCCAGGACGCGCAGCTCCTCATGCAGGCTTCCGGGCAGCTGGGCTCATCCCGCAGAGGCTTTATGTCGGAGCAGGCGCTGCTTGACGAAAAATTCTCCGAGGGCCTGGCTTTGTATAAGCAGGGCAGACTGGTGGAGGCTTCGCGGGAATGGGAAGACGTGCTTAAGCTTTCTCCCAATAATCTCAAAGCCAACTACTGGCTTAAGAAGGCGCGCCGGGAAATAGCGGACGAGCATGTGCGCCGCGGCAATATTGCCTATTCCGAACACCGCCTTGACGAGGCGCTCAACCAGTGGTACAACGCCTTGCTGTTACGCAAGGAAGACCAGTCCATCGTGGAAAAAATCACCAAGGTGGAAAACGAATTGCGCGAAGACAAGGCCAATAAACAGTTGCAGGCCGCGCTGGACTATTACGGGCAGGGCAAAATTGTGGAAGCGTATGAGTCGCTCAAGGGAGTTTTGGAAATACAGCCAGGCGACAGCAAGGCCCAAAAGCTGGCCGACGAAGTGAAAAGCGAAATCGCCGGCGGGTTTATAAATAACGGCAAGAAGTCCTACGCCGCCAGAAGATACAACCAGGCCATTGAGCAGTGGAACAAGGCCAAAGACTGGGGGTATGACGGCCGGTATATCAATCTGCTTGTCGCGCGCGCCAAAGAGCAGATGCGCCGCGACGAGGAAGCCAAGCAGCGCCGAACGGAAGAGGCGCAGCGCGCCGCCGAGGAAGCGGCTGAACGCGAGCGCAAGGAGCAGGAAGACGAGCGCAAGGCCAAGCTGCAGAAGGAGCTGGGCAGCGGCGACGGCGCTACCCTGCCGGGCAAAGAGCCCAGCGCGGAAAACAAGAAAGCCGCCCAGCGGCATTATCTGAACGGCTACCTGTTTTTCCAGCAGAACGATTATAACAAGGCCCGCGAGGAGTGGACTATAGCTAAACAGCTTGACCCCACCAATCCCGAGCCGGAGGCCGGACTCAAGCGCATAGAGGAAATGTACTCGCAGTAGCGGCGGTTTTACCCTGAAATTATTTTGGATATCGTGGTGCACAACGTATGAAGATTTCGGTAAAGTGGATAATTTGTTTTCTTGTGGTCGGCATATATGTAATGGCGCTGGGCGGGGTTTTTTATTACAACCTGTTCCGCTGGACTTTTGAAGAAAAGCTCAAGCAGGACATGATAGAAATGGTGCGGATAAAATCTCCGGACCTGATAAAAGGGATCCTCCGCCAGAAACAGTATCCGACTATCGAGGAAGGCGACGTGATGAACTGGCTCGGCGGCGACAAGCGCATCGCCGATATCCTTTATCTGAACGGCAACGGGTTTATCCGCTGGCACAAACAGGGCCAGCTTATTGGCATTCATTATGAGGAATACGTAAAGCAGGTCGGCGTGGAAACCGACGCCATTGACCAGGCGTACCAGAGCGGGCAGCCGAAAGTCCGTTCCTTTAAAAAAGATCCGTTCTTTGATATAGCTATTCCGCTGAAAGCCAAAGGCGAAGTCGTCATAGGGATACTGAATCTGCAGGTTTCGAAGGAAAGTTCCTCCAAAATAATCGGTTCCGCTATGAATAAGTACGTGCTGGGCGCCATCGGCGTGCTGATTCTTTTGGGCTTGCCGCTGTGGATATACCTGCGGTTTTTTATAGTGGCCCCGATCATCTCGCTACGCGACTGCATAGACTCTATTTCCACAAAGAGTTTTGACATAAAATTCGCCGCGCGCAAAGACGAGATCGGCGAACTGGCTGACGCGATCGGCGGCCTGCTGGGCAAGGTGCGTCTTGAACTGGATGCCGTGACCGACAGGGAACGCCAGCGCCAGTCGGACGAAGAACTTTGGTGGAAGGCCGTTTTGTCAACAGCCGTGGCGGACGGCTCCCAGGCTATCGTGGTGGATGAGGATAATAACGTCCTGTTCGCCAATTTCGATCTGGATCTTGACCGTCCGGACCAGAAAAAGCACCTTCTGGATATTATAGACAGCCAGCAGCAGGATGTTTTGCGCATTATCGGCATGGCTATGGACACGCCGCGCCAGATAATGCAAAACGACGTTATGTTTAAGGGTATTGAGTGCCGGGTGCGGGCCATCCAGGTGCAGGCGGAAGGTAATATCAAGCGCACGCTGGTTCTGTTCACACCCTTAAAACGCCTGGCCCAACAGGTTTGAAACAGTTAAAGCCGTTGAATGGAGATAACAATGAAATATGAAATCAAATCAATTCCGCTGACATCATTGGTTTTTTCAGCGGTGCCGCTGGTGGTGCTTGCGATAGGGTGTATAGCCGGGTTGATGACTTTTGTCATTTCTCCCAGTCCGTATATCGAACCGATGACCACAACGGCGCGGGTGACCGGAGTCGCCGTTTACACCGTGCTGTACATGGTTATAATAATGGCCATCATACTCGCGTGCGCGTTTATTTACAATATTTTCTGCGGCCTGTTCGGCATGCGCGGCATCCGTTTCGAACTTGCGGCCGTGGGCGAAGCGGAAGAAGAGGGCTAAGCTTTCTTTGTGAAAGAGATTAAGAGCGTATTGCTGTGCTCCGATAAATGCTTCGCCGTCGGACCTTTGAAAATAGCGGGCGCGATTCCAGTGTTAGCGCGGTCAATGGAGCATGCGGCGGAACTGCTGGCAGGCGGCTCGTGCCGCGCGCTGGTGGTGTCTGACGAAATGCACGGCCCCGACGCAGTCAGGCGGCTGTCCGTGAACGGATTGCTTTTGCGGGTCGCCGTTTTCGGGGTGGCCGGGTCCGGTTCGGGTGTTATTGATTTTCTCAAAGCCGGCGCTGACGACTGTTTTTTCAAGGGCCAGAATCTGGCGGAAATAACGGAACGGTTCAGGGCCGTTATGCGCAGGATGTTTTTTCCCGCCAGCGATGAACTGCTTAACGTGGACGGACTGGAAATCAATCTTACCAGGCGGCGCGCGGTGTATGGCGGAACAGAGCTGGAGCTTACCGTAAAAGAGTTTGATTTGTTGTTTGCACTGCTGAGCAATCCCGGCAGGGTGCTGGACAGGATCCATCTTTTGCGGCAGGTGTGGGGGCCCGGCTATTTCGGCTCGCCGCGCACGGTGGACGTGCACATGAGCAGGCTGCGCGGCAAGCTGGATGGATTAAAAGAGCAGTTCGTGACCATTCCCTGCGTCGGTTACAAATTCGAGAGGAGGATGGACAGTGGCGGATAGGGGAGTTTTAATTGTTGACGATGATGTCAATCTCAGGGAAAGCCTCTGCGAGATTTTCGAGATTTCCGATATATCGGCTTCCTGTGTTGACTCGGCGCTCGCCGCTTTGCGGGCCGGCACTTCGTTGCGCCCGAAAGTAGTCATCACCGATTACCAGCTGCCTGACGGCAACGGTCATCAGGTGTGCGCCAATCTTAAGAAGATGGTTTGCGATGTGCATGTTCTTGTCATGACGGGACGGGCTTTCACCGCGGAGGAAAAAGCCGAGGGTGAAGCCGCCGGGGTTGACGGTTATCTGCTTAAGCCGTTTGACCTGGCCGCCCTGTCCGGGAACGTGAAAAAGATATTGTCCGGAGAGAAAAAATGAAAAAAATACTTAAAATGAGCGCTGTCCTTCTGGCGCTGGCTGTGGTGTTGCCTGGGGTTTTCGCCGCAAAAACGGCAAAACCGAAAGTTGATTTTTATATGGAGACTCTGGCTCCGCAGACCTGGCAGATTTTTTTCCTGCTTAACGCGGTAAATTCCAGACTGCCCGGCGAGCTTGAAATGGGAGTGGTTCCTCTTGTCTACAAAGACGAAAAAGGCGGCTGGAAGCTGGGCCAGTCCAGAGGCGACGGACTGGAGGAGGCGAAACGGCTGGTTCTGATAAAGAAACTGTACAAGGGCAAACTGTGGAATTACATGTCGGGCCGCAGTCTCAATCCCTGGCCGGACGGCTGGCGCGATGCCGCGCGGTTCGCCGGCATTGACCCGGCCGCGCTGGACTCCGCGGTTGAAAAACAGGGCGACGCGGCGCTGGAAAAAGCTTTTGAGGAGCGGGAAAAACTAGCTCTCAATTTCCCTGCTGTGTTTATTAACGGGGTTCCTTATACGGGCGATTTTTCGGTTGTAGCCGTGCTGGAATATGTCAACGGGCTTTTGCCGGCCGAAAAACGGGCCGCCATTCCGGCGCTGCCGAAGGTCGCTCCGGAGAACCGCGCCAAAATGTTCGCCGTGGTGGCCGATTCGGGCAATTTCGGGCAGGCTAACGAACAGCTGGCGGGCGGGTTTAAGAAACTTCTAGAGCCGCTTGATCCGGTGTTCACCCAGGTGACGGTTTCCCAGGCGAAAAAGATGAAGGAGTTTGACGGGGTTAATATAGACTTCCTGCCCTTTTATGCCGTGGCAAGTAATTCGGCTGTAAACAAGATTCTGGATTCGAACATAAAAAGCGGCGTTCTGATTAAAAACGGCGGTTTGATCTCTGTTTCTAATTCAGGTCGGCCCGGGATCTTTCTGAACAAACAGGCCAAAGAAAAAACGCTGGAAATTTTTGTGATGTCCCAGTGTCCCTACGGCATACAGGCGATGAATTCGTTCGCCGAAAGCGTTAAAGCCAAGGTTATTCCTGAAGACGTGAAACTGCGCCTGCGCTATATAACCACGGTAACGGAAAAAGAAGGCAAGAAAAACTATTCAAGCCTGCACGGTTCCGGAGAATGGGAAGAGGA
>Ga0172379_10003111_pt1 | contig 27265 bp, 24 predicted proteins | sample GrowelOW334metaG_FD_119756 | JGI IMG/M metagenome (GOLD analysis project Ga0172379, IMG submission 119756) | Groundwater microbial communities from an aquifer near a municipal landfill in Southern Ontario, Canada - Groundwater well OW334 metaG | ecosystem: Environmental > Aquatic > Deep...
CAGACAGGCATATCAAAAAGTTAAAAAACCCGTCATCGTGGAAGATGTATCTTTGGAATTCAAAGCTCTTGGCGGATTGCCTGGCCCATTCATTCGTTTTTTTGTGGAAAATATGTCTCCCCAGGCTATTTGTTCATTGCTTAATGGCAAGAACAGGAGAGCCACTGCGCGCTGTGTGGTTGGATACTGCGATGGGAAAAGATCGGAATTGTTTGCGGGCAAACTGGACGGGGAGATTGCAAAAGTCCCGGCTGGTAAAAATGGTTTTGGCTGGGATCGGATTTTTATTCCCAAAGGTTACAAAGTTACGCGGGCGTCCTTGAATAAAGAAGACGATCGCAAAACATATTTAAAATTAAAACCGCTTAATAAGCTGAAAAAATTTCTAGTTAAAAAATAATTACGTAATTAATTACGTACATAACGAAATAAAATTATGGGCACATACTCTTGGTACCAACAACTCATAAAACCTGATTGGTCGCCGCCGGCTGCGGTTTTTGGTCCGGTGTGGACTTTTCTTTATGTCCTGATCACCATTTCTTTTGGCGCGGTGTTTTATAAAGCTTTTAACGGGAAACTGCCATGGATTGTAGCTCTGCCTTTTATCCTCAATCTGATTTTTAACTTTGCTTTCACGCCTTTGCAATTCGGGCTCCAGAACAACCTTTTGGCCGCGGTGGATATTCTCCTGGTTCTCGCCACGCTCATTTGGGCGATGGTTGCAATTTATCCCCATGCCTCATGGATCACCTATATCCAAATCCCATATCTCCTCTGGGTTGCCTTCGCCACCATTCTCCAACTCACCATTACCTATTTAAATTGGTGATAATTACATCCCGGTTAAATGTAGAAAAGCTTGTCTTTTTGTTTTACAAAATTAGCTGAAACAGCTATTATTTAGGCGAAGATTTAATTATTAACTTATAAACACTATGAAGAAACAGCCTATAATTATTACAATGTTTTGCTTGGCGTTGGTCATCACCCTAAGCGGCTGCGGACAGAAGAATGGCGCCAGCCAAAAAGAAATTGACAAATCAATGGATGAGTCGAAAAAAATTATCGACCAAGTTAACAAAGAAAATAAAGCCGGCTTGTCGGCCATGGTAGATTTCAAGGATTTTTTGCCGAAGCTGAAAGAAGAAGCGGCCAGTTGGGCGGGCGGGGAATATTTTTTTGTCATGATTGAAAACAAGGCCGTCACCTCAAACATTTTGAAAGCTGATAGCCGCAATGGCAAGGCGACTGCTTGGCAGGGTAGCATAGTAAAATGCAATGAAATGAAAGATCCAGGCAAATTCGAAGAAAACCAAGCCAAAATTTGCAAGGGAAACAAAAGGACTTTTACTATGTTTATAAACAAAGACGGCGAAACTAAAACCATGAACGAAGACGACTCCTTTTCTTTCTATGGTTCTGAATATTTCAGTCATGACGCGGTCAAAGTTGCCGCCTCGGAGGCTGAAGCCAAGGCTAATCAGGCAAAAAGCTATAATCCTAAGGGCGTTGAAAATTATAATTTGCAATTGAAAAAAGACGGCAAGACTCAAAAGGTTGTCTGGTCAGTAGCTATGTCCTGCCCATATGCGGCGCAAGCAGAAAACAAATGTTCGGAAAATGACCACTGGTCAGTCAAGATTGATGCTGAAACAGGCGAGGCGGTTGATTAAATATTAATCAATATAATTCAAAAATTATGGACAAAAAAACATTCGTGCGCATCGGAAGCCTACTGTTTTTGGCCGTCGCGATCAGCCTAACTTTGTCCGGATGCGGCGAAAAGGCAGAGGACCAAAAAGCAGCAGATCAAAAATCAGAAACATCCTCTGCTGGTGAAAAAGCAACTGGGGCGGATTGTTCGGCGGGATTTGCGAAAACAGTTGTGGGTATGCAATATCAAAGAACGGGAACCGAATCCCACACAATCCAGGGAAAAACTTTGGATTTATGCTGCTGGGATAAGTTGAGTGACCAAGGGCAGAAAGAAAAGAAAATTTGCAGCGACAGAAAAGAAAGCCCAGCGGGCTACGCCACGGGCATACTATGGGAAGTTGATAAGGCAACGGGGAATGCCGTGAAGGCCATGGAAACCTACTCCAAAGACGGCAAGAGCTGCCAGCAGCACTATGAAAAAGACGGGTCAGCCGGACCGGAAAGCTGCAAATAGAAATTCAGACTTTCTTAAGATTTAATATTCGGAAAAAATTCTCGCTCAAATTCCGGCGGGGGATAAATTCGCCGAAATCCAAACCTTGAAAAATTAACACCGGAACATCCTTACAAACTCCAGTTTGTAAGGATGATAATATTTAAATCAGAAAACTTGACTCAGCGCAGGTTTTAATTTAGAATAAGATATTTAAAAACAAAATTCAGTTCCAAAGAAAGGAGATTCCTGTGTATATATTAACAAGAGACGAAGTTGAAAAATTCTTTTGTCCCCTCTGCAACGTGCGTGTGGATTTATGCTCATGTGAAGAATATCGGGATCAGGGATGCTGGGATTGCGGGCCAAACTGCAGGGTTAATAATCGCCGGAAAGATAAGAAAGCTTTGCAGGAATATTTGTCAGCAGGCAATTCCGTTCCGCGCACACGACCAAGTAAAATGCTTGAGGAGACAGAACAGCCGTCTCCCTGTTGCAAAGAAAAAATGAAAAGATTGCTGATGAACAAAGTCATTTCCGGAATATTCGATGTTGAATATATTGCACATGTCTGCTCTAAATGCGGTGCAATGTATCACCTGCCATAAAAAGAAGCAACTAAAAGACTTTTTGTCGCATGGTATCGCCCAGCGGCTTTTTTTATACTATAATCCCAGTAGTAGAGCCAGTGGATCACTACGGGGTAAGCCAAATTAAATAGAAACTAATTTTTAAAAATAATATAAAATATGAACAATTACAACTGGTATCAACAACTCATCAAACCTGATTGGGCGCCGCCGGCTGTGGTTTTTGGACCGGTGTGGACTTTTCTTTATGTCCTGATCACCATTTCTTTTGGCGCGGTGTTTTATAAAGTTGCCAAGAAACAACTGGCGTTTGCGGTAGCCTTGCCTTTTATCCTCAATCTGATTTTTAATTTCGCCTTCACGCCTTTACAATTCGGACTCCAGAATAATTTTTTGGCCGCAGTGGATATTCTCTTGGTTCTTGGAACGCTCATTTGGGGGATGGTCGCCATCTATCCGCATGCCAAATGGATCACCTATATCCAAATCCCATATCTCCTCTGGGTTTCTTTCGCCACTGTTTTACAGCTCACTATCACATATCTGAATTGGAAATAATTACGTAATTAATTCAGTAAACCCGGCCTCGTAAAGGCCACTTTTTGTTTGACAGAAAATGAAATTGATGCTATGGTGAACAGCTAAGACAAAAACAGAAAAGAACTTTAAAAAGGGAGGCATCTATGCCAAAGATAAAGGAAGTCGTTGATGATTTGGTCGCAAGCTATGGTTTGCGAGAAAATATTAGCGAAAAAGAATATGGGGAAATACTTGCTGATTATAATCGGCAGGCGTACGGGAAGTGTGTGGCAAAAATTCGAAACCTCTTTAAGCTCTCGATGGTAAAATTTATCATTACCTACGTTGACAGTGACGAAGCATCTCGGTGGATATCGCTGTCCCATAAGAATGACTTACTAACAGCGAATCCACATTTGTCACATAATGCCGAAGTAGTTATGAGGGTTGAAATTCCAGAAAATATGCCGCTGTATGGAACGTCGGCTTTCTCGCGACTGGCAATTAAGTTGGATATAAACAAAAATGATCTAAGTCGGCCGTTTGACGTCTTTCTTCTAGACGTTGCCCATGAAATGGCCCATATAGTTCTTTATTCAACACGTAACCCTTGGCGATATAGTGAAAAAGCAACTGACATTTTCGTTCTTCTGAAGGGGTTTGTTGATATCAATGAAAGAGCTCATGCAATTGGACTCAAAAGCTATTTATCTCCGGACGAAGTCCGTGGCATTAGCTGGCACATACGCAAAAAGCAAGAAAAACAAGGAAAACGGGGATGATAGGGATGGCAATGTCGTCCCTTTTTTAATTGGTGGTATAATATACATAATCCCAAAAAGGCGATTTAAAAAATTTATTTATATAATGATATGGAAAAAATATTTAAAAAACATTCGTTCCAAGTCGGTTTTTCTTTTGGCATTACTTCTGCCATAATAACCACGCTCGGGCTGATGATCGGCCTGTTTTCTGGTACTCATTCCGAAATTGCGGTTATCGGCGGGGTTCTCACTATCGCGATTGCCGACGCTTTTTCTGACGCCTTGGGCATACATATCGCTGAAGAATCAGAGAAAATTCACACTCACAAAGAAGTTTGGGAATCCACCTTTTACACATTTGTCGCCAAATTTTTATTTGCCATCATATTTATTTTTCCGATCTTGCTACTCGAACTCGCGACCGGTATTTGGGTGAATATTATTATCGGGCTATTGCTCCTTGCAGTTTTGAGCTTTATTATCGCTGAAGGTTCGAAGAAAGAACGTCTTAACGTAGTCGCGGAACATTTAGTTGTGGCGGTAGTGGTTATTTTTTTCGCCAACTGCGCCGGTCAATTGATTTCCCGGTATTTTGGTTAAATTATATGGTTAATTAAAGGCAGTTTATTAATTCAGAAATTTTGCTTTAAATAAGCCTCATTTTCGGAATATGCTATAATAAGAGTATTAAGCAGGTAATTTTAATTATTAAAAAAAGAATAAAAGTATGAAAAAAACAATTGCAATTTTATCAACGCTAGCTTTTGCAATGTCTGTATCTGCGGTGTCGGCAGCCAAGCTAAATTATGCGCCGGAACTGCCGGAAAATGACGGAACTTATGACGTGCTGGGGCATCCTGATATGAAAGTAAAGATTTTTGTCCACAAAAACAAGCCTGTGAAACCCGCTCTAGCGCCAGAAGGAGTTGTGGGTATTTGCAGTAGCGATGAACCATCAGATGCGTCAGTCGGCGCCACCGGCTGGAAATTACCCAGCAGTTGGAATTACAGACTTAATGTGTCAACTGTTCCCGCCTCTATTGGTGCGACTGGTCTTGGAAATATCGCCAATCTTTCGTTTGACGAGTGGTATGGAAATTTGCCAGGAATGAGTATAATCAAAGGCGACAGTACGAAAAAATATAAAGCCACCTTTGACGGCCAAAACATTATCGCCTGGGGCAATGCTCCGGCAACAGCGCTGGCGATCACTTACACCTGGTATTACACTAATAGCGGCGTGGTAGCAGAAAACGACACCATTATGAACAAAAAATTCGCCTGGAGTTGGAATATGTGCAGTGCCAAATCATACGATGCTCAAAATATTCTTACGCACGAGCTCGGTCACTGGTTTGGGCTCACCGACCACTACAAAGTGAATTATGACGATAACACGATGTATGGATACGGATCTGTGGCAGAAAACAAGAAAGACACACTCACATCTGGTGATATTATTGGCCTTCAGCAAATTTATCAGTAAACGGCAAGAAATCGAAACAGCCTGCCCATTCGGCGGGCTGTTTTTTTGATGCTATAATGGAATCACGTAACCAATTACTCTATTTTTATGCGAATTGCCCTGGTTCATGACTATTTAGTCCAATATGGAGGTGCGGAACGGGTCCTGAAGTGTTTCACGGAGCTTTTTCCGTATGCGCCGATTTATACACTGGTGTATGACAAGGAATTGATGCATGGCTTTTTTGAGGATAAAAATATCAAAACTTCTTTCATTCAGAAATTGCCCTTCGCGAAAGGCCAGCACCGTCTTTTTCCGCAATTCATGCCCATGGCCATCGAGCAATTTGATTTTTCCGATTACGACATCGTCCTTTCGGATTCTTCCAGTTTCGCGAAAGGCATCATCACTGGCCCGGAAACCTTGCATATCTGCTATATGCATACGCCGATGAGATACGCTTGGGATGATTGCCAGAAATATACGAGCGATTTTAGCTTCCCGAATATTATTAAAAAATTGGTGCCGTTCGCGATGAATTATATCCGGATTTGGGACAGGGTCAGCGCGGAAAGAGTCGATCATTTCATCGCGAATTCCAATTTTGTCGCCAAGCGGATCAAAAAATATTACAAAAAAGACAGCGTGGTCATCCATCCGCCCGTGAGCACCAAAGAATTTCATATCAGCGAGAAGCTGGGCGATTATTTTCTTATTGTGGGCAGGATGCTGGCCTACAAAAAAAATGATATCGCCATCCGAGCCTTTAATGAATTGGGAATAAAACTGAAAGTAATCGGCCGGGGGCCGGAACTGAAAAAATTGAAAAAGATTGCTGGACCAAATATTGAATTTTTAGGCCGCATTCCAGATAGTGAACTGGTTGAATGCTATTCCAAGTGCCGCGCGTTCATCTTTCCGCAGGAGGAAGACTTTGGGATCGTGGCGATTGAGGCTATGGCGGCCGGCCGGCCGGTGATTTCGTATCGGGGCGGAGATATCCCGGAGCATATGGAAGAGGGGAAGACGGGAATATTTTTCGATGAGCAGACAGTAGAAGATATTATTTGCGCGGTGAAAAAATTCAAAGATGAAGACTTTGATCCGGCCTATATCCGCTCTAAATCGCTGAAATTTGACAGGGAAATATTTAAGAGTAAGATAAAAGACTACGTGGAAAAGTCCCTCCAAGAATTCAAAAAAGCCAAATAATATGGAACTTAAGGAATATCTGCAGATCATAAAGCGCAATATTGCAACCTTTGCCGCGGTTGTCGTAGCCGTTGTTTTGGGCAGTTTTGCGTTTTTTACGCTGAAACCGGTCACCTATTCGACTTCACTGGCTTTGAACATAACCCGCAGCGGCGCGCAACAAACGCCGGATTATAAGTATGATGATTTTTATCGGTTGCAAGCGGACGAAAAATTTGCTGAAACGATTGTCCAGTGGCTGCAGGATCCGAGAACGACGGCCAACATTTATGTTGCGGCCGGCATGGATGTGGGCAATTTTAGTTTGCGGCAACTGGCGAAAAGTATCGCGCCTAAAAAACTTTCATCGCAGTTTGTGTCGGTTTCATTTTCCGCGCGCAGTATCGATTCGGCCAAAAAAATTTCCAATGCGATTGTGGCTGCGGTTTCCAAAAATACCGGCGAGTTGAACAAAAATCAGAACGAAAGCACGTGGTTTGAAGTAGTGGCGCAAGATCCGGTGATTGCCATGGATAAAATAAGCCCGCTCATTTTGCTTCTGGCATCTTTGCTGATCGGTATCTTTCTCGCTTGCTGGGTCGTTTTAATCATTCACTATTTGAAATAAATGAAAATCGGAATCGATGTTCGCTGTTTGATCGAAGGAAGAAGGACGGGAGTTGAAGAATACACCCTTAATCTGTTGAAAAATTTATTCAAAATCGACACGAAGAACGAATATGTTCTTTTTTTAAATTCTTTCCGAGCGCCGAAAACAGATCTAAGTTGGATCGAAGAATATCCTAACGTCAGGATCAAAAGATTTATGTACCCCAACAAACTGTTAAATTTTCTTTTTTGGTATTTGCGCTGGCCGAAGATCGATAAGATGCTTGGCGGGGCGGACATTGTGTTTTTGCCGAATATTATTTTTGGCAGCGTCAGTTCGGACGCGAAGATGCTGGTGACAATCCACGACCTGAGTTTTGAACGGTATGGCGAAACTTTTTCGCGGAAACGCAGATTTTGGCACATGTTCATCAATACGAAGGATATCTGCCGACGGGCCGCGGGCATAATCGCGGTTTCCGCTTCAACGCGCAGCGACTTGGTTTCTCTTTATAAAATAAAAGCGGAGAAAATTGATGTTGTCCACAGCGGCATTGATGAAAAATTCCGCCCCATCGACCGGAATACGACGGAACTCATACAGATCAAAGAAAAATACGGCTTGCCGTATAAATTTATCTTATATTTCGGCACAATCGAACCGCGTAAAAATCTCATCGGAATTATCCGCGCTTTCAACCAATTGCAAAGTTACGCGCTTGAAAATAATAATGAGGAAATGTCGAGGCATAGTTTGGTTATCGCCGGGCAAACCGGCTGGCTGGCCGGAGACATCTATGCGGAAATAAACCAATCGAAATTCAGGGACAAAATCAAGATTATCAACTCTATCCCGGACGCGGATAAGGAATACATCTTTAATCTGGCTTCGCTTTTTGTTTACCCGTCTTTTTTTGAAGGATTCGGCTTCCCGCCGCTGGAGGCGATGCGTTGCGGCATCCCAACGATCGTTTCCAATAATTCGTCCCTGCCTGAAATAGCCGGCAAGGGCGCTGTGATGGTGGAGCCGGAAAAGGCTGATGAGCTGTATGCGGCAATGAAGGAAATTTTACTATCCAAAGAGCTACAGGAGATGTTGAGGGCCGAAGGCATAAAAAAAGCCGAGAGTTTCAAATGGAAAAACACGGCGCTTGAGTTCCTGAATATTATCAAAAAGTTAGCCAAGGAATAAGCCGACAAAAAAGGCCGCAAACAACCAAAGAACGCTATCAAAAAATAGTGTTTTTTGTTGCCAAATTTGGTATAATTAAAATGCAGCGGTAAATATAAAATTCTTTTTATTATGCGTATTGGAATCGATGCCCGGTTCTATGGGCCTTTCGGCAAGGGCTTGGGCCGGTATACCCAAAAATTAATCGAAAATCTCGAGCAGATAGATGAAAAAAATGAATATTTCATTTTTTTAAGAAAGGAAAATTTTGAAGACTACGCGCCGAAAAACACGAATTTTAAAAAAGTTATGGCCAATTATCGCTGGTATACTTTCGAAGAACAGATAAAAATGCCATTTCTTTTAAAAAGATACAAATTGGATCTGGTCCACTTTCCGCATTTTAATGTGCCAATTTTTTACTGGGGAAAGTTTTTGATTACCATCCATGATCTGATTCTTATTCATTTTCCGACCATCCGAGGAACGACGCTTCATCCGTTTTTTTATAAAATAAAGTTTTTGGCGTATCGCTTTGCGATCAATTCGGCTATCCGTCGGGCGCGAAAAGTTATCGCCGTTTCGGAGTTTACCAGAAAAGATATTTTGAGAAATTACGCTGTCAGGGAGCAAAAAGTCGAAACGATATTTGAAGCCTGCGATGGTTTTTGCCTGACAAATTTACAGAGCCCTGAGGAAGCTTTGAAAAAATATGGCTTGGTGGATTCCCGTGGTATAATAAAGCCGTATATAGTTTATATCGGCAATGTCTATCCGCACAAAAATCCGGAGAGTTTGGCGCTGGGGTTTGCTTTGGCCAAAAAAGAATATTTTCCAGATTTGAATTTAGTTTTTATCGGAGGCGAGGATTATTTTTATCTGAGGCTGAAGAAGTTTATCGGTGAAAATGGAATCAAAGACGTGATATTCGCGGGCGGAATAAATGATCAGGAATTAAGCGGCGTTTTGCGCTCAGCGGTTCTATACGGGCGTCCGTCTTTTTATGAAGGCTTCGAGCTGCCGCCGCTGGAAGCGATGGCCTGCGGAGTGCCCGTGATCTGCTCTGACCATGAATGCGCCCACGAGATTTTGGAAGACTCAGCCCTGTATTTTAATCCGCATGATCCGCAAAGCATCGCGGAAGCTATCCAGGAGGTTCTGACTGACGAAAATTTGCGGCGCAATTTGGTCCGGAAAGGATATGCTCAAGTGAGAAAATATGATTGGAAGCTGATGGCGGAAAAAACCTTGAAAATTTATAACGGTTTAGACAAAAATGAAAAACAAAAACCTTGCCGGCAAACAGGTAAGTAGAAAAAATATTATCCCCCAGATGTTTGATGTGAGGCCCGTTGATGAAAACGGCGATTTTGATGTGGCGAAAGCCGCACAAGCAGAAAAAATTCTGCAGGTTTTCCCGAAAGAAACCAAGAATAATTTTATCTGGCAATCCGGCGAATTATTTTCAGACATCAAAAAGCCAGATGCGGTTGTTGAGGAATTGCAGGGCTTTCTTGGATTGCTGGAGGGGGAGACTGAAAACAAAGCCGAAATATATCAGCTGGGTGAAAAATATGCCTCTGAAGAGGTCCCGATTTTTTATGAAACCGAACAGATAATTGAGCTGGTTCCGAAAAAAATAACGTTGCAGCCTAAAAAGAGAAAAACTTTCGCTGCAGAGCCTTTAAAAATTAGAGAAAAACCCAGAAGCTCAGAATTTTTTGAAAAGGTACGCTCAAAAAATAATTATTTTGATGAACTTGTTGATGAAAATAATTTTTTGCCGAAAAGAAGGAAGCTCAAGGATGCGTTCCGGGAGAGCAGCATATTTGACAGAGATCTGTTTATTGGGAGATATGACTTAATTGACAGAAAAAAGTTTGCTTTTTCATTTGCCGCGATGGCGTGTGCGGTTTTTTTGATAGTTTTTGGGACGAGTTTTGTGAAAAGAGGCCTGCAGATAAAAGGTTTAGTCTTGGGTAAGAGCAAAAGTGCTTATACTGATTTGGTCCAAGCAAGGGAGGATATTTTAAATAAAAATTTTCAAAATTCTCAGTTTAAATTTAACGATGCTTATGATCGTTTTGATGAAATCAACAAGGATTTGAATGGCCTCGGAAGCTTTATTGTCAATGTGAGCCGATTTATTCCCTATGCGTCAAAACTTTCTTCCGGCGCGGCCTTGGCGCAAGCCGGCAAGGATGTTTCCCAGATCGGGGTTCTGGCCGGGCAAACGATGGCGATAATGGATGATCTGAAAAATCCTCTGAATCAGATGGGCGATTCCGGAGACGGCTCTGTTTCATTGTTAAAGTTATTTCAGGATACGAATGATAATGTCCAGCAAATACAAACGCTCTTAGCTGACGCGCAAGATAATATGGATCGGGTTAGTATTGATGACATACCCGAAGAACAGCGAGCCCAATTTGCGGACCTAAAAAACAAACTTCCGGAGATGAACAAATTTCTGACTGATTTCGTAGACAATAGCCAAATTTTTACTGATGTGCTGGGCGGTAATGGCCCAAGAAAATATTTATTTTTATTTCAAAACAATCAAGAGATGCGGGCGACCGGCGGATTCATCGGAACTTATGGAGTATTGGATATTTTCAACGGCAGAATCAATAAATTTTTCATTGATGGCATATTTAATCCCGACGGTCAGCTGAGGGAAAAAGTCGTGCCGCCCCTTCCGATCCAGAAAATAAGCGCGGCCTGGAGTTTACACGACAGCAACTGGTTTCCTGATTTTCCAATTTCAGCGGAAAAGGCTACTTGGTTCTATGAAAAAACCGGCGGACCAACGGTGGATGGAGTAATCACGATGACGCCGGTGGTGATGCAAAAATTACTCGCGATTACTGGGCCCATCGATCTTCCGGATTACGGGGTCACGGTGGACAAGGATAATTTCGTTGAAAAAGTTCAGCAAGAGGCGGAAGTTGACTATGACAAGGAGTTGAACCAGCCCAAGAAAATTTTGGCTGATTTGGCTCCAAAAATTTTGGACAAGATTTTTAATGCCAAGAATTTTTCCGATATTGCGAAAACTACGAATGTTTTGATCGAAAGTTTGAATGAAAAACAAATTTTAATTTACTCCAAAAATTATGACATTGAAAAGGAACTATCGTCTTTGGGCTGGTCGGGTGAAATTTTGGATACGCGCAAAGACTATTTAAGCATCATCAATACGAATATCAACGGCTTCAAAACCGACGGCGTAATTGATGAAAAAATAGAACATTCGGCGGAAATTCAGAACGACGGCTCAGTGGTTGATACCGTCACGATTACCCGGCATCATAACGGAGGCAATTCGAACTTTGATTGGTGGAATAAGGTAAATGCTGATTATATGCGCGTTTACGTGCCCAAGGGATCACAGCTACTTTTTGCTGAAGGGCAGACGCGAGAATTTAATTCACCGCCTTTGGATTATACCGCCTTGAATTTCAAGCGCGACGCGCAAGTGCGGATGGAGGAGGATTCCATGAAGATTGACGAGGCGAGTGGAACACGCGTTTATGATGATTCGGGGAAAACGGTTTTTGCCAACTGGATCTATGTGAGTCCGCAAGAAACCGTAGTGGTCAAATATAAATATCTGTTGCCTTTCAAAGTAATTATCACTGGAGATAATAATCCGGTGGACACATATTCACTGTTGGCGCAAAAACAGTCCGGGAGTGTGGGCAGTCAGTTTGTTTCCAATATTTCTTTCCCTTCGGATTTTAATGTCAACTGGAAATATCCGGATGAGCTGTCTGCGGATGAGAACAGTTTAAAATTAGAAACTGACTTAAAAATGGATAAATTTATTGGGATAGCGTTTATTAAATAAAATATGGGTTTTGAATTTGTTGGAGAAAAAGCCAGAAGAGAATCAGGCATAAGCAAAGTTGTAACGGAATCAGCAGAAGATGAGGCCGAAATTAAGGCTTACTATAAAAATATTTTTGAAAATCAAGAAACTGAAGGATTCGAAAAAGAAAAATCGGAAGATGACCTTAGAATAATCAAGGCAGTAAATGATAAGCTGAAAGATTTAGTAGAAAGATACGGGGGAGAATTTATTGATGTTAAGCCCCAAAACATTCATATTTTGGACAAGGAAAAATTAACCCCAGAACAGTTAGCGCGAATCAAAAAAGTAAAAAAAGAAGAAACTGCCGTTTATAGTGTCAATCATCAAGCCATAGTTTTTATGTTCGCGGATTATGATGATCGGCTTAAATTCGCTCAAATTTTAGCGCATGAATTGCTGCATTTTAATTCCTTTCAATCGATTACAAAAAATCAGAAAGGGAGAGGACTAACAAGAAGAGTGGGGATAGGCATGGGATCGCGCCAGGATAAAAATAAGGAATATTTCGGGATGCTGAACGAGGCTCTGACGGAAGAGTTAGCAATAAGATTTGATAGAGAATATCTAAGTCACTTTCCTGAATTGGCGAAAGAAATAGAGGAGAGAAAGAAGCACACAGAAAGAATACAAGAAAAGGGAATAAACACTGAAAATATAAGCAGCTTTATAATAAAGGAGCATCCGCAAGAAAAACCAGAGAGAAGATTTTCCGCAACAGAAAGCCGGTTTACCTATACAAAGGAAAGAAAAAAAATGAATGAAACAATAAATCATATATATAAAGAAAATAAAGAAAAATTTAACACGAGAGAAGACGTTTTTGAAATTTTTGCCAAAGCTTTTTTCACTGGAAGAATTTTGAAATTAGCTCACCTCATAGAAAATGCGTACGAAAAAGGCGCTTTTAGAAAACTAGGTGAAGATATGGCAAAAATTCATAAGCTTGAACAAGAAAAATAAATGATCAAAAAACTTTTTAACAATGGAATATTAAACTCTCGGCCGTCTGAGTCGGTTATTTCGGCGGCTTTTATTATTACTGTAGCGGGCGTTGCCAGCAATATCTTGGGACTTTTTCGGGATCGTTTTTTGGCCTCCACTTTTGGTGCGGGTGACACGCTGGATGTTTATTACGCGGCCTTCCGTATTCCCGATTTAATTTATAACTTGTTGATTTTAGGCGCTCTTTCCGCGGCGTTCATACCTGTTTTTACCGGGCTTATCAGTAAGGATAAAAATGACGAGGCCTGGCAGTTAGCCAACGGCATAGCAAATTTGGCGATTCTCTCAATTATTGGCGTATCACTCCTGTTTGCCATCTTTGCTCCGTTTTTAATGGAGCTCATCACTCCCGGATTTCCGGCGGAAAAAATGGATAGCGTAGTCCTCTTTACGCGCATAATGTTTTTGAGCCCCCTGTTTTTAGGAATTAGCGGAATTATGGGAGGCATCCTGAGCTCGATGAAGCGTTTTCTTATTTATTCCATAGCGCCCTTGCTGTATAATCTCGGAATCATATTTGGAATTTTGGTATTCGTAAGATTTTGGGGTCCGATCGGGCTGGCGTGGGGCGTAGTTCTGGGAGCTTTTTTGCATATGCTGTTCCAATATCTGGCGGCAAAAAACTTAGGCTTCAAATATCAATGGACGATCCTGAAATCATGGCGGGATCCGAATGTCAGGCGAGTCATGAAGCTGATGCTGCCGCGAATGACCGGTATTGCCATCAACCAAGTTAATTTGATGGTAATCACTATTTTTGCTTCCACTTTGGCGGCTGGCAGTTTGGCAATTTTTAATTTTTCGACAAATTTACAGAGCGTTCCCTTGAGTGTCTTTGGTTTATCTTTCGCGATTGCTGTTTTCCCGGCACTTTCTACTTTTGCGGCCCGTGGAGAAAAAGACAAATTTGTGCGCGCTTTTTCGGAAACATTCAGGCAAATTTTATTTTTTATCATACCACTCAGCGTTTTTATGCTGGTTTTGCGGGCGCAGATCGTTCGTGTAGTTTTGGGCGCCGGCAAGTTCGATTGGAATGATACGATCATGACCTTTCAATGTTTGGGCATTTTAGTTTTAGCTCTGTTCGCGCAAAGCACAGTTCAGCTTTTGGCGCGCGCCTTCTATGCTTTGCAGGACACCAAAACGCCTTTTTATGTGGCCATTGTTACAGAGGCAGTCAATATTTTGACAGTCATCCTTTTGATCGGTAAATTTAAAATTTTGGGTTTAGCGATTGCGATTTCTCTGTCCAGTCTGGTGCAAATGGTGCTCTTGCTTTTTATCCTACGGACACGCTTTGATAGTCTGGATGATAAAAATATTATCAAGTCAGTGATTAAGATTGCGTCGGCTTCGTTTGCGGCGGGAATCGGCATTCAGGTGGTAAAAATCATGGTCGCTTCGCAGGTTAATCTGGACACATTTTTAGGCGTTTTCGCGCAACTGGCGGTTTCCGGGCTTGTCGGATTTGGGATTTTCATCGCCGCTTGCTATATCATGAAACTGGAAGAATTTTTTGTCTTCAAAAATTCTTTGACGAAAAAACTTTTCAAGAGCAAGCACGCCGTTATCGCGGAAAGCACGGAAGAAGTGAGTGGAATTTAAAAAAGAAAGTCAAATTATAATAACCTAAAGAATCGGTCGCAAGATCCGGTTTTTTCTTGATTAATCTTTGTTTCTAAGGTAAGATGAGGATTATATGGACCAAAAAAACGTACGCAATTTCTGCATAATCGCACATATTGATCATGGCAAGTCCACTTTGTCGGATCGGCTTTTAGAATTGACCAAAACCGTGGAAATGAGAAAGATGAAAGAACAATTGCTCGATCAAATGGATTTGGAAAGAGAGCGGGGAATCACCATCAAATTGCAGCCGGTCAGAATGAATTATGAACAGGACGGCCAAAAATATATTTTGAATTTGATCGATACTCCGGGGCATGTGGATTTTCATTATGAAGTTTCGCGGTCATTGGCGGCAGTGGAGGGCGCGGTGCTTTTGGTGGACGCGACCAAAGGTGTGCAGGCGCAGACATTGTCCAATTTGTATCTAGCTATCGAGCAGGGTTTGGAAATAATTCCAGCAGTGAACAAGATCGATCTGCCCAATGCCGATGTCGCGAAAACTAAAAAAGAAATTGTCCATATTTTGGGCTGTAAGGAAGAAGAAATTTTGGAAGTTTCGGGTAAAAGCGGAATGGGCGTGGAAAAACTTATGGAACGAATCGTGAAAATTATTCCAAGTCCGCGCGGCGATTTTCAAAAACCTTTGCGCGCGCTGATTTTCGATTCCAAATATGACACCTATAAAGGCGTGGTGGCTTATGTGCGAATTGTCGACGGTGAAGTTAGGCGTGGAGATAAGCTCGCTATGCTGGCGGTGGGCGCTGAAAGTGATGTAGTCGAAGTTGGTTTTTTCAAGCCGGACTTGCGAGATTCGGAAAAATTAGTAGCCGGAGACATCGGGTATATCGCAACCGGGTTTAAGACTGTCAGTGATTGTCGGGTGGGCGATACGGTCACACTTTCCGGCTTTAAGTCTCAGGTGGAGGGCTTGCCTGGTTACAAGGAGGTTATCCCGATGGTCTATGCTTCTTTTTATCCGATTGAAGGCAATGATTATAATTTCATGCGCGACGCCCTGGAAAAGCTCAAGCTGAATGACGCCGCTTTTACTTTCGAACCGGAAAGCAACTTGGCTTTGGGCCGAGGCTTCCGTTGCGGATTCTTGGGTATGTTGCATTTGGAAATCATCCAATCGCGGTTGGAACGTGAATTTGAAATTAGTCCAACAATAACCACTCCCAGTGTTGTTTATGAAATCCAGTTTCGCGGCGGTAAAGAAACTGACGAGCGGCGGAAGATTTATTCCGCCACGGAAATGCCGGATCCGGCTACGATTGAAAAAATTTATGAACCGTATGTGAAATTAGACATTATTTCGCCGAGCAGCTATCTGGGTTCGATCATGGAGGTGATGCGAAATACTCGGGCTGAGTATTTGAATACGGAATATATTGACGCGGAAAGAATAGTCTTGACTTTTGATTGTCCTCTGACTGACGTAATTACAAATATGCACGATGACCTGAAAAGCGCTTCATCGGGTTATGCTTCTATGAATTATGCCGTTACGGGTTATAAGCCGTATGATCTGGTGAAATTGGATATTATGGTGGCGGGAGAAAAAGTAGATGCTTTTTCACGCGTTGTGCCCAAGGAAAATGCGTTTGCGGAAGGCAAGCGCACGGTAGAAAAACTCAAGGAATCAATCCATAAACAGAATTTTCAAATTGCACTGCAGGCCTCTATCGGAGGAAAAGTGATTGCCCGAGAAACGATCAAGGCTTTTCGCAAAGATGTTACGAGCGGATTATATGGCGGAGATGTGACGCGAAAACGCAAACTTCTGGAAAAGCAGAAAAAAGGCAAGAAAAAAATGAAGAATATCGGTAAGGTTTCTATTCCGTCTGAGGCTTTCCTGGCGGTATTGAAAAAATAGGCGTCATTTTTGGGGGGCTTGACAATTGATTAATTATCGTTTAGTATATATAGTTCTCGATAAATTAAGATAAAATCGAGGAAGTTGTTCTTTGTTTGGCAAAAATAGCAATAGAATAAATTTATAGAAACGGCGCTCAAAGCTGAAACCAACATCAAGGAGGGCATAATGAAGAAAGTATTTATTCCGGGAATAGGATTTTGTCTCATATGTAAAGAGGGAAGGGGAAACATCGAAGTTTCATACGGAGTGATCGGAGACGGATTCGTTATGTTAACATCCCCGACCTCGCTCATGGAGCTGCCAAACGGTCTCCTCCCCATGTCGTGTTTCGAATCTTGTCCTCACTCTATATCCTGTTATAGGCACATTATATAGCAGGCACGTTTGCAAACGGCCGAACTCCAGAGAGAGTTCGGCCGTGATTTATTTTCCGGCCAATTCGGCTATTGTTTACAACTAAAAAAAATGCTAAAATATATCCATGCGTTCAAGAAAGGGAAGAAAAAGAATTCAAAAAATCTGGATAATTATATCAGTTCTGGCAGTATTAGCCATGATTGCCTTTACGATTGCACCGCTTTTAACATATCAATAAGAAAATGTCGGTTGAAAAAAACAAAAAATTTTCAATTGTAATGAAAATCATTGTGCTTTTTGGCATAATCGCGCTTGTTTTCATTAGTGTGGCCATTTACGGTGAAATTGCGAAAAAAAGACAAATTCAAAGTCAGATCAGCCAATTGCAACAGGAAGCGGAAAAGATAAGCCGTGACAACGCACTGACCCAAAATAAAATCGCCTATTTGGAAAGCAAGGATTATCAGGAAAGGGAAGCAAAGGACAAGCTCAATCTGCAAAGCCCGGATGAAAATGTCGTCCTGGTAAAACCGACCATTGTGAAAGAAAATAAGACAGAAGAAAAAGTTTCTCCGGCAACTCCGCCACAGCCGGAAAAAATATCAAATCCGGTAAGGTGGTGGGAATATTTTTTCAAATATTAATTTTTCATAACAAACAAGCTGATGGTTGTGGATGATATTAAAAATTTTCATAAGAAAATCAAAGTTGCTACGGCTTTATACGCAGTCGCAGTTTTGATCATCGCCTGCATTGTGCTGACGGGCGTTCTTATATATGGTTTTGGAATGGATAACCAAGTGACTCAAAAGTCTGCGCAAATTTTTCCCTATCCAGCTGCCGTTATTAGTGGAGTTAATTTTGTATCATTAAACAGCCTGGAAAACAATCTGCGAGCCGTAAAACGTTTCTATGAGAATCAAGATTTTGGAAGCATCGGCTTGCAGGTTGATTTTACCACGCCTGATGGTCAAAAAAGATTAAAAGTAAAAGAGAAGGATGTATTGGAGAAAATGATTGAAAATAGGATTATCGAAATTTTAGCGAACAAAAATGGGATAGTGCTGACGAAGGACGCAGTTGTTCAAGAAGTCAGCAAACAGCTGGCGCAATACGGCAGCCAGGAAGATTTGACGGATAAATTGCAGCGGCTTTATGGTTGGACGATCAATGATTTTGAAGAAAAAATAGTCAAACCGGATATGTATAAGAGCAAACTGGCGGAAAAGTTGAAGCAAGTAAACGCTGACAGTACTCAGGCCAAAACGAAAATTGGAAAGGCCGCGGCTGACCTGAAAAACAACAAGAGCTTTGCCGATACAGCCAAGGACTATTCCGAAGGAGACAGCGCAAAAAATGGCGGAGAACTGGGTTGGTTCAGTGCCGATCAAATGCTGCCGGAGCTATCCCTAGTTGCTTTTAGTATGAAAAAGGGCGATACCAGTGATGTTATTGAAAGCCCCCTGGGTTATCATATCATCCAGATTGAGGACAAAAAAGCCGAGAGCGGCATTGACAAGGTCAGATTAAAACAAATTTTTGTAAGAACTCAGAGCTTTCCCGAATGGTTGCTTGAACAGGAAAAAAATATTAAAATATATGTACCGCTCAAAGATTTTTACTGGAACAAGGACGGTGGCAATTTGGAATTCAAAAATAACGATCTAAAACAATTTGAAGATAACTTGGACAAAAATTCTCCGAATGATGCCTCTGTCCTGTTCTAATTTTGAAATAATAATTAATTTTTATTTAAAACTATGCCAAAGCCAAACGTAAATGCAGACCTTTGCATTGGATGCGGAACTTGCGAGTCCCTGTGTCCAAAGGTTTTTAAGATTGAAGATGGCAAGTCTCATGTTATCGCAGAGGATTGCGAAGATTGTGATTGTCAGGAAACCGTGAATAGTTGTCCGGTCGGAGCGATTTCGATGGAATAAAACAATCTCTTGAGTGTATCTTAAACAGGCCTTGCTTCGTATTTTACTAGGCGGGCCTTTTGAGGAGTAATAAATAAATTTAAAAACGTATGGAAACAGAAGAAAACGAAGAAAAAGCCCAGACAGAGCCAATTGAGACAAAGCCGGGCAAACCATCAAAAAAAGTTTTTTTACTCGTAATAATCCTTGTCATAATTCTTTCCTCGGGTTTCGGAGCAGTTTTCGGTTTTATGGCCGGCGGGATATCCCAAAAGATTTTCCCGAATATTTTTAGAAATACGGCCAGTCTCCAGGGCCTATTTAGCGGGAATCCAAGTACGAGCCGGGATATTATCAAGCAGCAGATCGTAGAGGAAGATTCCGCTGTCATTGATGTCGTGGAAAAGAGTTCTCCGGCAGTCGTGAGTATCGTGATAAGTAAGAATTTATCTCAGAATTGGGGATCTCTCAGCCCCTTTGATTTTCCTAGTTTCTTTGGTATTCCGCAATCAGGCGGAAACGGCCAGAATGATGGTGGCCAGGAACAAAAAATTGGCGGAGGAACCGGATTTTTCGTTTCCGCTGATGGCATGGTAGTCACTAATAAACATGTAATCGAAGACACCACAGCTGATTACACTGTTGTAACCAATGAGGGAAAGGAATATCCGGCCAAAGTGCTTGCTAAGGATCCTGTAAATGATATTGCGATAGTGAAAATTGAAGGCAATGATTTCCCGACACTGAAACTGGGCGATTCAAATTCCTTGAAAATTGGCCAAACCACAATTGCAATCGGAAATTCGCTGGGCGAATTTTCCAATACAGTGAGCAAGGGGATCATTTCCGGGTTGCAAAGAAATCTGACTGCCGGAGGAGGCCTGTCTGGGGAATCGGAACAGCTGAGCAACATAATTCAAACCGATGCTGCTATAAATCCCGGGAATTCCGGCGGGCCGCTTTTAGATATCAATGCGGATGTTATCGGTATTAATGTTGCGATGGCTCAAGGCGCACAAAACATCGGGTTTGCGATTCCAGCCAACCAGGTCAAAAAAGTCGTGGATCAGGTGAAGAGCACAGGCAAAATATCCACTCCGTATATGGGCGTCAGGTACATACCCATAGACAGTGCGATTCAGAAAAGCAATAATCTACCGTACAATTATGGAGCATTGATTTTGCGTGGTCAGAAAATTACTGATTTTGCCGTTATCCCCGGCTCGCCAGCCGACAAGGCCGGAATTGTGGAAAACGACATACTTTTAGAGGTGAATGGCACAAAAATTGATGAAAAAAATAGTCTGGCTGACTTGATTGCTAAATATAATGTCAATGATGTTCTGACTCTAAAAATCTGGGATAAAGGAAGGGAAAAAGAAGTGCAAGTGACACTGGCCGAGCTGAAACAATAATTTTGCGATGGTGATTTTTAAATGCTATAATCCATAAGTAAGTTGTTTGTTTACTGCCAATGTTTTTGAAATTTCGCCCATTATTATTCAGTTTAGTTTTTTTTGTCAGCTTGGAAATCATCGTTTTTAAAGCTAATTTTGTTTTTCCGATTGCGCTCTTTTTATTTTTATTGTCTCTTTATGAAGGTCGGAAAATTGGAGGCCGTTGGCTATTTTCAGTTTTACCGGTCTTTTTTGTTTTGTCATCGATAGCCTTGCTTTATTTGATCGGGCTGACTTACGAGCAACAGATTTTTATAATCCTGTCTTCCTGTATGTATTACCTGTCGCTTTTTAGCGCCTATCGCCTGGGTCAATATTCCGGAGACCAAACCGCCAAGGGTATGAATATGGCGGCAGCCTTTGCGACAATCTTTTTTACTTATTCCAGCGCCTATGGGTTGTATTTGAATTTTTTTGTGCCGCTTTATTATTTGATGCTCGCATATCTCATCGTCACGCTTCTGGTAAGTTTTCAGTATTTCGCGATTGTGAAAGAAAAACAACTTAAAATAGTGTGGATATACAGCCTTCTCTTGGCCCTGATCATGACAGAGATCGTCTGGACCATGAATTTTTGGCCGTTCGGATACTTGACTACCGGTGTAATTGCGCTTATACTCTATTATGTTCTTTGGGACCTGACACAGAGCTATTTCCTGAATCTATTGAGCCGCAAGCGAGTGGTGGCAAATATGGTATTTTTTTCGGTCTTGATCGCAATAGTTCTGTTGACTGCTAAATGGATCCCAGTGCTCTAAGATTCCAAATTCTAATATCTAAATCCTAAACAAGTTTATAAAATTCTGAAACAAATGAAAAAAATGGTTTTTAAAAAAATATTTTTAATCCTCGCGATAGTGTTCATTGGCGGTTTGGGCGGCATTATCGCGGACCGTTATATTTTTCCATACCTAAGTTCTACTGATTATTTCATGAAACATGATTGGTTGAAAAAAGCAGCGGAAGATATCACGGTTATAAATAAAACTGAACAGGTTTTCGTGAAAGAAGAGACTTCAATCACCAAAATATCCAATCAAATCTCGGCTTCGGTAGTGGGCATCATCTCTTATCCTCAAACGGATGCGAAAAATTTTCCAAGAAAAAGCACAACCAGCGTCGGACCGACATATGGCACCGGATTGATTGTTACCAGCGACGGGCTGATTATGACTTATGCGGATGCGATCAATTTGAATAATTCTAAATATAAAGTGGTTGCGTATGACGGTAACAGCTATGACGCAGAAATTTCCGGAACTGATGCCTATAGCAATCTCGTTTTTTTGAAAATCAGTGCCGGGAATTTGTCCGCAGTTTCTCTCGGGAACTCTGATGATATCAAGCCCGGTGAAAAAATAATCGCCATCGGTATCAACCCAGGAGATTTTTCCCGTGTTTATTCCGCCGGGCTGATCAGTAATTTTAATCCCACATATAATCTGGCTGGAAAAGCAATTTCATCTTCAGACAAACTGGAGGGTGTGTTTGAAGCCGATCTAAATTCAGAAAAAGATTATGTCGGTGGTCCGATCGTAGACTATACGGGCCAAGTGATTGGAGTAATGGGAACAAATGCGGGCGATAATGCGCAGAAATTTTTCCAAATTCCATCAAATAAGGTTGCGAAGGTCATTGATCGCGCGATAAAAAAGGAATTGGAAAATGATCCTGTTCTGGGGATTTATTACATTCCGCTAACCAAAAGTTATTTTCTAGTAAATAATCTGAACATTGACCGTGGGGCTTTGATTTATTCGCCGTCAGGGCAGTCAGGGCTAGCCATGATATCGGGCTCAGCCGGACAAAAAGCTGGATTGCAAATCAATGACATTATCACTAAAATAAATGATCAGGAAATCAACATCAACCATACATTGCCTGACTTGCTGTATCAATATAAAAAAGGTGACTTGATTGAGCTGGTTGTTTCGCGCAGTGGTCAAGAAATGAAAATTCCAGTGCAATTATAAATGTTTTTTTATTAATGTTTCGTAGTTTATTTCGCTCCTGTGTGCTTAAAATGTGGGAGCGTTTTAGGGTTCAGGGGCTTGACTTTTTTTTCAGATTTATATAGAATAGTCTGAAAACAAAAAAACAGGGGAAACCCTTCAAAAGGCGCGTTTTTTGACAATTAAACTAACTTAACCGGAAACGGTTTTTTTAGGTATAAAAAAATCCAACAACTGTAGAGGGAGGTATCTATGAAAAAGTTTGTGATAGCAACAGTCGTCCTGGCGATGTTATTGCCAGCCAATTTTGTATTCGCTTGCGAAGATGATAACGGCGACAATAGCCATCATGGTGACCAAGGCAAAAGCATCAATGCCGAGGCGAACATTAACATCAACAATCGTACGTACGGAGATTTTCCGTATGTTCCCGGAATGCCTGGAGTATATCCGCCGAATTATTTTCCGGGATACGAAAGGCAAGTGAACGATTTGTCCTCAGAAGACATAATCAAGACAATTGATAATGTCACGGAGGCCGGCTTCGAGACGTTCAAGAGAATCCTTATCGAAGAAAGGGGAGAAAAATTTTTCAAAAGATTGGAAAGCAGCGTCTCCTTTCATCCTGATATCACGGCAACGTTTCCTGCCTCAAAAGAAGTTCGTATTATCAGCAAAAAAAGCATGGAGCGATACGATCTGAGCATGCTGAAGAAGATAGGCACAATAGCTGCCGATTCTAAATTGGAGATCGAGGGAGAGTTCGACTCTCTCACTTATCGCCAGGATCTTTTGATGTTTTGCGGGCAGAAGGTTTTGAAATACGGCGCTAATATTATAGTGCCCGATCTCGACTCGTTCCGTGCCTATATCACTCCAAGCGGCACAACAAAGGGAGCGGGAGCCTCTGTGGGCTTTTTAAAGGCCCTAGGCTCTTTGTTCGGAATTACGGGCTCTGCCCAGTATGAAACAACGACCCAAAAAACGGTGATGCGCGGCGACGCAAGCGTCACCTACCAGTTGTACCACGTCGATGATATTGAAAGATTCTTGCATCCGCCAAAAGAGACACCCAGACCGTTGATGGTTGAAAAACCAATGGCAGTGGTTGAAAAACCAAAACCTGAGCCGGAAAAAACATTCTGCGGATGGATCTGGGAGAAAATCCTGGAATATAAGCAGAAATGCGTGGAGTGCGAGCGCTGGTGTTTCAATAATCTCGAGAATAGAGTAGTTCTGCAAAAACTCTTTATCGAGCTATATGTTTGCACCGGTAAGATGCACACGAAATATCTCGAAGAGGCGATGGAAAACCACAGGATTGCCGTCGATAACTACACAAATGGCGGTGACATTAAAAAGCATCAGCCTGCGGCGGACAAGCTGATGGCCGAAGCTGACTATTTTCATTCGGGATGCATCTCAATTCTTAAGAATGAGGGCGCGGCAATAAAATTCGCGCAAGAGAAAAAACTGGAGCGCTATGCTACAGACTTCAGATAGGAGGAGTATATGAAAACAAAGATTTTTGTTTCAATATTGACGATGGTTCTGCTCTTTGGTTTCGTCTCCCAATCGATGGGGCTCACGACAAAAGAGAAGATGACGCCGACAACCGGAAGCCTTCTCACGGAAAGCAAACCAGTTCCGCCTGTTTCATCTTCTGAAGAGATAAAAATTCTCGGCCAGCTCAAACAGCAGGCCGAAGAACTCAAGAAGGAGGCAAGGGCAATCTCTGATCAAGCCAAGACGGCTGGCAAAGAACGAACTGCCGCATTGAAAAATATTGCTGAGGCAACAAGGAGCAAAGCAGAAGCTGATAAAGAACTTGCCAATGCAATGAAAAGCTTCGGCAACAAGATTGACAATGTGAGTGCGTCTGTCATCCAAGTCATAAAGAAAAACATTGGAGACCAAAACGCAAAAAACACGACGCTAATTTTAGCACTCGTGGCACTGGGCTTTGCTGTTGTCTTCCTAAGATTATACATGCAATCGAAAACACTCGAACGCATCGAACAAAGGGTCGACAGCATTCCCGGCAAGACAGCAAACATAACAGATATGTGGGAAATAAACCTGGGGAATGGAATCACCTACAGGCCGCCACTATCCAATAATGGCAGGCGTCTTTCATTACAAGTGCCCGAAGGCATAGTCGGGGAATATCCGGAACCAGCACAGATTCCAAGGATTCCGATAGAAAACCTGACGGAGATGGAAGATTCTGTCACGAAGACTCTTGTCAAATATTACAACAACGAATATGAATTGGAGGGGCTGCAGGCCAGAGTAATCAGGCACGCAATTGATAGCGGCCAGCTCAGAGGTCTATAGTAGACTGATGCACAAGGTGGAAATCCGAGTCGATACAAGACTCGGATTTCCACAAAATAAAATGCGTTTCATGTAACTTCATGGCGCTTTTTTTATTGCCCAAATTGTAGTACTACATGAAACTTTGCTTTTTGTGCCAAGGGCTTGACCTCGTACTAAATTCAGCAGTAGACAATATTTTTAAAAAATGCGCAAGCGAAGCGGCTTCGCCTCTACTTTTGTGGTATCATCAAATATCTCCCCAAAAATTCAAATGGGCTTGACAAAAAATCAATCTGGTGTTATCATCTTATGTTTGAAGAAAACAATTATAAAGAGACTGAAATAAGCCAATAGTAAGCCTAAACTATGAACGTAAGCCAATCGGAAACAATTGAACAGGTTTTTAATCAACCCTTTGCCGGGTATCGATCCAGAATAAGCTGGCGCGATATCTTTTATCAATCCGCAATCATTTTGTCGGGTGGAGCTTTGATATTTTTGATTATTTTGCTCAAATCAAAAACGTCAGTCGAATTTCAAGTCGAACCCTATTTTTTCTCTTACGCTATCTTTGTAACCACGTTTCTTTTGTCGAGAATTATCACCTCGATGTTTTACAAAAATTCACTCAAGACGTTAGTCGCGGAAAACAATGGCGCACAGCCGCAGCTAGACGATTACCAGCCGAAAGTCGCGTTTGTAATTCCCTGCAAAAACGAAGAACAGGACATCGGCGATTCAGTCATCAAATGTTACAAAATAAAATATCCGAAAGATAAGATTGAAGTTATCGTGGTCAATGACGGAAGCACTGATCGGACCATGCTAATTTTGCGTGAATTGCAAAAATATTATCCGAGCTTAATGGTTATTGACTGGCCAGAAAATCAGGGCAAGAGGTGGGGCATGGCGGCCGGCTTTCAAATTTCTGACGCCGAGATTATCATTCAGCTGGATTCTGATAGCAGTTTGGACCCGGATTCATTCCAAGAATTAATCGCGCCCTTCAAAAATCCAGAAATATCTGCGGTGTGCGCGCATGGCATACCCAAAAACGCTGACAAAAATATTCTGACGAAAATGCAAACCGCGTATTATTTTATGTCTTTTCGAATTCTCAAAGCGGCAGAGTCAACATTCAATACCGTTTTTTGTTGCAGTGGATGTTGTTCCGCATATCGCAAAAGCGATGTGATGCCTGTTATTTTCAGCTGGCTGGGCGAAGGCTTCCTGGGCTTGCCGGTGACCTGGGGAGATGACCGAGCGCTGACCAGCCATTTGTTAAAAGCGGGAAAGAAGACCGTTTATGCCAGCGACGCGATCGCTCACACTATTGTTCCGGAAAAATGGAGAATTTTGTTGCGTCAGCAATTGCGCTGGAAAAAATCCTGGATCATCAATTCAATTTTTACCAGCCGTTTTATTGCCAAAAAACAGCCGTTTGTGGCGTTCTTTTATTATTTGCCACTGGTAATCATTTCTTTTCTGACGCCGATCATGACTTTTCGCGCGCTGATTTTCATCCCATTTACCAAGGGAACGCTTCCGCTTTATCACATTGCCGGCGTGCTTTTGATCACGGCGATTATGGTAATTTACTATAAATATTTAGACAGAAAAAATAAATATTGGCCGTACCTGTTTCTTTGGTCAGTTTTGAACTTATTCGTCCTTTCATTTGTAATTGTGTGGGCGGCTGTCAAAATTCAAGATCGCGGTTGGGGGACGAGATAAGTTCAAAGTTTCCGCCGAAGGCGGATCAGCCTCTGGCTGAAAAAGTTTGAAGTTAAAAGTAAAATTATGCACAATTTTAATTTAAAAATGATAAAAATTATTCTGGTCATACTTATGTTGGCGGTTGTTTTTGTCATGGTTAAAGGCATAGGCTTGCTCAAAAACAATTATTACTGGCGTACCCAATTCTTTGCTATGCAATATGATTATTTGCGGGAAAAAGTCGCTTTTATCAATTATGAACATGGCGGCATCGGCAGTTGGTTTGGATTATCACAAGGTAACAGCATTCCCCTGTCGGTTAAAAATCAAACAGCCAAATCATTGCCAATTTTGCTTTATCACGGCGTAATAGAAGATTCCAACTGGAAACTGGATGATGTTAATATGAGTCTGGCTGACTTTCGCGAACAGATGTTCGCGTTGAAAAAAGACGGGTATCAGACAGTTACTCTGGAAGATTACTGGGCATTTATGAACGGCAAAAAAACTTTACCAGTCAAGTCTTTTATGCTGACCTTTGATGATGGGAGAAGTGATAGCTATTATCCGGTCGATCCGATTTTAAAAGTGTTGAACTATACGGCGGTTATGAATGTTATCACTGGTCGTTCGCTGGGTCCGAACAATGAGAAGAGTAATTTTCATCTTTCGCAGATCGAACTCGAAAAAATGGTGGAGA
>Ga0172379_10003112_pt1 | contig 27260 bp, 32 predicted proteins | sample GrowelOW334metaG_FD_119756 | JGI IMG/M metagenome (GOLD analysis project Ga0172379, IMG submission 119756) | Groundwater microbial communities from an aquifer near a municipal landfill in Southern Ontario, Canada - Groundwater well OW334 metaG | ecosystem: Environmental > Aquatic > Deep...
GGAGTATATATAGAGAATGGGATTCACTTCCGATCAGAATTTTCTTCGTGCGACCTCGACACAGGGTACCTTTTCTCTCATATCGCTGGTTTACATAGTTTGCGTATCCGACGTTCAGTTTACGGAGGAACATGCTGATTCCATTTTCGATACGTTCCGATAGTAAAAGGTGATAATGATCTTTCATCAGCGTCCAGCCATGTATGTCCACAAGCATTTCCCGGTGGGCTTTTTTAGATGATGGATTTACGATATCCATCACATCGGAGGCATCAAAAAGGCGATAAGCATTACCGGCTGGAGCAGAATCGTTAAACTCATATAGATCGTGAACAAAACGTGCATAATCCTGGGAATCAAGAAAAAGATCTCGTCCCTCAATACTATGGTTTATAACGTGCCACAACTCCATCACCTCATCATAAATGATGGATATCGTCGTAAATCCATCACTTGGCTGTGGAGAAAAGAAAAGCCCACGAGAAGCGTGTGGGCTTTTCGTGGGCTTTCTAACAGAGTGGATTACCGTTTATTTTCCGAGAACAATTGTCGCACCCGTCCTTTCTGAGTGGACACAGGCAGCCGGACATCTCCCAACATGGGTTAACGAAGAAATTAGGGAATGCTTTGTCATGATACTTAGCAAACCAGTGAGGACAAGGTCTGTGTAGTGGACATGCTGTCTCATCTTCTTTCTCCGCTGCTTTAATTACTATTGCAAAGACCTTTTTGCCGACTTCGCTGTTGAAGTACTCGGTTAAAATCTCTTTTCTTCGCGCCGATCGCTCTTCTACTGTTTCTTTCTTCTTTTGTCTAAACATATGACCCCCTTTCGAAAGGAATTTTACAAAATCTCTATTCTTGATACTACCAGAATATTCGTGGAAAGCAATACAATGATGGACATACGATGTCCATCATTTTTCTTTGCGGTTGGAGAGGGCAGCACGGAGGGTTTCGGGGTCGGAGTATTCGAGCTCAGAGCCGGTCGCGAGGCCGCGACCGAGTTCTGAAATTTTTAAGTGGTCGCGATAGGGCATGAGCAACTCGCGCACATGATCGCTCGTGTGTTCGCCTTCGCTCGTTGCTGATAATGCGAGCAATATCTCCTTCAAACCATTCTTAAACCGCGATTCAATTGCGCGCAGCAATTCTTTTTCGCGTATCGCGCCCTTGCCCGAGAGCGTGAGCACACCACCGAGGACGAAATGATGACCGCGATACGTACCAGCTCGCTCAATCGCGGCTAGATCCTGATCCTTCTCAATCAACATGAGCTGGGCATCATCGCGCGTTTTATCAGCACAGTAATTGCAGGTGGCTGCTGTGCTACCATTATGGAAACGTAGGCACTCTGGGCACTGACGGACGTTTTTCCCCAATGAGGCGATGAGCTCGGCGAGCTTCGCGCGTTCTGATGCTGGCGTTGCAAGGAGATAAAAAACGAAACGCTTACCCTGCCGCGGCCCGATACCGGGGAAGCGGGAGAGTGCGGTTGCAAGTTCGTCTATGTGGTCCATGTTTAAACCTTTACATCTTAAAACTCCTGAGCCAATTCGCCATAGCCTGACTTGTCGACAGGTTGGAAGGTTGTCCGCTTCTCATCGAAGAAGAGCTCGCAGCGACCGGTAGGGCCATTGCGGTGTTTCTCAATGAGAATCTCCGCAATGTTTGGGCGATCGCTCTCTTTATTAGTTTTATCATCACGGTGGATGAACATCACCACATCAGCATCCTGCTCGATGCTTCCAGAATCACGTAGGTCAGAAAGCCGCGGTTTGCCGCCACGCTGTTCGACTGCGCGCGAGAGTTGTGATAGTGCAATGACGGGCACTTTGAGCTCGCGGGCGAGACCCTTCAGCGAACGTGAGATTTCAGTGACTTGCTGGACGAGTGAGTCAGAAGCTTTTGTCGAAGTCGGTGCCATGAGCTGTAGATAATCAACGATAAGAAGCCCGATGCCTCTCTCACGCTTGAGTCGGCGCGCAACAGCGCGCATTGCAAGAATATTGTTGCCCGGTTTGTCATCAATGAATATTGGTGCCTTGGAGAGCACTTCAAGTGCATCGCGAATGCGATTAAAATCATCAGCCTCTTTTACTTGCCCGGTGCGTAGCTTCCATGAATTAACAAATGATTCTGCCGACAGCATGCGATCAATGAGCTGCTCTGAACTCATCTCAAGTGAGAAGATACCGACAGGGACGTTATGTCGCACAGCGGCATTTCTCGCGATGTCGAGGGCGAGCGCAGTCTTACCCATCGAAGGGCGCGCGGCGAGAATGACGAGATCGGATGGGTGGAATCCGGAAAGAAGATTGTCGAGATCGGGGAAGCCAGAGGGCACACCACGAATGCCGCTATCACGTTTTGATAGAGCCTCAAGACGATCCCAGGCCTCGTGTATCTTGTCGCCGATAGCGGTGAACTTGTGTGCAGCTGAAGCATCGCCGATGGCATAGATACTCTTCTCGGCCTCGTCGAGCACTTCCATCGTATCGCGCGCGTCGTCATAAGCGGATTCGGTGATTCCATAGGCAGTATCGATAAGTGAACGCATGAGGAACTTGCGCGAAACAAGATCGGCATAATGAGAAAAATTACCGGGAGTCGGAGCAGATCCTGCAAGCTCGGCAAGATAACTACGGCCACCACCGTGTTCGAGCAGACCTTGATTTTGCATTTGTTCTGAGAGCGAGAGGAGATCAATCGGCTCGCCGCGCTGTGCGAGCTCACTCATCGCGCCAAATATTAGTCGATGCTTCTCTGCATAAAAAGAATTTGCGCGAATGAGATCCGAGACGTCATGAATAGCGTCTGGTTTGAGGAGCAACGCTCCGAGTAGTGCACGTTCAGATTCAAGAGATTGAGGTGGAATGCGATCAGAGGCCATTGCGGCTCATTGTATCAAAGAGTCGTCCGAGTCAACACCGCCCCTTTCGGCCCGTCATCCACACGATATCCACTGTTTTCAATATCATCACGGAGACGGTCGGCCTCGACAAAATCCTTAGAGGAACGCGCCGCTTCGCGGCGCGTGAGCATTTCCTTCACTTCTTCAGGAATTTCTGCCTCTATTACTGACGATTCTATTGGCGGATCGGTGAGAAGGAGACCGAGGTGTGCATCTGCGTCTTGTAGAAGGCCCCACTTTTCTTCGGGCGCGTATTCTTCACTCCTCAGTGACTCCCAGAGAACCCCGAGTGCTTGCGGCGTTGAGAGATCGTCGCGCATGGTAACAAGGAAACGTTCACGTGCTTCAGAGGGAGCACTCTTGCCAGCAGATTCGTGTGCAATATCTCGCGAAAGTCTCCAAAGGCGTTCGAGCGCACTCGCTGATCCTGCGAGAGCATCCCATGAAAAAGATAGCTGTGTGCGGTAATGCGCTTGAAGGAAGAAATATCTCAATGCAAGTGGATGAAACCCTTTTGCAATGACATCAGAGAGATACACGACATTGCCGATTGATTTTGAAATCTTTTCACTTCCCATATTGAGGAATGCGTTGTGCATCCAATAGTGTGAGAAGGTGCGCCCTGATGCTGCTTCTGACTGCGCAATCTCATTGTTGTGATGTACTGCGATATGATCTTCACCGCCTGTATGAATATCAATTTCTTGGCCAAGGAGCGCACGTGACATCGCAGAACATTCAATGTGCCAGCCAGGATTTCCGAGGCCCCAGGGAGAGTCCCATTGTTGAAGATCTCCGGGTTTCGCCTTACGCCAGAGCCAGAAGTCATGAGGACTTCTTTTTTCCCTATCTTGTTCAACGCGCGCGCCGGCCTGCTGGCTTTTTACGTCAATATTCCCAAGCTTTCCATATCCGAGGAACCGAGATGTATCGAAGGCGACACCGTTCTTGATGCGATACGCGAAACCCTTTTCTTCAAGTGTTTTTATCAGCGCAATTTGTTCTTGTATATACTCGGTCGCGCGCGGGAACTGGATGTCATTAGTATCAATGTTCAAATCATCCAAATCTTCGATAAATATTTTTGCATATCGTTCCGCGATTGCTTCTGGAGTTGTTTTTTCTCGTTTCGCGCCAACCGCCATTTTATCGGCGCCTTCGTCACTGTCGCCGACCAAGTGACCAACGTCAGTGATATTAATAACCCGATGTACACGATAGCCAGCCGCGCTCAGTACTCGTGCGATCGTGTCTGAGAAAATATACGCGCGTAGATTGCCGATGTGTGCACGACTATAAACTGTCGGTCCGCAGGAATAGAAGAGTACCTGGCCGCACTTCAATGAGATGAAGAGCTCTTTGTTGCCCGAGAGTGTGTTTGTTAAGAAGACCTGAGGCGTGCGGCGATGCTCGATATCCTTATGTTTTTTAAATAAATTTGAAAACCATTTCATAGCCAACGTTTCCGTGCGAGGAAGAGTGTTATGACCAAACCAAGCATGAACATGCCCCCAATGATAATCCAAAATGCGTCTGGATTATCTTGGAGGGGTGTCCCGAGTGCGCCCATACCGAAGACGAAGGTTATGAGCTCAATCGGGAGGAATATAAACGTGATCACCGTGAGCGTCTTCATAATTTCATTCTGGCGCGCCTCAAGGAGAGCGATGTTGGTTTCGCGCATCTCGGTCGCAACGGCCCGATGAGTCCGGACGAGCCGCATGACTTGGGCACGTTCTTCGAGAATACGTTCTGCACGCTCAGTAAAAGAAGTGTCAAAAAATTCACGCAGCGTGTGCGCCTTCAAGAATCGGCTCAGAGGTTCTTCTTGATTAGCGAGCGCAGCTTCTAAGTGCAGGAATGATCTGCTCACATTTGAAATTGCACGCACCGTCTTGCGCTCATGACCATCGAACATATCTCTCTCAATGCGCTCAAGATTGTCGGTAATGTGATTGGTGTGATCGCGCACCGATGAATAGAGGTGAGCGAAGAGAATCTCAAGGAGAACGTCCGTTGTGATCGATTCATGACCGGTGACGAGATTGCGCGTTTCAAAAAGTTTTTTCAGATGGTGTAATGGCGCAATAACTTCATACCGAACTGTCACGATGAAATTCTTGCCGACAATGAAATCAATTTCTTGAATCTCTGTATCGCCATTTTCAGCGCCCTGTGTAGGGAAGTGGAGCTCCAAAAGGGCATGCGTATCGCCGTCTATCACCAGCGGAGCGGGGGTAGGGGAGAGCATCTCCTTGGCGATGCGATCACTGATAGAAAACTCTTGTACGGCTCTTCGCAGCTCTTCATCAGTCGGCTTCTCCAGATCAACCCACACGCCGCCTTTGTACTCATACCGGAATAGCATGTTTCTAGAATACCATATGCAAAACTGCACACTGTAATAGTGCTGTGATATACTTGGCGAAATGGATGTTTTAAATAAACTTGGTCGCGGACGTGATGTGATGATACGCGGTATTTCGTTTGCACTCGTTGCAGCAATTGCTTTTGGTGCTGGACTCTATATGGGCAACAGTGGCACAGTCGCCGCTGTTATCACGCACATTCCACTCGTCGGTGACGGTCTTGATGCAACACCGGATCAAAGTGTCGATTTTACCGATTTCTGGAAAGCGTGGAATGCTCTTGAATCAAACTATGTCATCACACACGCATCTTCTACGCTTCCTTCAACCAAAGAGCGACTCTTCGGTGCGATCTCAGGACTCGCTGCCTCTTATGGCGACCCGTATACCATCTTCTTCCCTCCGAAAGAGGCAAAAGCATTTGCCGAGACTATTTCAGGTAGCTTTGCTGGTGTCGGTATGGAAATTGATATAAAGAACGGCGTCCTGACGGTCATCGCTCCTCTTAAGGGTACGCCAGCGGAGACGGCTGGTATCAAAGCCGGTGACCAAATTGCTGCCATTGATGGGAAGTCAGCTGATGGTCTCGCAGTCGACATAGCAGTGAGCAAGATTCGCGGCCCTGTAGGAACAACTGTCAGTCTTACTATCATTCGCGATGGGAAAGCTCGCGATATTAAGATTGTACGTGAGACGATTCAGGTGCCGCAAACCGATGATGGTCTCGACGCTGCGAGCGGTGTCTACCATATTGCACTCTATGAATTTACTGACAATTCAGCAGACCTCTTCAATCAAGCGTTTACTCGCTTCAAGGCCTCCGGCTCTAAAAAACTCGTCATAGATTTGCGTGGCGATCCAGGCGGCTATCTTGAAGCGGCAGTCAACATCGCAAGTCACTTCATCCCGAAAGGTGCCCCGGTCGTTACTGAAGATTTTAACGGGAATGCACCGAGCCAACCGCACACCAGCCTAGGCTATAACGATACACCTGCAGGGACGAAAATAGTCGTGCTTATTGATGGCGGCTCCGCTTCAGCATCTGAAATTTTTGCAGGTGCACTCCAAGATACGGGAGTTGCAACGCTGATCGGTACAAAATCATTCGGCAAAGGATCAGTGCAGACGTTGTTAGATCTTGATGGCGGATCACTCAAGATCACCGTTGCGCGATGGGTCACTCCTGCCGGCCATTGGATCATGGGCAACGGCATCACACCCGATATCACTGTGCCGATTACTGACGCTGACATCACTGCAAAAAACGACGTACAAATGAAGCGTGCAATTCAATTTTTGACGACAGGCAAGTGAGAGGGTATAGTGGGTCTATATGAAAGTTATATTGATAAAAGACGTGAAGGGGATTGGGCGGGCGCATGAGGAGATTGAGGCGACTGATGGGCATGCGCTCAACTTCCTAATTCCGAAGAAACTCGCGATCCCTGCGACTCCTGTGGCGAAGAAGGAGGCCGAGACGCGCCGTAAGCAGGTCATCAACCGTAGTGAGCTTGATTCTGCACTTCTCGCTCAGAACATTGCTTCGCTCGCTGACGCTCGCATTGTGATTAAGAAAAAGGCCAATGAAAAAGGTCATCTCTATGACGCGGTTGCTGCAGCAGAGATCATTGCAGCAGCTAAGGCACAGGCCAGTATTGATCTGCCTGAAGATGCTATTAAATTAGATAAGCCGATTAAAGAGATCGGTACTTTCGATATTCCAGTCTCTGCGGGAGAAATCTTCGGGAAATTCTCAATTACGATTGAGGCTGAGTGAGGTGTTTCCTTACGAAGTAAGGTGACTCCTCACGATTCTGGCGCCGAAAGTTAAATAAGGAGACACCTCCCTCCGCGAGGAGTCTCCTTATTTAACTAAACTACGTCAGCGACTTTTTTGGAGACAACACGCCCATCAAAGTTGGTCTTGCGGCGAGAACGGAAGGCAACCCTGCCTGCTGCCATGGCGAAGAGTGTATGATCGCGGCCGACCGCGACATTTTTACCCGCTTCAATCTTGGTGCCGCGCTGGCGGACAATGACCATCCCTGGGCGTGCTGCTGCACCGTCCGCGAGTTTAACTCCGAGATATTTCGGGTTTGAATCCTTGAGGTTTTTAACTGATCCACCGGCTTTTGTATGTGCCATAATGCTATAGTTTTACCTGATGACTATAGCAGAAGCACGCGAAAAATGCAAAGTGCAGGTCGCCAAAATACCTCGGGATGTGGTCATTATTGGCGTCTTAGTGCTCACCTCAACACTTAGCTTCGGACTTGGTTATCTTGCCGGATTAGACACAGCAGAGCAGGGAAGCGGAGCCCCTGAAGTGACTTCCCCAGACACCAGTTCGCCAGAGGTTACGAAGGGCACAGCAGGGCAAATCGTTGCTTCAAAAAACGGCACGAAGTATTACTTTCCATCATGTGCCGGTGTCGATCGAATATCGGAGACAAATAAAGTATGGTTCGACTCTGAATCTGCTGCTATAGCGGCTGGTTATACTCTTGCTGCAAATTGTAAAGGTATTTAGTCTGTTACAATAAATAGAAAGAAAAATATGAATGACGATTTTACAGCTGAGCGTCTTGCGAAGACAGTTCATGAAGGGTCACGTACCATGCCTGAACCGTCTGCTCGTCCTCTTCTGGTATGTAAACCAAAGACGATAGAATCCTGGCGCGTCTTCAAGATCATGTCAGAGTTCGTCGAAGGGTTCGAGATCATTCGTCGCTATGGTCTCGCGATGACCATTTTCGGTACCGCTCGCACTTCATTTGAGGATAAGGTCTACGCGGATGCTACAGACCTCGCGGGCCGTCTCGCGAAAAAAGGCTTCGCTGTAATTACCGGTGGTAGCTCCGGTGTTATGCGCGCTGCAAATAAAGGTGCTTTTGAAGCGGGAGGTGCTTCAATTGGACTCAATGTGATCTTGCCAGATGCACAGGACTACAATCCATATCTTACCGACAAGTTCGGTTTTGAACATTTCTTCGTACGGAAGGTGATGCTCACCTATGCTTCTGAAGTATATGTGTACTTCCCGGGAGGTTTTGGGACACTGAATGAATTTTTTGAAATCATAACGCTTGTGCAAACGAAGAAGATCCGTAAAGTGCCAATTATCCTTTTTGGGAAAAAATACTGGGAACCGCTTTTGACTTTTTTTAAAGAAACCTTATATGAACAGCATGGGGCAATTGATGCAAAAGATATGGAACTCTACACAGTAATTGACTCAGTTGACGAGGCATACGACTACATCATCGCAAATGTGAGCTGTTGATAGGGAAGAGGGCTGTTCTGCTCGAGACTCGAGCTTTATCTGAACGTCGCACAATATATCTTTTGCGCACTTGTCCTTAGACCTTTCCGACAATCCATTGCCAGAGTTGATCAAGAAGATTGAAGACATAACTAATATTCGCTTGCCCTGCAGGAGAGCTCACAATCGCCTGAATAGAAATACCAAAGAATGAAAGTGCGAGGACGAGGACAAAAATCCAGAAGACAAGTCTGAACATGTCTATTATTATACCACACCTCCCTTCCCTCTCATCCTCGTCCAGCCGAGATTTGTAGTATATAAGCGATTAAAGATACGACAACGGATTCAGATACGCTGTGAGAGTCGCGACTGGCATCGTGGCGTTGGCACAGCCAGTGGCAGAACTGCGAAATTGTTTCAGAGTCATGATCTGGGTACCTTCTGTCGCATAGACACCGAAGTGGAGGTGCGGCCCGGTCGCATAGCCGGTCATGCCCGAGAGGCCTATCACCTGCCCAGTGCCCACCGACTGTCCTGCTGACACGTCGATATTGGAGAGGTGTGCGTAGAGTGTGCTGATACCGTTTTTGTGATCAATCATCACCCATTTGCCGTATGAGTAGCATCCCCTGATAAGGTCTGTGTTGCCCGTAGCGAGCACGGTGCCAGAGAGAGCTGCTTTAATCGCAGTGCCGATTGGTGCAGAAAAATCGATGCCCGGGTGTCCCCCACTATTATAGATTTGCGGATTCGCGGTCGCGAATGGTGTATTGCCGAAGTACTGGGTGATGCAGAAAAGATTTCCGAACACACTCTTGCGTGCAGAACAGTTAATCATGTAGGTGCTTGAGAACGGCCACGCGAGGAGCCCAGAGCCAGCCTTCGGCAAGAGTCCTGGATGCACGATCAGATTTAATTGGCTTTGCAGACTTATGAGCTCTTGTTCAAATGATTTTTCAGCGGCCTTTTTCTGCGCAATGAGTTGTTGATAGGTTGATTCTTGATTTTTTGTATCAGTAAGCAACTTTTGTTGTGCCGCCTTGCTCGCATCTACTGAACGTTTCTGGAGTGCGAGATCATTATTGAGTGAGACGAGCTGTTTTTTCTCCTTAGTTACTGAATCGCGATTCACTGAGAGTTCGGTGCGTACTGCGCGAAGATCAGCAATGTCATTTCCCAACGCCCGATTGAATTGGACAGACTCGTCGGCCGCCTGCCACGCTTCGCCAAATGAATGTGAAGAGATGAGACTGGTTATGAGCGATACTTGTTCACCCTCAGCGATACTCTGGAGCGCCTTGGCGATGGCATCTTGATCTGCGGCAATCGCATATTCCTTATCGCCAATAGAAGATGTGAGTCTTTGTATCTGCAAATTTGCCGAGGAGATTTTATTTTGTGTTGCTTGAATTTGTGCCGCGAGCTGCTTCTGAGATATGGCGAGAGAGCTAATAGTTGATTGCAGAGTATTCTTTTTAGAACCAATGGCGTCAAGCTGACTCTGAAATGCAGCAATCTCTGCTTTCAACGACTCGAGCTGATTATTATTCGCATCAATCTTTGCCTGAATATCCGATGACTCATCCGCATAGGTAGCAGGAGGCAGGAGAAAAAGAGTAAGCAGGAGGCAGGAGACAGGAAGCAGGAACGCAAAAGACGCGCGATTCATTAAGACAGTATAGCAATCGCTTTCTCTATACGCGAAAGGGATTCTTTGATACCCAAAATTGAAATGAGGGTGAAAGGGTCTGGAGAACGCTCTTGTCCTGAGAGAGCATATCGCAGCGGCCAAAGCACTGCTCCCCTGCCCCCCTTCCCCTTGGCCTCCTCGGCATCGGCCAGCGGCATAATGCTGTCTTTAACCACCTCTGGAGAAACGCCTCCTGAGAGGGCTTTTAGGGCCTCAGAGAGGCTTTCCAGGGCTGATTTGGTCATGTCTGGACGGTCTTTTGGCTCTTTTGCGACCAGCTGGTCGCGGTCGAGAACCGGCTCCTCAAAGAGACATTTGAGCTCCCTACTGAGCATCTCGCGAGCTTCTTTGAAGCTTTTCGCCCGCTCCTTTAGGAGTTGAATAATCATGTGGGACGTCGTACGTCCTACATCTAAGTGTTTAGCAAAATCATCGTCAGAGAGCTCGCGCATCCAGTGCTGGTTGACCGAGAGGAGTTTTACTTCATCAAAGATCGCGCTCCCCTTCTGCACACGCGAGAGGTCAAACGCCTCAGAGAGATCTTCTCGCGAAAGGTACTCGCGATCATCGCCAGGGTTCCAACCGAGAGATGCGAGATAGTTGAGCAATGCTTCCGGCAAAATTCCCATATCGCGGTATTCAGTGAGCGCCTTTGCGCCATAACGTTTAGAGAGTTTCTTGTGCTGATTGTCCATGATGAGCGGCAAGTGCGCATAAAGTGGCTCGGCGAAGCCGAGCGCACTCCTGATAAGCATCTGGCGCGCTGTGTTTGAAATGTGATCGCCGCCGCGAATAATATGTGTGACACCTTCATCAGCATCATCTACAACAACTGCGAAGTGGAAAACGGGCTCATCAAACGAACGTGCAATGATGAAGTCGCCTAGATCGTCTACATTCGTTTTAATTTCGCCATGAATCACATCGACGAAGGTATAATCACCACCTGGATTACGGAAACGGATAACTTCTTCTCTATCGCCCGGATTCTTCGGGGTCTCTTTTGAAACATATGCTTTATTTTCAGCGACGAGCTTCTCAAGCAATTCGCGGTGGCGAATGCGGTGTTCGCTCTGGCGATACAATGCATCAGCGGGAAGATTCAACCATTCGAGTGTCTCAAGGATGTTTGCTTCATATTCTGGCTTTGAGCGTGCCGCATCAGTGTCTTCAATACGCACAATAAATTTACCGCCGGTGTGTTTCGCGAAGAGATACGCAAACACTGCAGTGCGATAATTACCAGCGTGCAAGAGGCCGGTCGGTGAGGGCGCGAAGCGAGTGACCGTCTGGTTCATGATTCGTGTGAGAGCGCGATGGTGAGCACCTCGCGCGCAAGGATACGCGCTGCGTCTGGATCGGTAAAGCCGGCCGCCCCGGCTATCATGCGCTTGCCGAGCTCTGGATCATTGATGATGCGTTTTATCTCGGAAGCAAGAATGTTTGGAGAGAGATTTTCTTCTTCGATGACAATTGCAGCGCCAGTTCTGGCATACGCATACGCGTTGCTCCGCTGGTCATGGCTCACGGATTCTGGAATTGGTATGATGATTGATGGCTTCTTCCAGAGTCCAATCTCAGCAATGCTATTCGCTCCCGCACGCGAGACTACGACATCTGCGATACCAGCAGCTCTTTGGAGAAATATTTCAGAAAGATAATTAATTGGGTGATAGCGATCTGCATGTGGGCTCTTCCCAAGTTCAACATGCGCAATTGCCTCAACACTCTTTAAATTAGCCTGCCCGGTCTGATGAATAATGTTGGCGAATGAAACGAGCGCCGGCAAAGCAGAGAGGATTGACTCATTTATTCGTACTGAGCCCTGTGAGCCGCCGAGGATAAGCACTGTCGGCACACCCACTTCAAGACCGAAATAGTCACCTGCGCCTTCAGGTTCGACTCGCATAAGCGCTTTGCGAATCGGTATACCGGTACGAGCTATCTTGCTCTGCACATTTTTGGGGAAATATTCTGCAGCGCTTTCAAATGAAATAGCAATTTTCTTTGCGAACTTTGCGGCGAGCAAACTCGCGCGGCCTGGCTTCGAATCTGATTCATGAATGATGACGGGGATACCAAGAATGCGCGCAGCAAGTATTGTTGGCACGCTGCCATATCCACCCTTCCCCACCACAACATCAGGATAGAGACGGAAAAGCGTACCGATCGCGTGTATCGTACCCACGAGCGTGACAAAAAAGTCAGCAACATTTTTGAATGACCAATAACGACGCAGCTTCCCTGCTGGTATGCGTATAAAGGTAATGCCGTTATCAAAAAGGGCCTTTTCGTCGAATGCGCCTGGCGCGAGATAATAGAGCTTAGGCTCGATGAGACGATCCTCGCGTACAAGATCTTTCAAGGCTTCAGCGATGGCGATAATCGGATAAAAGTGCCCCCCTGTCCCCCCTCCGGTAAAAGCGATGGTCATACGTTATATTTAAACATAAAGAGCCGTCAGGCGCTTCTGCGATGCGCAGCGACGTTGAGGACGAGGCCACACATGAGGAGCACTGCCATGAGTGCCGTGCCGCCATGAGAGACGAATGGAAGCGGCAGGCCGGTGAGTGGGATGATGCTCAACATCGCGCAGATGTTGATGAATGCCTGCAAGATTATGATGAAAGAAAAACCGAGTGCGACAAGCCCGCCAAAAAGGTCATGAGAATTTCCTGCGATCACAATGCCTCTTGCCGCGAGCGCGACAAAGAGCGCAATGAGAATAGCCGCACCAAGAAAGCCGGCTTCCTCTGCAAAGACTGCAAAAACCGAATCGCCATCAGGTTCTGGTAGGTAATTAAATTTTTCAGCGCTCTGCCCTAGTCCGCGACCCATCAAGCCACCCGAACCAATCGCGATGAGCGATTGTTGGATCTGATAACCCTTGCTTAAAGAATTTTCTGATGGATTCATAAACGTCACAATACGATCACGAACATACGGCCGCGCCACAACGATTGTGCCAAGAGCAATGATTGCCACAAGCACGAGAATGCCGAAATCTCGCCAGGGAGCGCCTGCGACAAAATACATTACCGCACCAGTGATAATGATGAGAAGTGTTGTGGAGGTGTTTGGCTGTACGAGCAAGAGGACAGACGGTAATGCGAGAATAACACTGAATGGAATTATTCCTATTTTCGGATTCGCGAGCTGCCGCGCACGCGGTGCGAGCCACCACGCAAGCACGAGTACAAAACCAATTTTCAAGAACTCCGACGGCTGCACGGTCGTAAACCCGAGGTTGATCCAACGTGTCGCTCCACCTGAATGAAATCCGATACCTGGTACAAACACCAACGCGGTAAATAGAAGTGATGCACCAAAGAGGTATGGCGCCGCGCGCTTAACCCACGCGAGCGAGATAGTGCGCGCTGCTAAGAGTGCAAGCAGTCCAAAGCCAAGACCAAGACCACTTTGAAGCAAAATGTCTTTTGAAACAGAGCTGCTCTCGCGAGCAAGGAGACCGAGAGCGGCTGAAGAAAAAATCGCGAGACCAGCGAGCGATAGAGAAAGTACAAGTGCAAAAAAAATACGGTCGCCGGAAACGAATTTCATAACCCGTATGACAACTTTAAATAAATAACTTCCCTTGAAAAACGTGTGGATGTTGAAGTTGTCATACGGGTCATGGTGTCTGCGCAAGAAGTGCAATCGTGAGTCCCATCACGCCCGCGATGATAGTAATTACCCAATAGCGCATGGTCACCTTTGCGGCAGGCCAGCCGATCGCCTCGAAGTGATGATGAATCGGCGCAACGCGAAATAATTTTTTATGAAATACTTTTTTCCAAAATACTTGCATGAGTGTCGTCACAACTGTTGCCGTGAGCGGGAGTGCCACGAGCGGGAGCACAGAGACACCGACACCTCCGGCAATCGTATCAGAAGAAAATGCGATCATTGCTAGAGCGAGTGTGAGCGCCATACTACCGGTCTCTGACATATAAAATCGCGCTGGCGGAATATTGAACCAAAGAAATGCGAGTGTTGCACTCGCGATAACTGCAGAACATGCGGCAAGTGAGAATTGTCCTTCGCCGAAAGCGATGCCGGAATACACCATAAATATGATTGCAAACACTCCGCCGGCAAGCCCATCAAGTCCATCGATCGTGCCTCCGGCATAGATCGCAAGCGTCACGAACGCAAAAAACGGGATCACGAGCCAACCGATCGTGAGCGGTACAGTAAAAGGAATACTGATTGCGACAACACCAAGTTTTGCATAAAACCACCAGCCAGCGACAAGTCCGATAATGCCGACAATCGAGAGTCTCCGTCTGAGCGAAAGGCCGCCCTCCCCTCGCGTAATCTCGAGTAGATCATCGGTAATCCCTGCAATCGCACCAGCCGCAAGAGCAAAGAGTGGGAGCCATGTCTCACTACGATTTACGAAATCGAGCGATAACCAGAACGTATCGAAAAAATATGCGAGTAACCAAAAGAGTGCTGCGGTCACGAGTGTCGATACCCAGATGAGGACACCACCCATGCGTGGTGTCGAGATCTCTCGTTCTTTATGAAGTTCGTCGAATATTGGCGTGCCACCTCCGCCCAAGCCGTTACCCTTCCCAGCATTCTTTTTCCATGCCTTCGCGCGATAAAGAATGCCAGCAAGAATGGGCGCAAGAAGTATACCTAATACGAATGCAACAGCTGATGGTATTAAAACGCGTGCAGCAGTACTTATCATAAAGAAGCAACACCAGCGAAGTGCGCGAGTGTTGCGGCGACGAGAGCAGAACCGTCAGTGAAGCGCTCTTTTTGTGAGGAGCCGAGAACAACGACCGCGATCGGATGCATGATGCCACTGTCGAACACGAGTGCGAGGTTGCCGCCAGCCAGATCGGTATAACCGGTTTTCGAAAGTAATAAGCGCGAAAGAGTGTCTATCATCGGATCCGTATTCTTAACGTTGAATGAAGTGCCGCCTGCAGAAACCGCGTGTGCAACGCTCCGCGTCGTTGCTCCTGCGATCGTTGGTGCTTTGTCGACGAGTGCACCGGCGAGACGCGCAAGATCGCGTGCAGAACCGTATCCACCTGATATTGCAGAGCTCTCATCAAGACCGCTTCCATTGACTGCATAGGTCTGCGAGAGACCTAGCGCTGCTGCCGCACCAGCGAGCATGACGTTTTGCGAACGTTGCTCATATTCGGCAACTGTTTCAGCGATCGCCGCCGCACCGTCATTAAGCGAAGCTGTCAATGTGAGACGCGATAGGTCGGCGAGCGTGAATGTTTGTCCTACTGAGAAAATGCGTGGTGCTTCGGTGTGTGCGGCACTATTTGAAATAGTGATAGGAGTATTCTGCGGGAGTTCACGGAGTGCTGCGTAAACAGTTAGAAGTTTAGTGAGTGAGGCGAGTGGGAGTTGCGTGTCAGCATTTTTTGCATAGAGCGTTTTGCCTGTCACGAGATCATAGACAATTGCCGCCTTTGCTTCGATCGAAACATTGGCGAAAGCGTCTGGTGCAGTCGATGTTGCGACTGCGATTGGTGTGGCAACAGGTGCTTTTTTAAACCCAAACGGTATGACGAGGAAGAGAGCTAGGAGACCTGAGGAGAGGAGGAGTGCAATGCCTGCCTCGCGCATTGAGCGAGAACGGATAGCGAGACTTTGTAGATCTTCAGTGTTCATACTTCTTCTTTGGCCTCTGGTGTCGAGGCCTCAACAACATCCTTCGCTCCAGCTGCAAGCTCGGTAAAACGCGGAAGATCTTTTGCTCGTGCCAAACCCAAGTGCGCAAGCGCTTCAGTCGTGAGTGAATAACGAATTCGACGTTTATCGCGTGCATCCTCCTTCCCTTCGATGAGCCCGCGCATGAGAAGTGTACGGAGCGAGGCAGATGAATTAACACCGCGCACCCAATCAATCTCACCGCGCGTTGATCCAGACTGATACGCAATCACCGCGAGCGTCTCCATGCTCGCCTTCCCAAGGTCGCGCGCGAGCTCACTCTCGTGGAGCTTCTTCACTACACCAGCGGCTTCAGCGCTTGTCCGCATCTCAACTTCTCTATCTGTCTCAATGATGGACACGGCGTGTCCATCAAGTTGTGTTTTCAGTGCCTTGAGAGCAAGCTCGAATTCTGATTCTTTAAGACCGAGCAATGCGATAAGGCGCTTCTTCTCGAGTGGTTCTCCTGAAGAAAAGAGGAGTGCTTCAAGAGCGGCGGGCGGCGTGAGCATTGTCCCTATCATAGCGGTGTGCCCCCTCCTCGGCAATGTGAGAAGCTGGGGATGTAACAGAAGCAAGATTGACAAAATCACCAGATCTGAGAATATAAACGCAGGAAAGTTCCGTAATAAGAAAGGAGGAAACGAGCATGGGAAAGGCAGTTGCTGGTCAAACAATCGGTGGCAACAAAAAACGCGATAAACGCTTGATTGATGTTATCGAGGCAGAGCTAGATGAGTTTACAGAGCCGAGGCAATCTGTTGTAGACGAATTCGCAAACAGGAGAGATTTAATCGCGCGATGTTGGGGACCATGTTTTCCTCCCTGACAGCCAACCAAATTGGGCCATCCGTTACTGGATGGCCTTTTTGTATGCACTCGATTATTTTTTATCCTGTTTGATAAGTTTCTTTGTCTTCAGAAATTTCATTACCGGCTCTGCACATTTAGAGCACAGGTCGAATTTTTTGAGTGAGAATATTTCATCAGAAAACCCCAACATGGAAATCCCAATTTTCTTATCGTTAATCGCCTTCTTGCAGATGTCGCAATTGTTTACCGTCATAACGATTAAAATTGGAGCGCCACACCAGACTTTTCGGCAATTTGTTTAATCCAGTCTTCGTGGCGAGTGAGCTGTGTTGAAACGGCCGCATATTCAAGGCGGAGAGCTTCAAAAGATCCCGTAAATTTGTCGCTTGCGGTGACAAATTTGTTTAAATTTTCTTCAAGTGAGCCGAGACGCTCATTAATGAGCTTCACGTCTTCTTTCGTCGCTACCACTGCAACGATTCTAGCGATATCAGCATCTGTAAGCATGCTGGCAAGTATAACGCTCTGAAAAGATTATGGGAAATATTGGTTGTCCACAACCCAGTTCTATCCGTACCGTGGGACCGAGGCGTAGGCGGTGTGGCTGATGCGGATGTCGCCATGAGGGCCATACTGGTCAGCAGCGACGGCGCCCTGCTTGACCAGCTCGAGGAGAGCAAGGAATGAGACTATGACTTCTACCTTCTCTCTCGTGCTCCCGGTGAAGTCTTTGAATGACAGCGTCATAGCACTCTGCACCCGCCTCGCGAGTTGATCCATCATCTCCTCAATCGTCACGAGTGGCTTCACGCGCGCCTCGGGCAATTCTTCAACTGCTTCACGTGCTGCGAGCACCCGTGCGAGCGCTTCAGCAAGACCCTCTTTCGTAAAATCCCTTGATGGAGAAAACGTTGGCTGTTGCGGTCTCTCACCCGCTGGTACCATCATCGACTTGCCATACAGGCGAGCGAGCTCGCGTGCTGCTTCGCGGACTTTTTCATACGCCGCGAGACGCCGCTTCAGATCTTCAACATCAGCATTCTCATCTTCAGAGAGCGCGAGATCGGGGATGAGCGACTTTGACTTGATGAGGAGCAGCGTCGCGGCAATCTGGATAAAGTTTGCGGTCTCTTCAACCGGGAATTCTGTTTGTGCACGCACATGTTGGATGAAGTCTTCGGTGATGTTCGCGAGCGCGAGATCATTCACGAGAAGTTTGCGTGCCTCGATAAGGTCGAGCACGAGCTCAAAGGGCCCTTGGTAGGCCTCTGTTTGAATACTGAATCTAGTTCTCGGTGACGTCGTTTGCATGCAGGAGTGTATCGATGCGATTCAAGTCGCGCGGGAAGAGTGTCGCCTCCTTCACGTTCGCGAGGCCGAGCATTTTTTGTGTGAGACGCTCTAACCCCATGCCCCAACCACCGTGCGGTGGCATGCCATATTTAAACGCTTGCAGATAATAAGAGAATTTTTCAGAATCGAGGCCTTTCATCTTGATGCCCTCGACTAAATTCTCGTACTCATGACGACGCTGGCCACCGGTCGTGATCTCCACGCCGCGGAAGAGGAGGTCAAAGCTCTTGGTGTACCCGAGGTCATCAGAATCTTCCATAGTGTACATCGGCCGCTTCGAGACCGGATAGTGCGTGATGAATATGAAGTCAGAACCATGTTCTTGTTTTGCCCATTCGCAAAGTGCGCGTTCGTGTTCTGGCTCAAGATCAGGAGCTTCTGCAACACCCAGTATCTTCTGCGCCTCGCGCAGTTTTAATACGGGGAATGTCTCTGGTGCCGCCGGCAGCTCGACGCCGAGAATTTTAAATTCTTCTGCGCAGGTCGCTTCCAGATGGGTGACGAGCGAACGCATCAAACGCGTTTCAAGAGCCATGAGATCGCGATGATCGGTGATGAATCCCATCTCCATATCGAGCGAGGTGTATTCGTTGAGATGGCGTGTCGTCGCGTGCTTCTCTGCGCGATAGACATTACCGACGGTAAAGACGCGTTCAAGCACTCCCACCATAATCTGCTTATAAAACTGCGGCGAGGTCGCGAGATGCGCCGTCTTGTCATAAAAATACGGCACGGTAAAAACATCTGCACCTCCTTCAGCATCGTCGCCGATAAGCTTCGGCGCTTGGAACTCGATAAAGCCTTCGCTCATAAGAAACGTGCGGTATGCATTCACGATTTCTGCCTGCACTTTAAATATTGCACGGGCGCGTTCAGAGCGCAGCGTGAGCGGTAAGTTATCAAGATACGTATCAAGATTCACTTCAGTATCTTTTTCAAACGGCAATTCTTGGGCTTGTGCGAGAACAGCAATAGAGAGCGCTTCAAGCTCGACGTTGCCATTCATACCCTCCACACGCATCTTTTCTGGGCGCTCATTCACAACGCCTTCAATCGACACAACATCCTCTGGATGTAATTTTGACCCTTCGGTAAGAACCTCAGGGTGATTTGTAAGACAAATCACCTGCACCTTCCCCGACCGATCGCGAACATCCAAGAAAACGAGTTTGCCATGATCACGGCGGACGTCCACCCAACCAGAAATGGAAACCGTCTTGCCAACATGATTCCCCAACTCGCCAATAAGTGTTCGTTCCATAATCCTATGCTACACCAATCGCGCGGCGGACGGATTCCATTTTTGCTTCGGAGACTGCGCGCGCATCGCGCTTGCCGCGAGAGAGCACCTCATCAACTATGTCAGAATCATTTTTGAGTTCTTCATACTTCTCGCGCATCGGTGCGAAGTATCTATCTAGATCCTCAATGAGAGTTTCTTTCAGAATTTTGTATTTGCCATGATTTTCTGTATACAACTGCTCCAGCTCCTGCTCATTGCGCACTAATTTATGAATCGCGTATACATTTTCAGGTCTCTCGCCTGATGAGTCGGTCACAATACCCATCACTGCTTTAGTGAGCTCGTCGCGCGAAGCGAAGAGCGGGATCACGTTGCCATAGCTCTTGCTCATCTTCTGTCCATCGGTGCCAGGGACGATGGCAACGTCGGGCATGATGTAAGGCTCGGGGAGTTTGAAGATATCCTCATTTCCGCCAAAGGCGGATCCGCCTTTGGCGGAAAATATTCTATTGAACTTCTCTGCAATATCGCGGGCGTATTCAAGATGCTGCTTCTGATCTTGCCCTACTGGCACGACAGCCGTGTCATAAAGCAAGATGTCAGCCGCCATTAAAACTGGATAATTAAATGTACCGACATTAATCTCTTTATTCTTCGCTTCTGCATCTTTGAAGGCATGCGCACGCATCAGATATGGCATCGTGACGATGTTATCGAAAATCCAACAAAGCTCAGTGTGCGCTGGTACGTCAGACTGCTTGAAAAGCACGACATCCTTCGGATCAAGACCGACAGCGATATACGCCATAACCACTTCACGAATACGCTGACGCATCTCATCGGCATCTTGCATCGTATTGAGCGCGTGATAGTCGGCGACGAAAATGAAGGGGTTGTACTCCCCTGTTTTGGTGAGCTCCACCAGCTGGCGCATCATGCCAAAATAATTTCCGATATGTAGATCTCCCGTGGGCTTAATCCCCGAGAGGAGGACGGGTTTATCGTTGCTCATGAGTGAATAATATCATAAGCGAACACGAATAAGGAGACACCTTACTCCGTAAGGAGTCACCTTATTCGTGAGGAGTCACCTTGCCTCGAGGCGCTCACAAATTTCCTTAATGAGGCCGGGGCCGTTGAAGACCATCCCCGAGATGAGTTGGATGAGGTCAGCGCCGGCAGAGAACTTCGCCATCGCATCATCGGCGGTGAGGATACCGCCGACGCCGATGATAGTGAAGCGGTCGCCATAGCGCGCTCGCGTCTGGCTGATGAGCAGATTCGAGCGGGCGAAGGTGGGCGCGCCCGAGAGTCCTCCACGAAATTCTTTTGGCGCATCTTCTGGATATTCAAGCTCGTCATAATTCTTATTCAGATTCCCGATAATCAACCCTTGAATACCATTTTTGTCGGCGATATCAGCAAGCTCAACAAATTGCTCCCAGGAGATAGTAATTGGCATTTTTATATAAACTGGCTTAGTACACGGAACTTCTCGCAACCGAGACAAAAATTGCGCAAGGAGCTTAGGATTTGTAAGAGTCTCGCCTGTGTAGGCGTTCGGGCATGAAATATTTATCGCATAATAATCTCCGACTCCCATTTCATTAAGTTTGGTAAATGACTCAATATAATCACGTATGCCTGCTTCAGCATCGACAGATGAAGCTTTTTCGTTTGTCCGCGCAATTGAAATGCCAAGCACGAATTTGGAGCGAGGTGTTTCCTTACGGAGTAAGGTGACACTTCGCTCAATGCCGCGTAGTTTTCTGATAAGCACATCAACACCATGGTTCCGCAGGCCCTTATACACGACGATACTTTTGTTGCGAACCAGCCGAATGAAGTGCGGGCGCGGATTGCCCTCGCAAGCGTGCGCGGTCACCGAGCCGACTTCCTCTCCACCAAACGAGAGCGAAGGTAATATCTGCGTAAGCTGTCCATCTGGATCGAATCCTGCAGACAGCAGGATGGGCGTGCGATACGTAATGCCATCTACCGTCTTACTAATATCAGCACCCCGATAATTATAAAATAATCCTAAAAACCATCGCGAGAGCGCAAAGCGCCCAGCAGTTTCGCCAATAGTTATAAAAAAGTCATGCACGACATCTGGACTGAACTGAAACAAGATCGGTTTGAGCACGCGCTGGTATAAGAGGCTCATGTACGTATGATAAGCTATAAGTATGCCTGGAAACAAGTTGGAAAGTTCTTCTTTTCTCATACTCTTTGCTGGTGTCTCGATACTCCTTTTCTTCGTCTTCAAACCATTTTTAATAATTCTTTCGCTCGCCGCTGTCTTTGCAGTTCTTCTCAATTGGCCTTATGAGAAGCTGACGCGAGCTCTCGGCGGATTGAAGAGTCTGTCAGCGGCGATTACGGTCGGCTGCATGCTTATCTTTTTCATCGTGCCACTCTTCTTCTTGGGTGGACAAATCTTCAAAGAAGCCGGGAGTTTATATGTGAGTCTATATGGAAACGGGGCACACTATTTGCAGGTTATCCAACAGGCGATTGAAAACCCGATACGACATGTGTCTCCTGGCTTTGTGTTCAATATAAATACGTATGTTGGGAACACACTCGCGTTCATCTCGAATAATCTGGGGTCGTTGGTGTACCAAACTCTGTATATCGCCTTTGCGACGTTCCTTATGCTCCTCGCACTTTTCTTCTTCCTGCGCGACGGGCGCAGATTGCTTGAGTCATTTGTGCAGATGAGTCCTCTCGGGGATAAAGTAATGACTGAGATTCTCGATAAGATGTATCGGACAATAGGATCAGTCATACGAGGGACTCTCTTCAATGCGCTCATTCGCTTCATGCTGATTTGGATCGCGTTCTATCTCTTCGACATACCGAACGCAATTCTCTGGGCTAGTATCGGCGGCATCGTTGGTGCGATACCTGGCCTTGGCACACCTTTTGCATTCATTCCAGCCGTTATATACGCATATCTGCAAGGAAATACTCTCGCCGCGATTGGTCTCGCAGCATTCGGAATTGCAGTTGTGATTCTGGTTGACAACATTCTCACGGCATATTTCTTCGGGAAAGGATTCCCTGTGCCGTCTATCTTCGTGCTTTTTTCAATCCTAGGCGGCGTTGTCTTCTTCGGCCCGCTCGGATTCATCCTGGGGCCGCTCGTGCTCTCAGTATTCCTATCGTTCGTTCGTGTGTATAACCTTGAAGAAAGTGGGTCTTAACGGCTTTTGCGCGCTTTTGCGATTTTCTTTATTACTTTCTTGACGACTTTCTTCACTGCCTTTTTTGTAACTTTCTTGGCAGTTCTTTTGCCTTGAGCAATAACTTTCTTCCCTTCGCTCTGCAACATCTTCCAATCCGCTTTTACCTCTTTCACAACCGCTTTCCTATTCTTCTTTGCGTTCTTGCTCCCATAGAGATAATAGCCCGCCGCGCCTGCAGCAAGTAGTCCTGCACCAACTTCTGCCACAATCTTACCTTTTGATGTTTTCTTTGTTGCCATAAAAATTTAAAATAATTTTATTAAGATTTTTTTGATGCCCGCCGCGAGTTTTTTGTGAAGAAACTAAAGAGTGACTTCAAGCGGCCCTTGCCCTGCCGGATGTCACTGCGGATTCCGGCGAGGTCTTGTCGAATAGTATCACTCTCCAGCGCGGCCTGTTCTGAAATGTGCTCAATATGCTTCAGCACCCGCCCGACCCGCCAGATGGCGTACGCCGACACAGCACCAAGCACGACCACGACAACCGTCGTCACAAAAAAGAATATATCCATCTTCAAAAATTCGTTCATATGCTGGTTAGTATACTACAAAAGGAAATGGCCGGCGCAAGTATCTGCGCCGGCCGGGTTATACTTTCCTGTTGTACTCATGGCCACAATTTGTACATTTGAAATGCCCAAAGATAAAAGAAACGAGAGTATCTTTATATTGATCATGATACTCAAGCTTGCCACTTAGAGTACGGCATTTACCGCAAAGACAATTACTAATGCCCTTTTGCGCTGGGTTCAAAAAGATCTTTACGCCCTCTTTAGGGATAGGTATGTCTGACATCCTTACCACCTCCTTTCTGTCTGTCTGTATGCACCCTACAACAAATAAACTATTTAATCAACTTTGTGCGCCGGGGAGGGTTCGAACCTCCGTAGGGCTATGCCCGACAGGTTTACAGCCTGTTGCGATTGACCACTCCGCCACCGACGCGTAGAGATACTATACCGGATTTATCAGCTTTCTCAAAATAAGGGTTTACGAGACCCTTATTTTTTACCTTTACATTATTTCAAAACCAAGATAAGCACGCCCTGCTTGCCTTTGCGCACGAGGGCGTATCCGCCAGAGAGATCGCCTGCATAAATTTTCTGATCCGGATTCTCGATAGTCTGACCCGAGAGAGTGATGCCCTTCCCTTCTATCAAACGACGCGCGTCTGACTTTGATGATGCGAGACCGCCGGCGACGAGCGCCTCGGAGAGCGAATATCCTTCAGCAAGGTTTCGCCTTGCTATCTCAACCGAGGGCGCTTCAGCGAGCGCGACGGCGCGCGCATCGCGCGCGAGCTCACTAAAAGGCGTGTTGCCAAAAAGCGCGTCAGTCGCGGCAGCAGCCTGCGCGGTCGCCGCTGGGCCATGAACAATCTCGGTCACGAGCCGTGCAAGTGTCTCTTGTGCCTGTCGCTCGCCCGGATTACGGCGATGCAACTCCATCAGTGCGTCAATCTCGAGAAGCGGTAAAAAAGTGTAAACTTTCAAATAGTTTTCAATGCCTTCATCTGGTAGGTTTATCCAGAATTGATAGAAGCGAAATGGCGACGTCTTCTTCGCATCAAGCCAGATTGCGTTTCCCTCTGATTTGCCAAACTTCTTGCCAGTTGCATCAGTGATAAGTGGCACAGTTAGCGCATACACATCCTTGCCAAGTTTTTTGTGAATAAGATCAACGCCAGAGAGAATGTTGGTCCATTGATCGGTTGCTCCCACCTGCAGATCGCATCCATATTTTTCATACAACGTGAGATAGTCGAATCCCTGCAAGAGCGCGTAGGTGAATTCTGTATACGAGATGCTTTCGTCCGGAGCATCAAGACGCTTTTTAATGGTATCGCGCTTGATCAGATCATTGACAGTGAAATATTTACCGATGTCGCGGAGAAACGGCACCAGCTTCACGCTCATGAGCCAATCGGCGTTATCAACCATTTTGAAAGAGGCGCGACCCAAAATACTTTTCAACTGCTTTTGCAAGGCGTGTGTGTTCGTTGCAACAGTTTTTTCATCAAGCATCGGACGTTCGCCCTTCTCCTTCGGGTCACCGATCATACCAGTCCCACCGCCGACAATGAAGATGAGTTTGTTCCCAGCGTCACCAAGTCGCTTCATCAATAGGACTGGGACGAGATGCCCGACGTGGAGCGAATCGGCGGTCGGGTCAATGCCGAGATACACTGTCCGCGGAATAGACAGGATCTGTTCTGGTGCCGTAGACGAGTGTTCTATCAGCCCGCGCGCTTTGAGTTCTTCAGCGATATTCATATGCGAAATAATAGCACGCTCGGTGTAAGAAAAGGAGACACCTCCCTCCGTGAGGAGTCACCTTTTCTCACGCGCCGCGGCGAGGAGTCACCTTGCTAAAAATAAGAGACCGACTGCTGGCGCAGAGAACCACCAGAAGAAATAGCTCGGTATAAAAAGTCCAGAAAGAGCCGGTGTGAGTTGGTAGACCGAAGCGAGAGAAAACGTATGCGAAGCGAGAGCGACGAGAAATGCCGCACCGAGGAACGAGAGTACCGCAAGACCGAAGGCGCTGATATACAAGAAGTCAGAGACAATAACACGACGGAGTATGAGATAAAAAATAAATACAAAAGCAGCATAGATACCAACTTGTGCGAGGAATGCGGTCATGGCCGGCGTTGTTGGGAGAAACGGTATATATGGGAACACACTATACACCGCATAGCCGGCATAGAGCGAGAGCAGAAGCGCGACAAACGGCCCGCGCCCGACAAACCATGCAAAGAGAAATAACAAAACAAAAAGCACTAACACAATAAGAAAGTCATTCGCGAGAGCCCACGCAGAAAAAGCTGTTTGTGTTGCGAAGGTGCTCACTTGCGCGATAGTTCCGGTAGCATTCATTAGAAGAAGTATAAGGTATAAAGTATTAAGTATAAAGGGAATTCCCCACCCTTATACTTTATACTCATCCCTTTATACTGTTTCTAAAGTCCTTCTGTTTGTAGGTCTTCCACAGCCTTCTTCGCTTTGCCCGAGAGCTTGTGCGGAAGCGCGACCTCAAGATGAATAATGAGATCACCGCGATCGCCGCCAGCCGGGATACCCTTGCCACGCACGCGCAGTAATTCTTCTGCACGCTTCATCGCAGGAATTTTCACTTCCAACACCTTCCCTTCCAATGTTTCAATAGAAGCTGTTGTGCCGAGGAGAGCATCAGTCAACTTCACCGGCAGATTCATGACGAGATTGGCCCCCTCGCGACGAAAGATCTGATGCGGCTTCACATGGATCTTCACATAGAGATCACCTGCGATGCCAGTCTTTATCGCCTCGCCTTGGCCCGAGAGGCGTATCATCTCACCGTTATCAATGCCGGCAGGAACAGAGATTTTAATTTCTTCTTGCTGACGCTTCACGCCCGCCCCCTTACATTCAGAACACTTCTCCTTCGGTATCTTGCCGCTGCCATCGCATGCATTGCAAACACGCACCGAAGTGAATTGTCCGAGGATAGAATTGCGCGTCTCGTGGACACGGCCGCTCCCATTACATGTCTTGCAGGACTCCAGATCGGTGCCGACCTTCGCACCACTCCCGTGACAGAGATTGCAGGCTGATACTTTCGCAATTAACACACTGCGCGTCGTGCCAAAAATAGCATCCTTAAACGGCACTTCGAGATCGATAGAGATATCACGCCCGCGCGGCGTCTGGGCTCTCCCGCCACGGCCGCCCCCGAATACATCGCCGAAGATATCGCCGAAGTCGAAGTCAACGCCGCCTTGCCCAAAGCCCTGTTGGAATCCGCTGAAGTCGAATCCGCCAAAAGGATTCCCCCCTGCTCCTGCTGCTGCTCCTGCCCCCCCAGTGAAGGATTGTCCGTAGGTGTCATATTCGCGACGCTTTTTGTCGTCGCTCAAGATAGAGTACGCCTCTGTGATCTCCTTAAACTTAGATTCGTCAGTGCCGCCCTTGTCGGGGTGATATTTGTGCGCGAGCTTACGGAACGCCTTTTTGACGTCCTCTTTGGTCGCTTTCTTATCTATCCCCAGCACGTTGTAATAGTCTTTTGCCATATAGTGAGAGTATACGCTTTAGTGATTTTGTATGCAAAATAATAATGGCGCAGGATTTTATCCCTACGCCATTTGCTTTCGTACCGCGCGAATCATCGACAATGCATCGTGATCATCCAACACCAATCCTGTAGAGAGCAGGGCCGTTGATGCTGAGGATTCTTCCTTCCAATTCGTCCTTTAGTTCATTGATGGAGTTTAAAACGCGTTCGCGACTTTTAGCGTCGCCGAGATGAAGAACATTCGCCCGTCCTCCGCTGTAATGCCAGTCGACTTGAGCATTCGCTTTTTTAGCTATGGATTGCACCCATCGCTCGACGGCGTTGGAACTGCCATCAACTACACAGACGCCCTTCCCTTTCTTGAAGATTTTTGGATTGCACGGTTTTGGTGTAGGACCATCGGTTGCCATAACTTACCTCCTTTTTGTGACCGAAACGGTCGGTTATTTAAAACAACATTTCCTCGCCGAGGATACCATAAAGACGCGAGTGGTCAAGACCTCGCAATGTTTCAATACCTTCGCAACACCCATCATTTAATATTGCGAACATGGCATACACAAAGAACCCGCATCTTCCGAAGGTCCGCATGGAAGCCGTTCGGCTGGTGAAGTATCGAAAA
>Ga0172379_10003113_pt1 | contig 27248 bp, 23 predicted proteins | sample GrowelOW334metaG_FD_119756 | JGI IMG/M metagenome (GOLD analysis project Ga0172379, IMG submission 119756) | Groundwater microbial communities from an aquifer near a municipal landfill in Southern Ontario, Canada - Groundwater well OW334 metaG | ecosystem: Environmental > Aquatic > Deep...
CCTCCCAAGTCATTTCTCAAAGACTATTTGATTCCGATTTTCAAATTCGGCCTGGTAGCCAAGTGGTAAGGCAGAGATCTGCAAAATCTCTATACGGCGGTTCAATTCCGCCCCAGGCCTCAAAAAATAAGCCGCCTCCTTTATCAAAAGAAAGCGGTCATTTATCAGACACAACTAAATGATTTTATCATCCTTTAGCCGAAGGAACTTTATGTTATCATTATTATTCCCCCAGAAACAGAAAGAAAGCTTGCTTCTGGCTTATACCCTTCTATTTGGGTTATCTGTACTAAGTCAGCAGTTCCATCATCATAATGGAAGATGAGTACCTGCTTTTCATCGTCATATGTAACTTTGTACTTTGTTTTGTCTCTTGCAATGCACATCGCCACAAAAGCATTATCAATAAAAGAATCAAATTCTTTAACACTGCTGTTTTCGTCTACTTGCGTTATCATAATATTTGTTTTTGAGGTTTATACTTTCTTCTTCACATTACTTCTAAAAAGTAACCTTGTCAACTCATTCGCATAGAACGAGGTGTAGTAATTTTTGTGTATTTTTGTTAGTATAAATTTTATGCCGAGGTGGCGAAATTGGCAGACGCACTTGCCTTAGGAGCAAGCGAGAGTAATCTCATGGAGGTTCAAGTCCTCTCCTCGGCACAAATAAATATGTCCCATCAAAAAACGGCTGTTAAAACTATATACTTTAGTATTTTGAGTAGCATTGTTCTTGCGACCATAAAATGGCTAGCTGGAGTTTTCGGACATTCGTATGCTCTTATCGCCGACGCTATCGAATCAACGACAGATATTTTCTCATCTTTATTGGTTTTGTTTGGAATTAAATATTCAAGTAAACCACCAGACAAAAATCACCCCTACGGGCACGGAAGGATAGAGCCATTAATTACTTTTTTAGTTGTTGGATTTTTAATTGCTTCAGCTACAATAATTACTTTTCAAGGAATCGAAAATATAAGAACTCCTCACCAAATGCCAAAAGGATATACCCTCTTCATCCTAGCTGGGATAATTATCTGGAAAGAAATTTCATATAGAATAGTTGTAAAAAAGAGTAAGGAAACAAAAAGCACTTCTCTAAAAGCCGACGCTTGGCATCATCGAAGTGATGCGATAACTTCCATCGCTGCATTTATCGGAATTTCTGTCGCCTTAATTTTGGGAGAAGGATTTGAATCAGCTGATGATTGGGCAGCTCTCTTCGCAGCCGCTTTCATCCTTTATAATTGTTATAAAATTTTCAGACCGGCCTTGGGGGAAATAATGGACGAACATACCCACGAGGACTTTGAAAAAAAGATCCGAGAAATAGCAAAACGAACTGAGGGAATTTTTGACACCGAGAAATGCTTCGTAAGGAAAGCTGGGATGAAATACCACGTTGATTTACATATAATAGTCAATTCGCAAATTTCAGTTAGAGAGGGTCATAATATCGCCCATAATCTCAAAAGCAAGCTAGAGGAGGAATTGCCCGAATTATCGAATGTGCTTATCCATATTGAACCAAATGAATAAGCATTTTAAACAGAAAATACTTATTTTGTTGCAAATTACCCTAAAATAGGGTATACTCCCTAAATATGACGATTATCGCTAATATATTACCGTATATACAGATTATACTATCAATTGTTTTAATAGTAGCTATCTTATTCCAGCAATCTAGTGCCGGAGTTGGAGGAGCCCTAGGTGGAGGAGATGGGGGTGGACTTTATAGTACCCGCCGTGGTTTTGAAAAATTCCTCTTTATCCTAACAATAGTTGTAGGTATTCTCTTCGCCGCAACTGCGTTTGTAGCTATATTCATCAAATAACCAAAGAATCATCTTCGGTTAACTGTTTTGGCTGAATGTCTTTATGCATAAATTTATTCTATTTATTAAAGAATTTCATATTTATAAAAAGGAAGAACTTTTAGATGCTGCTAAGTCCTTTTCGACGAAACAATTTTTGATTTTTGTTGGTATTTTGTTTGTCGCATTTATATCTTTAATAATATTTTTATCAAAAGTTAATTCAAGTTTTATGGTAGAAGTTCCAATGAGAGGTGGATCTATCAGCGAAGGAATAGTCGGCTTCCCTACTTTGGTAAACCCAGTCTCTGCTGTCTCTGATGCCGACAAAGACCTCACGGCTCTCGTCTATTCGGGCCTAATGAGAAAAACTCAAGACGGAGAATTCATCCCTGACCTTGCCGAATCATATACAGTCTCCCCAGACGGAATTAATTATACTTTTGTAATTAAAAAAGGTTTAAAATTCCATAATGGTGATAAGATAACAGCTGATGATGTCATATTCACAATCGAGAAAATAAAAGATCCCATCATAAAAAGCCCCCGCAAAATGGGATGGGATGGAGTAACGGTTAGTAAAATTGATGACTTTAATATTGTCTTTACTCTCGCTAAGCCATATATTTCTTTTATTGATAATACAACCATTGGAATATTGCCATCTAAAATCTGGAAAGACGTCAACGTAAATGAATTTAATATCTCCCCTCAGAATACCAAGGCGATAGGTTCTGGCCCATATAGAGTCAAATCTGTTTCCAAAAATAGTGACGGAATTTCTGAAGAATATCATCTAGAAAGATTTAATAATTTTTCTCTTGGCCGACCACGTATAAAAAATATAAATATAATTTCTTATCCGAATGAAAAAGATTTGATTAAAGCCCTCCTCAATAAGTCAGTCGATCAAGCTGGTGGCATAAGCTCCGAAAATACAAAATCCTTCAAAGAAAGTAGATTTGCTACCCACACCGCAACCCTCCCTAGAATCTTTGGGGTATTCTTCAATAGTAATAAGAACACAATTTTTACTGATCAATCAGTTGTGCGGGCCGCAAGTATTGCCTTGAACAAACAGGAAATCGTTGATCAAGTTCTAGGCGGTTATGGCTCTATAATTTATAGCCCCATCCCTGAAAAAATAATTAAAGATGGAGTGGGTAAAGAATTTACAGACAAAAGCATTAGAGAAGCAAATGAGATCTTGGAAAAAGCAGGCTGGGTAATGGGAGCTGATGGTATTCGAACAAAAGGAGGAACTACAACTAAAAAAGTTACAAAAAAAGTTGGGGGCAAGACAGTCACCCAAGTCGTCACCGTCAAAAGTTCTACTCCAGTCGTTCGTTTAGCTTTCTCGATGAGTACAGGTGATACTCCCGAATTAAAATTGGCCACAGAATTAATCAAAAGCCAATTAGCTCAAATAGGAGTAGATGTAGATATCCAAAAAGTTTATGAGACTGGCCAGCTAAACCAAATAATTCGTGCTCGCGATTATGAGGCACTATTCTTTGGTCAGGTTATAAACCATGAATCAGATTTATATTCGTATTGGCATTCTTCTCAGAGAACTGACCCAGGGCTAAATATTGCCATGTATAATAATAAAAAAGTTGATGCGATTCTTGAATCGATACAAAAAACTCAAAATATCGAGGATCGATTAACCAAATATGAATCTTTAGAAAAAGAATTCGATTCAAATATTCCAGCACTGTTGATTTATTCTCCTAAATATTTATATATAACATCACCACAATTATATAATCTATCTCTCGATAATGTGACAACTCCATCAGATAGATTCTCATCTGTATATACATGGTCTGCTAATACAGACAAAGTCTGGAAAATTTTCACTAAATAAAAACATGACCACAGGTCCGACCTAGGGTCTTATATAAAAAGAATTCGTCCCTAGGTCGGACCTATGGACAATAAATTAAAATTGAATGGAAAAACAAAATAAAAAAACAACACAACAAAGTCCAGGGTCTAAAAATAGACCAAACTTTAGTTATCATAAATCAGGAAATATACGGGTTTTACATAAACCTCAGGTTCCTAATCCTAATAAAATAAATACTGGATTTAATCAAAATTCATATTCTGCCAACCGACAACAAAAAGACGGCAATAAGGGTAAAAATATAAGTCGAGGTAGTTACCAATACAATAATACAAAAGGTAACAGAAAGCCCAAAAGAGAGCCCGAGCAGGCACCAAACAAACCAATAGTTCAAAGGAATAAAACTACTTCTATCCCCGCCCCAGATAGGGGCGTCATCAGAATCATCCCTCTCGGAGGAGTCGAAGAAATCGGCAAGAATATGACCGCCATCGAAATCGGTGACGATATTATCGTGATAGATGCGGGAATGCAATTCAAAACAGAAGATACTCCAGGAATCGATTATATTATTCCCAATACAACGTACCTAGAAGAAAGAAAGGACAAAATTCGGGCCATGATTGTCACTCACGGACACTTGGACCATATCGGGGGCATTCCTCTCGTTATGAGTCGCATCGGTAATCCCCCACTTTACTCTAGAAATCTTTCTGTTTTAGTTATGAAAAAACGCCAAGAAGAATTCCCCCACCTACCACCGCTTAATGCACAAGTAGTTGAAACAAATTCTGTAATTCATGCGGGGAATATCCGTATTCGATTTTTCGGAGTGACGCACACTATGCCGGACTCACTTGGTGTCGTAATAGAAACTCCTTATGGTTCTATCATCACTCCTGGTGATTTCAAATTAGACCAAATAGATGGAGTAGTAAGTGAAGAGGAAGAAAAGGAATATGCATTTCTTGATAAAGAAAAAGTTCTTTTGTTAATGACCGATTCGACAAATATAGAAAATGAAGGTTTTTCTCTGCCGGAAGTTAAAGTCCACGAGGGATTAGAGCGAGTTATCAAGCAAGGAACTGGGCGCATTATTATTTCTGCTTTTGCTTCTTCTATTACTCGATTAATGAAAATTGTTGAGATTGCAGAATCCCTGGGTAGAAAGGTCGTCCTTGATGGAAGGTCTCTAAAGTCCAATATGGAAGTCTGTGAACAAGCTGGAATTTTCAAACCTAAAAAGGGCACAATCATTCCTGTCGAAAATGTAGACAATTATCCTCCAAACAAAGTTCTCATTATGATGACGGGCGCCCAAGGAGAAGAATTCGCGGCTCTCGGACGTGCTGCTAATAAGACTCACAAGAAATTCACTATTCGTAAAGGAGATACTATTATTCTTTCTTCCTCTATTGTCCCAGGGAATGAAATTGCTGTTCAGCACTTGAAAGATAATCTGTCTCGTCATGGGGTGAAAATTATAAGTTACCGAACGAGTGAAGAATATATTCACGCCACAGGACATGGTAATCAAGAAGACATCAAGTGGCTACATCGAAAAACTCATCCTAAATTTTTTATTCCTATCCACGGTTGGCATTCGATGCTCGTAAAACACAAAGAAGTAGCTATGGCTCTCGGAATGTCGATGGACAATATTATAGTTCCAGACAATGGCTCAATTATTGAAATAGTAGAGAATGGAAATAAAATAATTCTTCGAAAAGAGAAAGCACCGAGTGGCCCTATGATGGTGGATGGATTCTCTATTGGTGATGAGCAAGATGTCGTTATCAGAGACCGTGTAATGCTTGCTCAAGATGGAATGTTCGTCCTTATCGCCACTATTGATTCCTCTACTGGTAAATTACGAAAATCTCCAGACATAATTTCTCGTGGGTTTATTTACCTAAAAGAAAATCAAGAATTACTGCACCAAGTCAGATTAATCATCAAGAAAACAATTGAAGATGAGACGAGAGGACTTCACCCAATTGATTTCGATATCGTTAAAACTTCTCTTGGAGATAATATATCAAAGTTTCTTTTCCAAAAGACGGCCAAGAGACCTTTAGTTATACCAGTATTATTAAGTATTTAGAAGATATTTTAAAAGCTACGCTTTAAAACAATATGGGATCCATAAAAATCAAAAGAATGTACGTATTATCGTTTTTATTTACCTTACATATTGCTCTTTCTGCTTATGTAAATTCGACATTTTTATCCGAGATAATATCGGAAAAATATGTTGGGCTTTTGTATACTCTGTCTTCAGTCGCGACGCTCCTAATGCTTTCAAAAAGCGCCAATATATTAAAATATTTCGGAAATCGAAGATTAACATTAGGATTACTTTTGGTGAATATGCTTTCATTGGTGGGAATGATAACTTCGCGCGATGTATACATTGTCGGAGCTTCTTTTGTCGCCTTCGTCTCGACCAATACAATGATTCTATTTTGTATAGACATATTCATTGAACATTTCAGTAAAGACAGAACTGTCGGAAAGGTTCGTGGCCTATATCTAACAATTATAAATCTCGCTTGGCTAAGTTCACCAATTCTTGCTTCTTACTTGATAACAAGGGAAGGCGGATACAAAACTGTATACATCATTGCTTTCATCGCAACTATAATAATGACAATAGGGTTATTCTTTTCAGTGAAAACATTTAAAGACAAAGTATACAAGAAAACTCCATTCTTAGAGACATATAGATATTTGAAAACTAATCATCACATGCTGGCTATAACAATAATTAATTTCATTCTTCAGTTCTTTTACTCTTGGATGGTTATTTATACACCAATATATTTGCATCAACATATCGGATTGGCCTGGGGGCAGATTGGAATAATATTTACAATAATGCTTTCCCCTTTTGTACTTTTCAGCTTACCGATTGGGATATTAATAGACAAATATCATGTTAAGAAAAGAACTCTCTTATATGTGGGATTTATTTTAATTAGTATATTTACATTTATAATCGCCGGGATTACAACAAAAAGTATTGCCTTGTGGGCAATCATATTATTTATGACCCGAATGGGCGCAAGTATCATAGAAACAACCTCAGAAATATATTTTTTCACCCACATAAAAGAAGAAGAAGCATATATTCTTAGTGTCTTCCGTGATATGATGCCTGTAGCATACATTATTGCCCCACTTATAAGTACCCTCATATTTATTTTCTTGCCATTCAAGTTTTTATTCGTCATCTTATCAATAATTTTATTAACTGGTTTATACTATATTCCACGCTTGAAACACAATCATGAAAATATCTTATCCGATACGAATCAATAAATATTTGGCTAGCAAAAATTATTCTACTCGAACTGGAGCAGACGATCTTATAAAAAAAGGTCTTGTTTTTATAAATGGCCGGAAGGCTGTGCTTGGAGATAAGATAAGTGAAAATGATAAAGTTACAGTCAATAAAAAGATAACAGATAATCAATATGCATATTATGCATACAATAAGCAAGTGGGGATTTCTACAAATCCAGATACAACGAGTAAGAGTATTTTGGAAGTCACAAAATTCCCAACAAAAGTCTTCCCTATCGGCCGACTTGATAAAGACTCGCATGGGCTCATATTAATGACCAATGACGGACGAGTGACTGACCGCCTTCTCTCACCACAATATGTTCATGAAAAAGAATATGTCGTAAAAGTTGAACCAAATTTTTCCGACAAATTTATACAACTGATGTCAAATGGGGTTCATTTTGATAAATTTTTAAGTAAGAAGTGTAAAGTATGGCGTCACGAAACTTCTAAAAATTCTTTTCATATAATTTTAACAGAGGGCAAGAAACGCCAAATCAGACGCATGTGTGAAGCTCTGCACCACACAGTCATCGATCTCAAGCGTATTCGAGTTATGAATGTTGAACTTGAAAAAACTCCTCTTGGCGAATTCCGTGAAATAAAGGGTGATGAACTTCATATTCTTTTAAAATCCCTTCAACTATTATAATATTAAACAAAAAACCCAGGACGATCCTGGGTTTTTTGTTTAATATTTACTTGGCTATATAAGGTAACAACCCCATAAATCGAGCGCGCTTGATAGCTTCGGCAAGCTTGCGTTGATTCTTGGAAGTCACATCTGTACGTCGACGAGATTGCATTCGAGCGGAAGGTGTAAGAAACCTCTTGAGTAACTCTATGTCTTTATAGTCAATATGTTTGATATTGTTTGATGAAAAATAATCTTGTTTCATTGTTAGGCTTTAGCTCTTAGGCATTAGGCATTAGCATTATATTGCTAGAGCCTAGAGCCTAGAGCCTAATTACTTATTAATTTAGAACGGTATATCTTCAGCATTAATCTGTTCTTCTGGATATTCAATCGTATCTAATTCCTCTTCTTTTGCTTGTGGCTCTGCGCTCTTTGGAGAAGATTGATCATAACTTCCTCCACTTTTTGCTCCACCACTGTTTGAACCAAACTGAACTCTGTCGGCGATAACTTCTGTTCGATACTTCTTGGTATTTGTTGCTGCATCATCCCAAGATCTTGTCTGCATTCGTCCTTCCACCATAACCTGACTGCCCTTCTTCATATATTGAGCCGTAGTTTCTGCTTGGCGACCAAAAACAACTACATTGTGATAATCAGCTGCTTCTTGCCTTGCGCCATTTTTATCTTTCCACACACGATTCGTGGCAACAGAGAAACTACAAACTTTTATACCTGAAGGAATAGCTTTTAATTCTGGATCGCGGGTAAGGTTACCTATTATAAACACTTTATTTAAATACATAGATGAATATGTAGTATGTAATATGTAGAGAGTAGAAAGGAAAACTTAATTTTATTTAATCCTTACTACTTACTACCTGCTACTTCCTACTTATTATTTACTAATAATATTATTCTACCACTAAAGCGTCAATTTCTTTATTTATTATCTCTTCGTCAATCTTTGCAACTTCTTCAGTCTTTTGAACTGGGCGACGTCTATTCTCGTCTCTCTTGATGTAAGTACGTTTGACTGACATTGTATTCTCTCGAACAGTCCTGATCATAAGGTATCGAACAAGCTTTTCATTCTTGTCTAAAATATCTTTTATGACCTTAGCTTGATCAGTCGAACATTCGAACTTTACCCAACCGAAATATCCATAAGAAAACTTTTGTTTCTTATTGTTGATAGAACGAGACATTTCATAAGCTAATTCTATTAACTTAGGATATTCGTCAGAAATGAAAACTGCTTCGTGTTCCTGGAACATATCCTTGAAAGTGGTGACCTCTCCGCCAAGATTTTCTTCAGCGATAGTAGGGACCATAATATAACCAACTTCATAAATACTAGAACGAATTTCCTTTTCTTCTTGTACTTCTTCCTCAATATTCTTTTTTGCCATTAGTTAAATGCGTTAAAAACGCAATAAATTGTTAATTGTAATTCTATCTCGCTATGGACCAGTGTGTGCCGACTTCAGGGTCGGAACAAACGAGATAAGACACATATTAACAGAACAAAACCCAAATGTCTAGTTTTTAAAGCATAGCAAAGTTATTAAAATTATTTATCTCGTAGGGCCCCTTTGGGGTAAAGAGGAAATAATTTTAACAACTTTGCTATGCTATAACCCAAAAAGTTTTTGGGCGTTTGAAAATATAGCTTTCGCAGTCTCTTCTTCGCTAATACCCTTAATTTCGGCTATTTTGGCCACAATATCACGAACATTGATTGGCTCATTCCTTTCCCCTCTATGGGGCACAGGAGCCACATAAGGGCTATCTGTATCAGCAAGTATCATATCAAGAGGGGTCTCTTTTATTACCCCAATATAATCGCAAATTTCAGGTTTTGGCTTGTAGGTAATAGGCCCCGCGAAAGAAACATAGACCCCCATTTTGATAAATCTTTTCATATCTTCGACACTACCTGCAAAAAAATGAGATACTCCTGCCTGCGCAGGCAGGCCTTTCACACCAATTCTTTTAGAATATTTTTCTAATAAATCAGCCACATCGGCATAAGCGTTTCTGCTCCCCTGCGAAGGGGAGCTGTCCAAAGGACTGAGAGGTGAATTTCTAATATGAAGCATTAGGGGTAAATTAAGTTCATTGGCAAGCTCAATCTGCGTTATGAATGCTTTTTTTTGTTTTTCAATTGTGTCCGACTCCATACCTGCCTGCGCAGTCAGGTGATAATAATCAAGTCCGCATTCCCCTATCGCCACAACCTTACCTTGACCCGCAAGTTCCCGATATTTTTCTTTATCAAAAATTTCTCCTCGTGAGACAAACTCTTTGCCTTCTTCACCAAGTTCTTCGTGATCGTGATATGAGGCCCCGGTGTGAATAGGATGAAGCCCAATTGTCGAATAAACTCCTTCGTATTCATTGGTCATTTCTACCGCTTTTTTTGAAGTATCATACTGTGTTCCAATATTTATAACCCAGGTATCATTGTCGAGCGCACGTCGAACAACCGCGTCGCGATCTTCCTCGAACGCCTTAAAATTCGTATGAGCATGGATGTCAATGTATTTCATTAACAAAATATATCACAATATAAATAAAATATAAAATTGACAGCTAAGCATAACATTGCTAGACTACGTAAAACACTAATATTATAACAATGCAAAAAAATGAAGTAATCATTGGGAGACCTGTCATCCACTGGAAAACAGTTTATGATAATGGTCAAAGGGTTGGGCCCAAAAAAAGTAAGATAATGTCCGAAGTTATGGACATAAATGAGGTTCAACATTGCATAATTGAGGGGGAAGAAAACCCCGTACCAATTAAAAACCTTGACACCCTTTCACCGGGGTCAATTCTCTCAGCTCGCTTACAGGGATGCCCTGGGATGGATGATAACTCTTTTAAAGAAGCGACTAGAAAATTCTTCGCCGACAGAGGAGTTGATGTAACCATTGATCTACAAACACCAACTGTATAGAATGTAAAAAAAATTCTCCAAGACAAAAAAGTATTGGAGGATTTTTTAATTTATTCTTTTCTTAAGAATAATGGAGTTTCAGGTTTTTTGTTTTCTTTTATTAGTTTTTTTAGTTTCTCGTTTGTCTCTGGCATCAATGGATTTAGCATTCGGGCGATAGTATAAAGTTTCAGAACTAAATCTTTAATCATTTCCTTTCCCTTTTCTTCATCAACTTTTACAACCTTAAATGGTTGTGTTTCTTGAATTATTTTATCGAGCTCGCCTATTTTCCCCCAAACAAATTCTGTCGCTTTCTTTAAATCAAACTCTTCGTAATTTTTGAAATACTCTGTAAAATCTTCATACTCCGGAATTTCTGGACACTTCTCTAAATATTTCTCCGATAAGGTTAAAATGCGAGAAGATAAATTCCCCAGTCCATTAGCCAATCCTGAATTGTAAGCATCTTTAAATCGCTCTAGTGTAAAAGGGCTATCTTCAAAACTTCCAACTTCACGAAGTAGGAAATATCGAAGAGCGTCAGTGCCATATTCATTTACTATATCGCGAGGATCAACAACATTACCAATAGTTTTTGACATTCTTATTCCACCCTCGCCAGTAATAAAACCGTTCACAACTATCTGGTGTGAATTTGGAACATCGGCAGCCATAAGCATGGCTTGCCACATTGCACTTTGAAAACGTGTATTATCTTTCCCGCAATATTGGGTCGGATTACCGTTTATCCAATATTTTTCAAAATTTTCCAAATTATCTGGCCAACCAAGCGTTGATATGTAGTTTGTTAATGCATCAAACCAGACATACATAACATGTTCTTTATCATCGGGAACTTCTATGCCCCATGGCATCTTTTCTTTTAGTCGTGAAATTGAGAAATCTTGTAACCCAGCTTTAATGAAATTCTTAATTTCATGAAAACGAAAATCTGGAATAACAAAACTTGGATTTTCTTCATAAAATTTTAAAAGTTTATCTCCAAACTGAGAATATTTAAAGAAATAATTTTCTTCTTTGATTGTTTTTAATTCCGTGCCTGGATGATCAGGACACTGGCCTTTAACTAGTTCACTATCTGTCTTTTCACTTTCACATCCAACGCAATATTTTGCTTCATAAGTTTTCTTATAAATATATCCATTTGCATTTACTCTCTTCCAAAATTCTTGCGCTGCTTGTTCATGATTCTTATCAGTTGTACGAATAAAATGAATATCATCTGAGACTCCAAACATTTTAAGTTGTTCCTTGAAAGTTTCAAAACCTTGGTCTACAAACTCTTGTACTCCAATCCCTTTCTCTTTGGCTTTCTCAAAAATTTTCATTCCGTGTTCATCTGTCCCAGTATTAAAATATACATCAAAACCTTGAAGTTTCTTGTACCTGGCAATAGTGTCAGCTCGGACAAACTCAAGAGCATGCCCTATATGAAGTGGAGCGTTTACATAAGGAAGAGTTGTAGTCAAGTAAAATGATTTTTCCATATTATGTTTCTTTAGAGATAGTTTTCTTTTTTTCTAGGTCATCAAAAAATTCAAGCAAACAAACCGCCGCCGGAATGGCTAGCACGACCCCCCAGAATCCCGCCAGATGTCCACCGATGATAACAGCTAAGATGACAACTAGTGGAGAAATGCCGATGACATTTTTGACGATTAATGGGTAAATTAAGTAATTCTCGAATTGATGAAGTATGAAGAATAAAAATAGAGTTATCGCCGCTAATGTTACCCCTCCATCGAGATAAGAAAAGATTGCCGCTGGAATCATCGCGATGAAAATTCCAAAAGGAATAAGTTCACAGAAGGCTGTGAGCAGGGCTATGACGAGCGAATATTTGACGCCCATAATAGTAAGAGCCAAATAAACAAGCAGACCCATAATTAATCCTAGCAACATTTGTCCTTGGAACCATAAACCAATTTTGCGCTCCGCTCTCTGCCATAGGCCGATAACATATTCCTCTTGTCTAGCTGGAGTAATAATTCTTAAAAAGTTTTCAACTCCTCTCTCTGTCAAAGATAAGAAGATGGATAATATTAAGATCAAGCCAACATTAAATATTCCTCCAAAGGCTGAACCAAAAATATTAAAGAAGCCCCCCGAGAGACTTGTGGCCAAGCCCTGAGTACTTTTGATCACTTCTGCAAGCGAAGCATTTGATGATATGGTCGAGACGACATCTTTGGCGCCAGTTATTGTATCTTGCTGGAAAGTGCTCAAGATGCTGTTGTCAGGAATATATTTGCCAAGAGAAGTGACGAGTGCAGACATCTCATCGATAAAGACAGGAACAAAAACAGAAGAAACAAGGACGAGAATACCAATACCCAAAATATATATTGAAAATACGATTAAGGCCCGGTTCTTTAAATATGGTTTAAGACGAGATACCCCAGCTTCGACGAAAGAAGCCACAACGATAGCTGTTAGAATGACCAAAACCACATTGAAAAGTTTAAACAATAAAAAAACAATGGCCCCTATTAGGAGGATACGTAGTAGCGTGCTGGTAGAAATATTTACTTGGGTAATTTTTGGTTTTTCATCCATATATCTTCATGATAACACAAGTTTTAGAATTTTAGTATTCTTTTAAATTTGCTCTGGTCCTTAAATGGCCCAATCAGAGCAAGGCTAAGATTTTTAGTCTGAAATATCTTTTTCGCCATCTTTTGAATATCACTCGACGTGACTTTCTTTATCTCTTTTATTTTTTCATCGAGAGTTTTAATTTCCCGCCTCATTAATTCTTGTCCCCCATAAAAGTTTGCTATATCATCCGTCGCTTCAAGGGACATCTTGGTATTTCCTATTATAAATGATTTAACTTTCTCTAATTCTTTTTCACTAACTTTATTGGTCATTAAATTTTTGCATTCTTTTAATATCTCTTTTATCACTTCTAGAGTTCGAGCATTATTCACTCCGGCAGAAATTTGAAGAACTCCATGATCAAGCGATGGATCATTATATGCTCTGACATAGTAAGCCACTCCCATCTCTTCGCGAAGCTTTATAAAAAGACGCGAACTCATACCAGCTCCAAGAACTCCAGAAAGCAACGAAATGACAGTGTTCCTTTTGTCAAAAATTGAGAAAGTGCGAATACCAAGAACTAAATGAGTTTGGTCTGTCTCCTTATATTTTACCAAAACGTTTGGACTTGATTTGTTATCTTTTGTTTTTAATTTTTTAATCTTGTTAGTGGATTTAATATCTTTGAAATATTTATCTACTTCTTTATAGACATCCTCATTTGTAATGTTCCCCGAGACAACAATAAGAGTATTCTGGGCGACGTAGTGACTGTGTTTATACTTCACAAAATTATCGCGGACCATCTTTTTTACATTTTCTTTTGTCCCAGCAATATTCCACCCAGCTGGCTGTTCCCCATAAAGAACTTGAGCAAATAAATCTTGCACGTGGGCCTGGGGCATATCTTCGTACATATTTATTTCTTCAACAATGACTCCTTTTTCTTTTTCCATCTCAGCTTCTGGGAAGGTAGAATTCAAATAAATATCCGAAACGACATCAAATATTTTTTTGAAGTTTTTCGCATCACCTTTGGCATAATATCCGGTCATCTCGTGCCCAGTAAAAGCATTGTATTGGCAGCCGAGTGAATCAAGCTCGTGAGAAATAACTTGAGCAGTCGGGCGCTTCTCTGTGCCCTTGAAGCACATATGCTCCAAGAAATGCGAAATGCCATTGATTTCTTTTGTCTCATAATCGCTCCCCGTCCCGACGAGGACAAGGACCGTCACCGTCGGATTATCTTTCATTGGCACGGTCACAACCCGAAGTCCATTTTTATATGTCTTTTTTATAGCTTTTTGCATAAAGCCATATTACCACATTTTCCCCCATTAAAAAATCTCCCAGATACCAGGTATCTGGGAAAAAAATTGCTAGGTCTTGCCTAGCAATTTTTTTTAATTCATCTTGTTTTTAATATATGAAATTAGTTTATCTTTTTTGATTCTTTCTTGCGCTCCTGTGTCACGATCACGAACGGTAACAGAATCATCGGTGAGAGTGTCGAAGTCGATGACAATACACCAAGGTGTTCCTATCTCATCTTGTCTGCGATAACGCTTGCCAATATTGCCATTATCGTCCCACATGACTCTTCCAAATTCATCTTTCAAATTTCTGTATACTAGATGAGCATAATCGCAAAGCTCCGGCTTATTCTTCAAAAGTGGCGATACCGCACAAATAACTGGCGCGATTACTGGATTGAAAGCTAGATAAGGTCTGACTTCCTCACCACTTCCATCTTCTTTATAAACGCTCGAGAGTAAGGCGAGAACTGTCCGATCTACTCCAAATGTCGGCTCAACGACATGCGGAGTTATTTTTGTATTTGTTTCTTCGTCTTGATAAATAAGTTTATGATTATTCAAATCAAAATCAGTTCTATAGGCAAGCCCATAAAGTTCTTTTCTACCAAATGGAAATTCAAATTCGAAATCAATTGTCCTTTTAGAATAATGAGCAAGGTCTTCCTTAGGTACTTCAAGTTCATAAACCTTATTCATATCTATTCCGATTGATTCCATCCATTCAAGCATTCCATTCTTCCAATATTCAAAATACTTTTCCCAATCTGATTCTTTTAAAAAATATTCAATCTCCATTTGCTCGAATTCACGAACTCGGAAAATAAAATCTCGTGGAGTTATTTCATTACGAAAAGCTTTACCGATTTGCGCCATTCCAAATGGTAATTTAGGATGAAAAGAATCAACTATATTTTTAAAATTAACAAACATACCTTGAGCTGTTTCAGGGCGAAGATATATAGTCGCCGAAGAATCCTCCACTGCGCCAATCTCGGTTTTAAACATCATATTAAATTGACGAGCCTCCCCCACTTTCCCCCCACAGTCAGGACATCGGAACCCCTCCTGCCTCCCCTTATCAGGGGAGGTTTCTCCCTCCCTGATAAGGGAGGGTTGGGGTGGGTTTGTATTAAGTTGATCAGCGCGAAAACGTTTTTTGCATTTTGAGCATTCAACAAGTGGGTCCGTAAAAGTATCAACATGCCCCGACGCTTTCCATACATCCGAATTCATTATTATAGCAGCATCAACTCCATACATATCTTCACGAGAATCAACAAATTTCTTCCACCAATGACTTTTTATATTATTTTTCAGAGCGACGCCTAATGGCCCATAATCATACGTGCCAGCCAACCCACCATAAATCTCTGACCCGGGGTAAACAAACCCTCGTCTCTTACAAAGTGAAATTATTTTCTCCATTAATTTGTCATTTTCGTTTTGCATTTTTTTATTATTAATTTTTAATTATTAATTATTAATTATTGAATGACTCTCCCATTACTATATTGATGGTTTGGATCATTATAAAGAGAAGTTGTGATAGGTCCTCGAGAATTTTTTATTAAAGCATTGGCAAATGAATCTGTCCCCGATAAATAAATATCTTTCATTAATTGAGGAACACTTCCGACTTGTGAAAGAGACGGACTAAATGATAGGACAAAAGATGCTTCGCGATTTGATTCTATCCCCGTGTTTGGTCGAACAGAACCGATATTCCAGATTACCTCACGAGTTACTTCATTGTAAGTCACATTTTCACTCTCACCTGTCGAGACACCAACCCATTTAACATACACTGGAAGAATCGACCGAGCCTGAGCCTGATTGACAGTATTGGCTGAGTTAGAAAGAGCCCAAGTAATTGTATATTTTGTCTCTGTTTCCGATTTAGGTGGAATATTACCAGAAAGGTATGTCGCGTATGAGGCGATTTGGAAATCCGAAACGACTTTAACTATTTTTTCAGAGAAATTATTCACATCATCATAAGTAGACCCCAATTGTGGTTGCCTCCCCTTGATGCTGACACTAATAGAGATTTGTGGATCTTTTATTGTGTTTGATAAACCAACCAAAGAAAAAGATTTGAAACTAAATGAGACGTTTCCTCTTTCTCCAGGATTTATTTCGGCTAATTCTGATGCAGAATTTCTATCCCAAATAATTTGATTATTCGCAGAATCATAGAATCCACCATCCGCACTAACCGTACTCTCATCAAAGGCATTTCCTGCGAGGCTGACAATGATTTGACCATCTGTTATCCGAGTAGAGAGATTGTTGGCCCAGGCGATTTCGGTAGTAACCGTCTCTCCACCAGAAACACTATTATCCTTCTGATCTTTCCCATTAACTAAAATACGAGCTTCGAGGAATGGCCTGGTAATAGCGATCTTGTGTAAGACCGAACTATAAGCGACATCAACAGAAGATCTGTTGGCCGAACTCGTCGTCCCTGCATACGCGTGAAAGACTTGCTCATCTCCATCTTCCCCGACAATGCGCCCCTTGATTTCAATAGTGATCGGTGAAGATGTAGTCAGTTTAGATAGATCCCAGACAGAATTCCCTAGTGTTGGGATAGGTGTAGCGCTATCAAATATAAAATTGTTTGGGTATGTGACTTGAATAATGGGAGAATCATCAGGCAAGGAAGTATTGAGAGTAGAAGTTATTTTAAGTGAAATTGATTGGTCAGAAGAAACACTGCCTGGCCCCTCTATCGTCAAAGATAACGGCGCCAAACTTATTGTGACTGGATAAAATTCATCTTTAGTAAAAATTGCATTAGATCCTTCGGGATGATATTCTAAACTAATTTTAATATTACGAATTGATTTCTCCTCGCCAAAGAGTTTAACTTTGATGTTACGAATGACACTTTCTCCGGGCTTTATCGTCCCGATAGCATCGCGAGGAATACGGATGACATCTGTGGTGTTGTCTTCAGCCCCTTTAGGGTACTCAATGATCAAATTCGCTAATTCAAGACTAGCATTATTGTTATTTGTAATTTCAATCTGAAGAGGTAATTCATCTCCCCCTTTAGTAAAAGCATTGCCGATAACTTCAATATTTATTTTGTCGTTTGAAACAGAAATATCATTATTAGAAAATTTATAAAAAGCAAAACCAATAGCAACAATAAAAAAAATCCCTGAGAGAATAAAAAACTTTTTGAATATTGATGTTGGCGGTTTTCTAAATTTATTTTTCATATTATCTTCCTTTTTAGGTAAATCACTCTCCCATTCAAGTTTAGCTTTGTGATTCACTGGATGCAAAATCCCTTCCCTTGGTTCATCCACGGTCATATCGTTCGAATCATAAAGGCGCATTTTCAGATCTTCAATTCTATTTTTACTATTTCTATTTTCTTCCGGCATACTTTTAGATTATAACATAATTACAACTGACTTTCATTAAGGGCTTTATTGATATGGGCAATTATAGATTGCCTCTCTTTTAGAAGCTTTTCTGTCTTACTATGGTCGAAGTCTGATGACAAATACTCTCTCAAAGCACCTGAATCACCAATATAACCAAGAGTGTTCATAATACGAAGGACTAGATGTAACTCCAAAGCTTCACGAGAGTGAGTGGTCATATCATCACCATCAAGTAGGTAGAGAGCTTGGACGACATCGTCAAAGATAGTTTTGTGCTCCACTTCCCCATCACAAAGACGCTCAATTAATTTGCTAACTCGAGCAATCAGTAAAATAGAAAATGAGTTACTTCTTGCCAAGGGAAAAGAAGAAATATGCCGAGCTGAAGTTACTCGCCACATATCTTTTCCTCGAACTAAGTCGACATTGGCATAAGAAAAATCCTGCAAAGTAAATCGAAGTTTTGATTTGTGAAGTCGCACCCCTTGCGCCATCGCTCGTACCAGCCCCATTTCGCGAGTATAAATCGTGAACATCTTATTCGCCTCGCCCGTATTGCGAGAAGAAAGTATAAAAGCATGAGTGTGGTGAATGTGGTGCATTTTGATAATTACTAATTACCAATTACTGATGACTAATTTAAATTATTTAAAAATTCAGTAATTAATCTATATTGATTTTCTAATTCTTTTTTTGATATCTCAAGGCTAAGAGCATTATATTTTTCTTTAGTTTTTTTCTTTAACAAATCAACCATATCCGAGAAAGACATATCTCTACCATATCTGATTTGGAAAGAAAATCCTTTTATTGAGATAAATCTATAACAATCAGCATTGCAGCAAATTTCAGATTCCAGCGAGTAAAATTTTTCTGAACCATGGTGTTCCAAAACACAATGTTTAATATTTTCTTTTTCTTCCTCTGATAAACTAGAAATATTTAAAATCTCATTAGCTTTCTCTAATGACATTGAAATGTGGTCTCCTCCACGATTTTCTTTTAAAGCTTGGCCCAAAGCACAATCCATGAGTAAAGTTCCAGCTTCAACAATATCAATATTTGCCCCCAGCTCTTTTGCAATTTTCTTACCTACTTCAGTTGATAAATTTAAAACAGGTATTGGTGGTGTTCCATTTTTTTCTGTCTCACTGTATGCTAATTTTTTTGCTAATTCTAAAAATTCTTTCATGCCTTTATTTTACCACATTTTTGATTGTCTCAAATAATTCTTTTGGATCATCAATAATAGCAACAGGATTAGCTCTTTTGAGTGTTTCTCTATCATGGAACCCCCAAGTTACAGCGATAGATTTTACGCCACATTTCATACCCTCTTTAATATCTCCTGATGTATCGGTTATAAAAACAACATCTTCTGAACCTTTATTATATTTTTTTAAAATGGCATTAATTTTTTCTACTTTGTTATATGATATATCTGCCCCTAAAATATCTTCAAAACCTGCAAGAACATTGTTCCTCTCAAGTATTTTTACAATTGAGGATGTATTAGTTGATGAAACAATAACCAAAGTATAATTGTCCTTCAATTTTTCAATAGTTTCTTTCAAAATACCTGGAACTTTTAATTCACGAGTTTGTTTATCGTATTGTCCAAAATAATCAGAGTGCTGTATTAGTTTTTTTGAACCGACTGACTCTATTATATTACCTTCAAACAGTGTTTTAAATTCATCTAATGTCACACCTTCATTTACTTCATTAAACACTGAATAACTAGCAATAAGTGTATCCACTAATACTCCATCAAAATCAAATATAACTAATTTTTTATTTTCCATTTTATTTAACCACCTCTACATTAAAACCAAAATCACCAATTTTTACTTCCTCACCACTGTTTTCTTTTATTTGTATGTTTTTTGCACCAACGGCTTTTAATAATTCTGTTTTAAATTTGTTTATTAATTCTGTACCTCCAACATCGGCATTAATAATAAGAGTTATCATATCACTAGGATTCAATCCATTCTTTTTGCGGATATCTTGAATAGCACGAACAAGCTCTCGGTATTGCCCTTCTTTCTTTAAATCTTCGGTTATATTTGTATCTAATTCAACTTTCAATTCCTCACCTTCAACAAATTTTATTTCTTTTACATTTAACTCCTCTTTTATTATCTCTAAATATTCAATCGGTAATTGGTAATTAGTAATTAGTAATTGACTTAATGGTTGTCTCACTGGGATACTCTCCCCTTGCCTTCTCTGCAATCCTAGGGTTACCACTTCGCGAGCTTTTTCCATTTCTGCTAGAACGTTTTCTTTTTTCTTTAGTAATCCAAAAAGGTCGAATTCTTTCTTGCTTTCTGGCCATTTCGTCAGATGAATACTTTCTTCATCATTTTCATTTTTTAATTTCTGCCAAATATCTTCAGCAATAAAAGGCATTATGGGAGCAAAAAGCTTACTGGTTGTTTTTAATACAAAATACAAAGTCTGCTTTGCTTCTTTATCCCCTTCTTTCAATCTATCGCGCGATCGACGTAAATACCAAGTTGAAAGATCCTCGACAAATAACTCAAACGGTCTTGTGGCTTGAACAAGATCGTAATTTTCCATTCCATTTCTAACTTCAATAATAAACTGATTTAGCCTAGATAAAATCCATCGATCTAAAATATTTCTACTTACTACTTGCTCACTACTTTTTTCTACTTCTTTATCACGATACAATTCATAAAAAGCGACAACATTATCCAAACGGTTAATTATCTTACTGGCAGTCTCTTGAACTAATTTTTCTGAAAAATTAACATCTTCTCCTTTCATTAATGTACTCGACATGAGGTAGAGACGAAGAGCGTCAACTCCATACTTATCAAACAGAAGCCAAGGGTCCGGATAATTATTTTTTGATTTCGACATTTTACTACCATCTTCTGCTAGTACTGTTCCTGTCGTTACAACATTTTCAAATGGAGCATGATTAAATAGTATAGTTGAGATAGCGTGAGTATAGTAGAACCAAGTTCTTGTCTGAGCTATGTATTCTGCCACAAATCCAGATGGAAAATTCTCTTTCTGCCAATTTGGATTTTCAAATGGGAAATGATCTTGAGCAAAAGGCATCGAGCCAGATTCAAACCAGCAATCAATAACTTCTGGGATTCTCTTGTATTCTTCACTCTTTTCATCAACAAGCACAATTTTATCAATATATGGTCGATGCAAATCAAGTTCATAATTTTCATTGTGAGGAAGAGGAATAAAAGAAAGCTCTTTAATTTCTGCATTTTTTAGCATAATTAAAGGATCATTTTCGCTAGATAAATTAGCAAAATTTAATCCTTTAATTATAAAATCAAAAGCTCTAGATGCACATCCATGACCAACTATCAGAATATTTTTGTTTTGATATTTATTTTCAGTTTCATAAATAAAATCACCAATCCTTTTAACCAAATCTGAAAAACTATAACTATCGGGCAAGGCTTCAAATGGATTGTTTAGATAATCAACATCATAATATTGTTTAAATTCTTTCTTTGTCTTTCCCTGAAAGATAGAACTTGCCTCCCACTCTCTAACCCTATCATCATATATAACCTTATCTGGAGAAAAACCTATTTGTTCACAAACTATTTCGGTCGTCTCTCTTGCCCTTTTAAATGGTGACGAAACAATAATATCAATTGTTTCGAGATTTTTAGAACTTTCCAATACCTGAACTTTGCCTTTTTCAGTTAATTTAGCATCTTTATCATGATAATTCATGTCATCTATTGTATTATTTTCTGCCTCCCCATGTCTCATCACAAAATATCTATTACCGGATTTTTTAGTTTTATTTTTCAAATCCTCAATCGAGTTCACCATCTTTATTTTTCCATCTTTATTTTTCCAGATGGGAAGAGGGCTTGCCCAATATCGGTTTCGAGATATTGTCCAATCCGGAGCACTTTCCATCGTGTTTCGAAAACGTCCTTCCTTTAGATGACCTGGAATCCAATTCATATCTTCCCCTTTTTTAAGTAGATTATTTTTAACTTTTTGAATATTCACAAACCACGACGGAAGAGCATAGTAAAGAAGTGGTGTATCGCAACGATAGCAGTGTGGATATGAGTGAATAATTTTCTCTTTAGCAAAAAGTTTCCCCTCTTTGGCAAGATATTTAATTATAAGAACATCGGTCGACTGGTGATCTTCTTTTGGTTTAACTTTAACATTGGGAAAATCTGTAATTTCTTTTGAAAATTCTCCATTTGGCTCGACATGCCGGATAAATGGAACTTCATTTTTCTTTGCCAAATTTATATCGTCTTCTCCGAATGCAGGAGCCTGGTGCGCAATACCTGTACCCTTATCGGAAGTAACAAAGTCAGCATGCCAAACTTTCCAAATATTTGGATTCTTGGCTATTTCTTTATTTTTATAATATGGGAATATTGGCTCATAAGATATACCGAGTAAATCTTCTCCAGATACCTCTTTTACAACTTCACTATTATTAAATTTATCTTTCAATCCTTCATATAGATCTTTGGCTACAATCAGAATTTCTTCACCACTCTCAGTTTTATTTTTTACAAAAAGATATTTAAAATCTTTATTTATAGCTATAGCAGTATTGCCAGGAAGAGTCCAAGGAGTTGTCGTCCAAGCTAATAGAAAAGTGTCGGGCGAGGCGACTATTTTAAATTTAACATAAACAGAAATATCGGTAATATCTTTATAACTATTATCCATCGCAATTTCGGAATTGGCTATTGGAGTCTCACAACGTGGACAATAAGCAAGAACTCGAACACCTTCATAAAGTAATTCCTTTTTGTTCATCTCACCAAGTGCCCACCAAACACTTTCGATGAAAGTATTGTCCATCGTCTTGTATGAATTATCGAAATCCACCCAACGCCCCATCCTATCGATGGTCTTTTCCCACTCAGCTACATAAGTCAAAACTTTAGAACGAGCGTATTCAGTAAATTTATCAATCCCATATTCTTCAATTGCTTTCTTCCCAGAAATTCCTATTTCTTTCTCAACAATATTCTCAATCGGTAAACCGTGGCAATCCCAACCCCAACGGCGAGGAACAGTAAAACCACTCATCGTCTTATATCTACCGATTACATCTTTTACTGTACTGCCGAGAATATGCCCGTAGTGAGGAAGCCCTGTCGCAAATGGAGGTCCATCATAGAAAACATACTTCCCCTTTGGAGCTTCTTTATCTAAACTCTTTTTGAAAGTATCATTCTCTTTCCAAAATTGTAAAATCGCTTCCTCCCTAAGTGCAGTTTGGCTCTTATTTCTTTCTTTATCCATATATAGCTGATTTTACCAGAAAAACTTTACTTTTAAAAGGGAAACCCGTAATATGTAATTGAAAAGATTTAAATAGCTTTTCATAGGCCTGCGTGACTGGGCCGAAAATGAATTGCACCTATAGGCACCGCCGAAAGGGAAATTATCTCACATATTATTGAAATGAAACATCAGAGTAAATAGTATGATGAAAAATAATAATGAATAACCAATTGTCCCCAAGAGGTAAAACAGCAATGGTTTTTTGTTGTTAAGATTTCAGCAGTTCATTGCGTTCTTTGTAAGTTTGGAAGAAAGTTCTTCAATGGTAATCGTTGGATGAAATATGCTTATGCTAAATACTCCACGATTACGCCCTTCCTTTTTGATAAGTGCAAAAGGAATGGACTGTTCACACCAGCATCTTAGCGTGACTCAGGCCTGAGTCACTTCCTTCGATGCGAAGCCATGATCGGCACTTATCTGATTAGTGGCAAGCCAGGCTCTAACGAAGCAACTGGCATAGTTCATTACCCCCTAAAATTGGGGAGTTGGGCTCGATACTTACGGGCATCGAATAACCAACAAAATTAAATTTCTAAACTTCGTTTGGTGAAGTGGTACAAAGTGCCACGATCTGCAAATCACCAAAACAGTTTCCCCTGCTAAGCTACGGCTGGCAGGGTTTTTTATTTCTTGACATATTTTTTTACGTGAGTAATATACAGGATAAAGGAATTGCAATCCAATTCGCGATAAGGAGAGGTCGTCTTATGAGTCAACGTTAATCGGACTCAACTCTTCAATGGGGAATAAGATTCTAAGGTGTCCAATGGCGTGCCAGCAGACGCGGTTATACGCCGACCTTAATTAAGATCTCAGCAGTTCTTTTTTTGTTCACCTGACAACGATATGGCGGCCATCACGGTCATAAGGTTAAATCAGCGTCTCGATTTATACCAGATTGCCATATTATGTTGGGATCAATAATTCCTTGGGGGACAAATTAGCCAGCGACCAGCGAGCAAAATGTCCTTGCACACACTGCCCAAGGCAAAATCTCTCAACGGCGGCCGTAACTATAACGGTCCTAAGGTTTAAACACCGATATGTTTTATCTGCCCGGGGGATATTTATGGGTCTGTTTGCACTTGTTGTAAACAGACCCTTTTTTCTTTTTTAGTAAACTTCCTTCTGGTAGCATTGTTCGCAATAGATAATCTCCGGCCTTTCCGGTGCATAACTTGTCTCGAATTCATTTGCGCAACCTTCGTGCATACATTTTCGATGATACAATTTAGGCTTATTAATGAATTCATAACGATTAAGAAATCGACAATTGTGACATTTGTGAGGCAATGGTAAAACAATACGCTTATAAAATTGTAATTCGATGGGAACTATCCTGTAAGCACGGCTACAATCCTCACAAGCAATAATTTCGTTAACAATGCTATCTGATACATTATTAATTAAATCTGGTAAGTCAATACCTTTAATAGTAGTTTGAAATTCACGAGCATTTGGCTCACGCCATATAAATCCTTTTTCTTTAGCTTCTTCCTTGTCTAATGGAATATAATCTTGTGCCAAACTTTCATTGTATGCAAGCGGTGAAAATTCAGATGGGAAAAATTCTCCATATTTATATTCTCTACTTAAAGAATCAAAATATGGCATATCGTCCATATGTTTTACAATTTTATTCTTCAATTCAAAATATTCTTCTTTTGAATATTGCTTATTTAAAATACAATATTGTTTCTTTTTTAAACCAACACAACCAAAGCAATCAGATGAACCAACACAATAACCACAATATTCTAAATCACGTGATTCTGCCCAACAATTAAAGCAGTACTTGAGATTATACGACCCTTCTCCAACGGTTACGCACTCGTAAGCATTTTCAACTCCCATAAAAAGCTGAACGCAGTCATATGAATTTGCCGCTTTGAGAACACTTATTTGAATATATCTCATATTTTCGCCATCTTGAATTGAAATAGAATCGTGGACATTTTTTGAATCACTTATTCTATCACCACTACAATTTACATTACGAATTCCATGATAATATTTTACTGGAAATTTTTGCCAAAAATCTAAAACTTTAGCATGTAATTTTGTTATTGATTCATGAGACCCAAGATTTAATTCAGATAACTTTTTTTCATATTCATCTTTTGACAATGGTTCATTAAAAAAATAATTTGACTTCCCTCTTAAATTTACACAACCAAAACAATTTGTGCACCCTCGAAGACCTTTACTAAACCAAACATCTACACAGTTTTCACAATCCAAAGAATACATTGTCTTGTAAGATTTATATACCATGACATCCTCATAACACAGTTCGTCTTCTAAAACTTCGTGAGAATCAAGAGAATTCTTAATGTTTGTTGCTTTAACTAAATATGCTGAATCTTCAACAAAATCTGAATCGAAGCATAAATATGCATTGCGAAGTCTACCGGCCTCATTGCAGTAATCAGAATTAATCATAAAACCAGCGGAAGATTTTGCAGGTAGTGGCACACTAGAAAGTAAATCAGAAAACTGTATTAGAAATGGTTTAGTAAAATCATAATCTACTCCATAATCAATCGGGTCCCATTTGTCGCCATGCCAATAATTATTCTCATATGTATTTAAATTAGCCTCAGGTGGAAAACCAGAAAACGAATCTTTGCCAGTAAGAGAATCTTTTCGACGAAATAAATTTCTTTCATTTCTAAATGAAAGACGTCTAACCATTCTACATTGCGGACACCATGTGGGTGCTGGAACTTGCATCTTCTCATAAAATGCAAAATCATCAGGCTCGATAGTAAAGTCTTTTTTGCAATTTTGGCACACCTTGTTTTCTGGTTTATAGTCCATATAACATTATCTCAATAATTCTGTTACTAACGCCACCATCTGATCTTTATTCTTTGGATTACTTTCTGCAATCAAAAGAGTAAGAGTTGTAAGTGTAGCAGGATTTATATTCCTAAAACCTTTTATTCTTGTTTTTCTTAAAAACCAAATAAAAGTGAAAGCACCTGACCTTTTATTCCCATCTATAAAAGGATGATTCTTAACCATAAAATACAAAAGATGTGCCGCTTTTTCTTCAACAGTTTCATAAAGGGGTCTCTTACCAAAGGTTTGCATTACATTCCCCACTATCCCCTCTACACTTCCTTTTTGTCTTTCTCTGGCAAATAATTCTGTTGCTTCTCCTTTATTTTTTAATTCATTTTTAAAATTAAAAATTGCTGAAATTAATTCTTCTCCAGTTAACTTAACGTTTTTCTTATTTACTCCTTTAATAGAAAGAAGTTCTTTATCATAAGCATCAAGAGAAACCCAAGTACTTGCAAATTCTTTAATTAAATCTAAAACTTGCTTGGAGTCAAGTGTAATATTTTCTGGTAACAAATTTTTAATACTTTCAACTGTCTTTATGAAAGAATCATAATTTTTAGTTATTTGCTTACGATTTATTGTATAACCTTTAGTTATATGCTCCCGTAATATTTTTGTAGCCCACCGCCTAAAAGATACTGCGACTTTTGAGTTTGTCCTATATCCAATAGACAAAATTATATCTAACGAATAAAATGTTACTGGTTTGTCAGAATTTGCAATGTGCATTTTTTGCACATTGCCTTTTACCTCAATTTCTCTATCTTTTAAAAGATTATTGATATGTTTTGTTATCACCGATCTTTCGACATTAAAGACTTTAGCTATTTGTGCTTGTGTAGCCCATATTGTTTCTTTTTTAATATCCCCACGAAGTTCAAGGGCTCCATTTTTAGTCTGATATATAATTATTTTATTTTCTTTTTCCATAAACATATTATATATCAATACACCTCCTTCTGGTAGCATTTCTCACAATACACTATTTCCGGTCTCTCAGGTGCATAACTCGTCTCAAATTCATTACTACACCCTTCTTTCATACACTTACGATGCCATAATTTTCTAATACCGGCAATCTCGTTTCTTTTTTCGTGCCGACAATTTGGACATTCTCGAGGTATTGGTAAATCGAGTTTTTTATACAAACTTAATTCATATTGAGCAATTTTA
>Ga0172379_10003114_pt1 | contig 27228 bp, 26 predicted proteins | sample GrowelOW334metaG_FD_119756 | JGI IMG/M metagenome (GOLD analysis project Ga0172379, IMG submission 119756) | Groundwater microbial communities from an aquifer near a municipal landfill in Southern Ontario, Canada - Groundwater well OW334 metaG | ecosystem: Environmental > Aquatic > Deep...
CTGTTTTATAGATTGCATGGTTACTTCTTCTAAATCTCATACGGATAGTATATCATTTGACTGTCGTCTGGACGCCGCTCCATCTCCCGACAGAGTCGGGAGATCTAAGCCGGCTCATTAGAAATTTCACATAATAACTCCTCCTCCCAAACAAACTTCCCCATCGTATATGACCAACGACTGTCCTGGTGTAATTGCATTTTGACTACAGTCAAAGACAACGCGGATGGACGCGGATTTTGACGCTGATTGACGCTGATTGGATCCGCGTTTATCCGCGTTTTGATCCGCGTATATCTGCGTAAGCCAGCAGGCTTGAAGCGGCTGTCGGTATCTAATCCTCGCTTGATATTTTTTGTTCAAATCCGGCGGAACTCCGAGTGTCCAATTAACATTTTCAATTACGCATTCTTTGGAAGCTTGTTCAAGCAAACCGTCCGGAGATTTATGCGACACAGTAACCGTATTTTTTTTCAAATCTTTGGCAACAACATAATACGGCTTTTGATCTATGTGTGGTTTCTTTTCCGCACTGTGCCCCGTACCGAGCTTTGCTCTGATACTGGGGTTTATCCGCGTTTGTTCCGCCTTTTTCTGCGTTATTTTAAAATTATGGCGTTCCCCGATTGTCAAAAACACTGCGCCATCGTGATTTCCAATAATTTCACCATTCTCATCAATCACTTTTCCCATTTTTGGCTTGATGAATTCTTTTAAAAAATCTTTCATATCCACTTTGCCTATAAAGCAAAGTCCCTGGCTGTCTTTTTTGCCGGCCGTTATCAAATCAAATTTTTTGGCCAGTTCTCTGACTTCGGTTTTTTTAATCAAATTGCCGACAGGAAAAAGTGTTTTTGATAATTGCTTTTGCGTAAGCGTCCACAAGAAATAGGATTGGTCTTTGTCCTTGTCGGAAGAAACTAACAACTTACAACTAACAACTGACAACTTTTTCTTTTTTTCTGGTTGTAGGTTGTAGGTTGTGGGTTGTGGGTTGATCCTGGCGTAGTGTCCCGTCGCCACAAAATCCGCACCTTGCCTCATCGCCCAATCAAAAAAAGCGCCGAATTTTACGTATTTATTGCACATAACGTCCGGATTTGGCGTTCGTCCGGCTTTGTATTCGCGAATCATATAATCCACCACTTCTCTTTTGTATTCTTTTTCCAAATCTAAAGTGACAAAAGGAATATCAAGTTTTGCGCAAACCCGCATAGCGTCCAGCCGGTCCTCTGAAGCGGTACAGCAACTTTCGTTTTTTATCCGCGTTAATCCGCGTTCTAATCCGCGAGTATCCGCGTCTAGGTGCCAGACTTTTATAAAAACTCCGGTAACGTCATAACCGACTTGTTTTAACAAAGCCGCTGAAACAGAGCTATCCACTCCGCCAGAGAGACCGACGAAAACTTTTTGTTTTTTTGATAATTGACTTTTCACAATCAGTATGCTATCTTTTTTGTCAGAAAAATGCAACAGAAAGGACATATGAATATCAACGACTTTGAAAGCAGAGAACATACTTTGACGGAATTTATTGCAAAAAGTATGAATTACGGTATCGTTCCTGAAGGTTTGCCGGAAAGTGTTTCGGCAATAGTAGCCGCAAGAAAGTTCGGAGAGATGAATGATGTTCGACTTAAATCTTTGGAGATGAATGGTCATTATTTTTGTGGCTGGTTTCCAGAGGGTGGCAGAAAAATCCTAACGATTGACGGCAAACATCTTTTCACGCTTATCGGACCAACAACAATTCCTTTTTTATACAGACTTAAAATCGAGCCGGATGGTTTGGAGTTAATGAACAGGCAATAAACACGTCATGAAGTCGAGTCGAACGCGCGAAGCGCGTTCGGCTTTTTGTTTGGTTGTTAGTTGTTAGTGGCTTGCCCTATAAACTTTTTCACAGATTATTGATTAAAAAATAACCGAATCGGTTCTTGTATAATCTTACACTTTTAGATACAGAGGAACGTTTTGTAAAAAAGTTTTCAGGGTAAATTGTAAGTTAGCGAACAAACAAAAATTCCTGCAATAAGAATTGCAGGAATTTTTGTTTGTTCGCCACATGTTGGTCAAAACTGCTCGCGTAATGCATCGCGCCTTTCTTATCAGACAAATAATAAAGATAAGTGGTCTTAGTTGGCGTTAGAGCATCCAAAATTGCATCAAGTCCCGGATTGGTTATCGGACCTTTTGGCAAGCCTTTGTATTTGTAAGTGTTGTATGGAGAGTCGATCTGTAAGTCGTCAGTTGTAACTTCATAAGTATTTTTGCCGATAATGTAAGGAAAAACAGCATCAACCTGAAGAGGCATACCGATTGAAAGCCTTTTCCAAAGAATGCCTGATATAACTTTCCTTGTCTCGGTTGTTCGAGCTTCTTCTTCAAGAAGCGAAGCCATTATAACCACATCTTTAAGAGGTTTTTTGAAGCTGTCAATTTGATTTTGGATTGTTTTGATTTTCTCATTAAAATTATTTTCCATTGCCGAAACTACGGTTGTGGGTTTTACATTAGCCATAAAAAAGTATGTGTCCGGAAAAAGATAGCCTTCTTTTTCTGATGCTAATTTTACAAAAGCCTTGTCGTCAAAACTAGGTATTTGATTTTTGATAATTGTTGCTATTTCTGAAACGGAAGTGCCTTCCGGAATTGATATTTTTTGGGAAGTCAGGCCGAAATCTCCGTGAGTCACCCGCTTTGCGACAGTAATGACACTTGTTCTTTGGCTAAAGACATAATCGCCCGCCATAACTTTTTTATCTCCTCCAAAAAGAAAAACGAAAAAACGAAAAAGTATCCGGGATTGTATGATGTCGTTTTTTTGTAGAAAAAGCGCCGTTTGATCAAAAGTTGATCCGCTTTCAACAGTTAAAAGCCTTCCTGCCGGAAAAGATGCCGGAGCTTTGATGAAAAAGCCGTAAAAAATTAAAAAAAACAACACAACACCTCCCGCCCACAAGAGCCGGAATTTTTGCGACGATTGCTTTAATTTTTTTTCAAAAACGTAATTGTCATCCATAATACTTAATTTAAAATGAAAATATCAAAATGAAAAATGATTCACCTGCCAAAATTTCTTGCAGAAATTTAGGTAGGCAAGATGTAAAATTATAAAAATAAAAAAATAGGTTTTGTCCCGCATTTTAATTTTTTCTTAAAAAATTAAAATGCGGGACTCCATAAGTTTGCATTTTGATTTTTACACTTTCAACTATATGGGTAAATTTGGCGGCGCTTCTCCCTTCTTAGACATTGTCTTTTCAATTGTCGGTGTAGAAGCAACTTGGCCCGGCAGATGGAAAATGGTAGCCAGCTCTTCGGTTGTCAAAATAAAAGGCCCGGCCATTTTATAATTTTTATACGGCGGAAAAAAGAAAGATCGGCGCTTATACGCTTCAAGCATTTGGCGCTCAAGCCTCCACCGCTCTTTTTGCATATACCGGACAAAAGGCGGGAATGGCAAGAATCCTATCACCGATTTCATTTCATCGCTATGGTCGGTAAACCAACCAAGTTTAAAACCGTTCATCTCTTGGGAACTATATTGCCTAACACTGCCAATCAGTCCGGTGATGCCTATAGAGTTAAAATATTCTTTATCAGTGGCAATGTAAAAACCGCGAATCATCGTCTCAAAAGGAAATTTGCCCCTACTTCTTTCGAGAGATGATATGTTTTCCATTTGGCCTTTCGTAAGGTGCGTAACTTCCATAGCATACTCGCCTTTGCCCACTTCTGTTTTCGCTTCTTCTTTAATCTTGTCAATTTCTTTTTGTATTCCTTCTTTCCAATCGGGCTTTTCAAAAAAGACCGCGTCATTCATAAAGTTGTTTTTCCGGTGGCACATTATCAAAATTTGAATCCAAACCTGCTCGCCTTTTTTCATGGAACCCAAATATTCCAAAACCGAGGTCATTGGATCAATTTTGAATTCTTCTTTCGGGTCCTTATCCATTCCGTAATCAACATAAGTTTTAATGGGATACGCATCCGGCTTGGTCAGCTTGAAATAAGTACCCCACATAAAATTTTTGTCCGGATTATGAATCACGGAACTTGTATAATCAGGCACTTCATAAATTTCCACACTTGGATATTGAGCATAAATTTGGGCTTCTATGAGATTTTTGAATTTTGGCCGGCTCCAGATATAAAAATGCACTTGTCCTTCTATAGAAACCAATTCTAGGGAAAACCATGGTCTAGTAGCCCCTTCAACCAAAACTTCGTAATAGTTTGCCGCACCGCTTTGATAAAGCGAGGTAAGAAATACTTCCATTGCTGCCGGAGATTTTGTGATTTCCTTCGGCAATTTTATCTCCAATAGAATTGATCCGGTTTTTTGAATAGCTTCCGATCGTACATATATGAGCCATATATCAAAAAATATAAGAAATAAAATAAACGGCAGCCAAATGGGCGCGAATTTATAAAGATAGTAAAAAGAAGTCGTGAAAATTTGAGAATCTGTATAAACGGAAAAGAATTGATGGACAAGGTTCCAAAACATACACTAATTGTAACTTAAAGTCCTTTTCAATTCCAGACTAACATGTGAAAAGCCCCGGCCGCTCTTCGCGCGGCCGGGGCTTTTTCTTAAACTTATCAACTTAAAAACTTACAAACTAACAAACTAATTCCTAGACCGTCATATACTTCCCTTCTTTATCTTTCTTGAACAATTTTTGATTTTGAAGATTTACGATAATTGTGTTTTGCTTGACATATCTTTCCTTCATCACTTTCTCTACGATGTCTTTGACCGGAAGAGCTCCGTTTTTCTCCAAAATCTTTCTTATGACATCTTTAACAACACCTGACATATATCCCCACTCAGCCAAAGCGTAAAGTCCTCGTCCAACCAGCACAAATCTCGGATCTCTTATAAGCTCGTTATGAGTGGTCGCAACATGCGCTTTTTTGCCGAATAATTCTTCAATCTTTTTGGCAACATCTCTGAAGTGAATCGGTGAGCCGTGTTTTCGGAGAACCAAAAACGCATAATCTCTCATTCCTTTGGCTCTGATGTTCGGCGAGGAGACAAGTCCCCATTCGCCCAATTGATTTTTACCGACAACTTTTGAAAGGTTCAGCCATCTTTTGACCGTTTCCTCGCCTTTGTATTTATCTTCCAAACCCTCAATGTGATTTAAGAATTGAGCGATGATATCCAACTCCGAAACCAAATCGTCTTTGGTCAGATTTTTGTAAAGTTTTCGCAAAGCTTCGTGAACTTTCTTTGAAAGGTTTTCATTGACATGCCATCGGTGTTTGAAAGTGTCGTCTTCTTTTTCTTTCTTGAACGCGTCGCCCAAAACCAAAAGGAGATGGATATGGTTTTGAGTAGTTTTGTCTTTTGCGAAATATTTAAGGAGATCTTCTTCGGAAACAATTCCGCCAAGGGCGTGCATAATTCTTTCAAGCTCGTCAAACACAGCCTTTTCTTTCTTAAAAGACTCGGCTTTCTTTATGCTGTTTAAAGCATAATTTTCAACTTGTCTGACTCTTTCGCGGGTAATGCCGTATTTCTTTCCTATGGCTTCAAGAGTCATTTTTTTTGGGTCTTTGCCCAATCCATAGCGGCCGTTTATGACATCTTTTGCTCTATCCGGCAAAACAGCGAGCAATTTTTTTACCGTCTGCTTTGGCTTGAAAGTGATGTTTTCCATATTTTTTTGCGCTCATTGGTGCCTGTTTGGGAGGCTCTTTTTGAGCAAAAATTAATAAAAGTTATAACTACGTTGTATCATTATACAACATATTAGTCAACTGCCATGGCGTTGTCAAGCCCTTTGCCATTTTTCCGTCACAACACAATGCTTAAAAGCCTGTTCTTAACATAAATAATTTTCTTGATTTCCGCGCCATTTATCCACTTCTGAATTTCAGGCATTGATAATGCTTTGGTCTTAACTTCTTCCTCGCTAATGCCAACAGAAGCTTCAAAACTGCCGCGAACTTTGCCGTTTATTTGGACTGCAATTCTTATGCCGTCTTCTTTTATTTTTGAATGATCAAATTTCGGCCACTCCTCCAAAAAAATTGAGCTGACCGCGGATTTACGCATATTTTTACTTATTTGTTGCCAGATTTCTTCCGCAATATGCGGAGCGAAAGGCGACAAAATTTTCAAGAATAACTCGTAATGTTCTTGCTCAATTTCCGGCGCATTTTCCATTTCATTCACCAACATCATCATTGAACTGACTGCCGTATTGAATCTCATCGCTTCAATATCCTCCCCCACTTTCTTTATTGTTTTATGCAACAATATTTCCAGTTTTGGATTTTGGATTTTGGATTTTGGATTTGATTTGAAATTTGGAATTTGAAATTGCGTTTTTTGGAAAAGTCTCCAAACTTTTTCCAAAAAACGCCTCGGTCCTATTATGCTTTCCTCGCTCCAGCTTATGGCCTGATCAAACGGCCCCATAAACATTTCATAAAGACGCAAAGTATCGGCGCCGTAAGTTTTTACGATGTCGTCCGGGTTAACCACATTGCCCTTTGATTTGGACATTTTTTCTCCACCTTTGGCTAAAACAAGCCCGTGAGCGGTTCGCTTTTTATACGGCTCGCTTGTAGGAACCAACCCCAAGTCAAATAAAAACTTGTGCCAAAAACGAGAATACAAAAGATGAAGCGTGACATGTTCCATTCCGCCGTTGTACCAATCAACCCCATTAGAAGTCCGTCCAGATATAGCAGTTAAATTTTGTTCATCGCACGAAACGCCTTCGGCTCCCTTTGTGGTTTTTCCAACATTTGTTGGCAGACTTCTAACGGGGCAGGCCCCGCCAAGCCAATAACCAAGTTTTTTGGAGTCGGCGAAAACTTTTTTATTTTTGGAATCCGTGTATCGCAAATAATACCAAGACGAACCGGCCCAATTCGGCATCGTATCGGTTTCCCTTTTGGCTTTTCCTTTGCAAACCGGACATTTGACATTAACCCATTTTGAAATAGCCGCAAGCGGAGATTCGCCGGAATCGGTCGGCTTGTAATTTTTTACATTCGGCAGTTTTAACGGCAAATCTTTTTCCGGAACCGGCGCAATACCGCACTTCGGACAATGAACAATAGGAATCGGTTCTCCCCAATATCTTTGGCGCGAAAAAACCCAATCGCGAAGCTTGTAAGTGGTAACCATTTTGCCGCCAACAAATTCCGTGATAGCTTTGATCGCCTTTTCCGATTCCATGCCGTTAAAATTTCCGGACTTCAGATCTTTATTACCTTTCAAGCTATTCCAAAAAATTGGGCTGAACGGCCTGCCGGCAAGAAATTTGCCAATTTCATTTTCTTCAAGCCAGATAGTTTTATGTAAAGACTTTTCATGTTCAGAAATTTCTTCGTTTTCACCGTCAATAAGCTCAAAATAGGCCGCTTTAAGTTCCGCCTTGCGATTTTGCTTGCCATTTACAGAATAAAACCGATAAATAACAGACTGTTCCAAATCTCTGGCAAACTTAATGTGTTTATATCCAGTTTCTTCTTGAATTTCTCTTTTACCGGCTTCCTCCAAACCTTCTCCCATCTCAATGCCTCCGGCAACAGCAACAATAACACCTTCTCCAGCATCCGAATCAGCTTTTTTCTCAAGAAAAAGATACTTATTCTCCGACCAATGTTTGATTAAACAAACCACAGTCGGTCTCAAAACTTCCGGTTCATTTTGTCTCCATGCGCTTTTGCCAGTTTTTTGGACAAAAATAGGCATATTTTCCATTCCATTAAGCTTTCCGGAGTTTATAAGAATTCCGTTTCCGGTGTAAGCAATATCTCCTTTTTCCATTCTTTCAAACCAAATATCAAGTTCGGCGCAAGTAAAATTATTATGGTTTAAAGTTTTGGGATCCAACCAAACGGCCTCGTGCTTTTCAAATTCATCGGAAGATACTTGTTCACGATCTTCATTTTCCAATTCAAAAAGTATCGCGTTTGAATATGCGATTCTGTTTTCATTTTTATGAGCTGCAAAATATTCTCCGCGAACCACCCCGCCAAGCACTTTAATAAATTTTAAATTTTTGTAGCCGGTTTCTTCCTTCACTTCCCGCCTTGCCGCGCTTACGATATCCTCTCCATCATCAACCCCTCCCACTATAAAGCCTGTCCATGGCTGTTTTTTCCATTTCAAACAAAGTATTTTGCCGTCTTTTGGATTTCTAACCAGAGCATGAATAGTTTTTCTTGTAACAGTTTTTTTGCCGGCTTTCGGGGGATTTTTACTGTCAATACGAATTGGCGCAATAACTTGCTCAATCGGCAAATTGTATTTTTTGGCAAAAGCGAAATCGCGTTCGTCATGCGCCGGCACGGCCATAACCGCTCCGGTGCCGTAATCAGCCAAAACATAATCGGCGATAAAAATGGGAACTTCTTCGCCGTTCGCCGGATTGATGGCAGTCACTCCGTTGAGTCTGACGCCAGTTTTTTCTCTATTTTCGCTTGTTCGTTCAATTTGATCTGTATTTTTTGATTTTTTAATATATTGCTCAACTTCGTTCCAATTTTCAATTTTCAATTTCCAATTTTCAATGACGGAATTTTCGGGAGCAAGCACCAAATAAGTCACTCCGAAAAGCGTATCCGCTCTCGTCGTAAATACTTCCACTTCCCCGATTTCCTTCTTGAATCCTGAATCATGAATCATAAATCGTATCTGGCTCCCTTCCGATTTTCCAATCCAATTGCGTTGTTGCGATTTTATCTGTGGCAAATAATCCACCATGTCCAGATCCTTATCCAATCTGTCGGCGTATTTGGTAATGGCAAGCATCCATTGCTCTTTTTCCCGCTTTTCGGTTGGTCCTCCACACCTTTCGCATTTGCCTTGAATGACTTCTTCATTGGCCAAGCCGATTTTGCACGACAAGCACCAATTGATTTCGGTTTTCTTTTTGTATGCCAAACCTTTTTTGAAAAGTTGCAGAAAAATCCACTGCGTCCATTTGTAGTAAGCCGGATCGCTTGTGTTTATTTCCCGCGACCAGTCAAAAGAAAAACCGATTGATTTCAGCTGTTTGCGGAAAATATCCGTGTTTCGTTTTGTAACTTTAATCGGATGAATTCCAGTTTTAATGGCATAGTTTTCAGTCGGCAAGCCGAAAGCGTCCCAACCAATCGGATAAAGCACGTTGAATCCTTCCATTCTTCTCTTCCTGGAAATAATATCCATAGCCGTATTGCTTCTGACATGACCGACATGGAGTCCTTCGCCGGACGGATACGGGAATTCTATAAGCGAATACCATTTCGGCTTTTCTAAAGATGCGGATAAACGCGGAACAAACGCGGATTTACCCTCCTCCGCTAAAGCTACGAAGGGCACGCGCGGAAAAGAAACGGGGTCATCAGCTTTAAAAGCTTTTGTTTTGTCCCAAATTTTTTGCCACTTAGGCTCGATTTTGGAGGGATTATATTCAACAGATTTTTTATTTGTTTCTTTTAAATGGCGTTTTTTCATCAAAATATTCGCTTAAAAACATACTAATCTACAAATTATACTAATAAATACGAATGCCGAACGAATGGGACAAGAATTGCTAAATAACGAAAGCAATATTCGTAATTATTCGTATCTATTAGTATAATTCGTATATTGGTATATTTAATTCGTGTTATTTAATTATTGCCGACTTGTTTACCGGATAAAATTGCGGATCAATCGTTTTGTCAAAACAAACATATCCTTTATCATGGCTCCAGTTATCAGGGGTTTTTCCGTTGTAGTAGGGAGCGCTGGAAACAGGAACTTCTGCCGGATAAGCTCCGATCGTTCTGTTTCCGTTGTTAATCGATGGAAGTCCGAAGGTCGCGCAAAGTTTGAATGATTTGTCTCCAGTTTTTGTGTAAACGTATGCAGAATTGTTTTCCGGATCAGTTGGAACTTTATAGCCGGAAATTGAATCCTCCAAAACTGAAAGCGATGAATCTGGAATTTTTTCTTTGCCCTGCCAGTAAGTTATAACTCTATCTTGAATACTCATTAAATCATTTACTCTTTGCTCGTCAAAACGCCTTTCTCTGGCGGTACTTGGCGAACCCATAATTACAAAACCAAAAACAATTGAAAGGATAACAACGAGAATTGAGATAATACCGAATAATTTTGGAACGCTTGTCTGTACTCCGCGATCTCGCCTTAAATCAAAAAGATAAAAGCCGAAAACTCCGCCGGCAACTATGAGAACGGCCAAAACTTTCAAGCCGAAACGAGTTGTGATTTCTCCGCCCAAAAAAGTATTAAGTAAAACAATGAGGTCAATCAAAATTGTCAGTCCGGAAATAAAGAGAGTTAAATAGATAAGCCATTTTCTGATGCCAAGTTCGGATTTTTCCGGATGAGCTTTGGTGTCACGATTGATATACCACGAGGTAATTAGATAAGCAGGGAAAATAATTATTAAAGAAGCGATTGCCCATCTCAAACTGGTTGAGTATGGGTCAATATAATATGCCAATTTGTCCGGAAAAGCGCTGTTGATTGTCTCAAAAAGCAAATTTAAAAGAGCGATGGAGCTCCAGTAGAGCGTAGCCATCAGCCACACATACAAAAAGAAATCTTTTGGTGTAATTTTTGGTTTTTCCATAGTTTTATTAAATTAAGATTAATGCCAACATTATAAAGAATACAATATAAATGACATTTGCGAAAGTATTGCAATATGAAAAATTATGTTTTAAAATGGAGGTAGTAAACACCTTGAAAGGAGGCTGATATGGTAATGACTCTTAGACAGTTTTTTGTCGGCGACCGCGTCTGGACAAAACGTCCGGGCAAAAACAAGCTCGGGGAAGTTATTGAAACGGATCCCGTGACAGGGATGTTCACTGTTAGATATGAGGATGGAGAAGTTGAAGAAGGCTGTCACTTTGACGATGAATCCGTTAAAAAGCTTCCACGTAGGCCTGACGCGGTGCCACAAAATTAAAATAGGGATGTGTCCTCTGACGCTTCCCTATTCTCTTTGAAAAAAACCGCCATTTAGTTTCCCATCAGACAGGAAACTAAATGGCGGTTTTTTTCTTTTGCAATATTATTTACTTCGCCGCAAAATTCAATCCCTTTTCAATCGTTTCGTTATCGCCCAAATAATAATGTTTTATCGGTTTGAGATTTTCATCCAATTCGTATATCAAAGGAATGCCCGTGGCAATTTCCAATCCAGCCACTTCATCATCACCCATATTATCCAAATATTTTACCAATGCGCGCAAGCTGTTTCCGCTCGCCGAAATTATAATTTTCTTTCCTTCTTTCAATTTCGGCGCAATGTCCGAATGCCAATAAGGCAAAACTCTAGCTATTGTATCCTTCAAAGATTCGCCTTTTGGAATTTCTTCTTTTTTCAAATCTTTGTATTTCGGATCGTTGCCCGGATACCTCGGATCATCTTCGGACAGCATCGGCGGTTGAACGTCAAAATTTCTTCGCCACAATTTTACCTGTTCTATGCCGTGCTTTTCTTCCATTTCGGTATGTGTAATTCCCTGAAGAGCTCCGTAATGTCTTTCGTTTAATCTCCAAGAATATTCCACCGGCAAGCTAGATTCGCCCATTTCTCCCAAAACAATTTTTAAAGTATCAACAGCCCTTTTTAAAACCGAAGTAAAAGCCATATCAAAAACATAGCCCTCTTTTTTCAGAGTCTGTCCGGCCTGTTTTGCTTCTTCCCTGCCTTTCTCCGTCAAATCCACATCAGTCCACCCGCAAAATCTTTTTTCTTTATTGAAAACGCTTTGCCCGTGCCTGATTAAAACAAGTTTGATCATAAAAATTGTGCTTGATTATAAAAATTATTAAAAAATGAATTGTCTCAGAACGATTAGGATAAAATAACCAAGCGTCTAACGGCATAACGGATAAATAATTTTAACCTTTTTAACTCAAGCATACAATATACACATTTACCACACGATCGTGTGGTAAATGTGTATGTTGATTTTAAGAGATAAAAGAGACTATAACCCGAAATGTTCTGAGAGAGATTTGCTGTTTTCAATCGATTCAACGATCATATACAAAACATCCTTCCCTATTTTAAAATCCGCTTTTAACAAAGTAATCAAATCCTCGCAGTCATAAGGATAAACCCAAACGCTTTTTTGCAAACAGACAAATCCGATAGCTATTAGTGTATTTCTCAATTTATCTCTAACAAATCTTCTTTTTTCGCTGACGTCAAAAATTATTACTCTCCACTTTTTATCCCACTTTTTTGGAATCTTGATTTTATAATTTATTAATTCCAAATGTCTCAATCTTGCCTCGCCTTTTGCCGTCAATCTTAAAAATCTGCCTTCGTAAGCCACGAGTCCGGTTTCTATGAGTTTTCTCCTTGAACGGCTTATTCCCTCTCTTTCTCTTTTTCCAATTTCATATCCAAACATTTTGAAAATTCGCAAAGCGTTTGGCGCCAGTAAAGCCACACTTAAAACACCCGCGGTTTCAATTGTCTGCAAAATAATTTTTTGCAGATTTTTATATTTTGCTCTTTTTTTAGCTTCATTTTCTAATTCTCCCATACACAAATGGTACACGATCGTGTACCATTTGTGTATATTGACAAAAATAATAAAAGAGATTATATTTATGATTGAAAGTAAAGAACTAAAGATTCTTAAAACAATTTTCCCATCGGCGCGCTTGCGCGCCGATGGGATTTTTATATTTTTTATTTTAGCCTTCCTTTAACCTATTTAAGCTCCTCTTCTATCCGGAGCAGTTGGTTATATTTCGCCACTCTTTCTGTCCTACAAAGCGAGCCGGTTTTTATCTGGCCGGTTCCAAGGCCGACAACAAAATCAGAAATTGTAGTGTCCTCGGTTTCTCCGGAACGATGCGACACGATTGCCGTAAAACCGGCTTTGTAAGCCGAGTTGATTGCATCAATAGTTTCCGAAACGGTGCCAATTTGATTGAGTTTAATGAGAATTGAGTTTCCGGCTTTTTCCTTAATTCCCTTCTCAAGTCTCTTGATATTGGTCACAAACAAATCATCGCCAACAAGCTGAACTTTTGAACCCATTTTTTCTGTCAAAACTTTCCAGCCGTCCCAATCATCTTCCGATAAGCCGTCTTCCAGAGAAATAATCGGGTACTTGGAAATCCATTCTGAATAATATTCAACCATTTCCATATTTGACAGTTCTTTTCCTTCTCTCGCCAATTTATATTTCCCGGATGCCTTGTCGTAAAATTCACTGGCCGCGGCATCAATGGCAATAAAAACCTCCTTGCCCGCTTTATAGCCGGCTTTTTCAATGGCTTCCAAAATTATTTCAATAGCCGCGGAATTTGACGGCAAACTGGGAGCAAAACCGCCTTCATCTCCGACTGTGGTCGGCATTCCTTTTTCGTGTAAAATTTTCTTGAGAGCATGAAAAATTTCCGAACCCCACCTTAGAGCTTCTTTAAACGAGGGCGCTTTTGGCACAATCATAAATTCCTGAATGTCAGTTGAATTTTCCGCGTGCTTTCCGCCGTTTAAAATATTCATCATTGGCGAAGGCAGAACCATTTCTCTGCCGGTTTGGCCAATTTCGTAAAAATATTTATAAAGCGGTTTTTTTTGGCTTAGCGCAACGGCGCGAGCAAAAGCCATAGAAATGCCGAGAATGGCATTGGCGCCGAACTTGCCTTTGTTTTCAGTGCCGTCTAAAAAATTCATTTGCTCGTCCAAGGCTCGCTGGTCAAATTCTTTTCCGCACAGTTCTTTTGCGAAAACTTTGTTAACATTGGAAACTGCTGTCTCCACCCCCTTGCCTCCGTAGCGATTCTTATCGCCATCGCGAAGTTCCACCGCTTCATGACTTCCGGTTGAAGCGCCGGACGGCACCCCGGCTCGGCCGAACGAACCGTCTTCCAAAGTCAATTCCACTTCAACAGTCGGATCGCCTCTTGAATCCAAAATTTCCCGCGCGAATATTTTTGATATTTTGTTCATGGCTGATTTTTAGGGAGCTTGCCCCGTTACCAATTTTACAGAATTTCAAATTGCCACGAGACGAGCGTTATTAATGACTAATGTTTATTTATAAACTGAATTATTGTTCGGTGAAATTGGTAACGGGGCGGACGACCATAAAAATCGCCACCCAGCACTAATTTTACAGTTCAAATTTTTAATAAATTTAACATTAGTATACATCATCAGATTTGAAAACAAAAATTCGTCCACTCATTTAATAAAAATTGTGTGTGGACGAATTTTCCAACTTACGTTTAGTAAAATTAGTGCTGGGTTCTCAAAAAATATACTCACTTTGTTTGTTATTTTTTGGAAAAAAAGGCAGTTCGCGGAGCGAACTGCCTTTGCTTAGTATTGATCTTGACCTAAATCTTTTTCAGAATCGTTTTCGTGTGAAGATCAAACACAATAACCTCTCCGGCGGCCACCCTTGCCAACATGTGTGATTGCACGCCGCCCACTACAAACTCAAAGCAGTCTGTAATCTTGAACGACATTTTCGACGCAAGTTGATGGTTGATTACAATCACAAGGTTTTGAATTTTTTTGCCGGAAAAAGAGAACCAGCAGTCAGAATCAAGGAAACCTGGAACAAAACTGGTAAATGCGTCAATGTTTTTTGAAACAGTGAGTGACTCCACTAGGCGGTCTGTCTCTGGATTAAAAAATTCCAACGTTGACGGTTTTACCATCGTGATAAATTCCCAGATTGCGCAGTCATCTCTTCCATTTTCATAAATGAGTATGGTTGGATGTTCTACGTCATGCTTGTTCTTGTCCGTGCCAGAATATTCATCGACACATTCATCCATAACTAGCCGAACAATGTTTTCAAGCATTCGTCGCTTGCTCAAACTTATACATGTCGTCGGCACTGGAAAACTTACCACAATAATTTTCTTCATATTTCCCACCTTTCTTGTTAAAGAGCCCGTTTAAAGCCTAGATGCCACTTTAGACTTATTCCCTGCTATAAATACTACACAACGCCAAAAACTTGTCAAATTAACGAAAATTTGGCATAATACAAACCAATGAGCTTTCCGCTCTTTTCTTAATCCCCTTTTGCCCCCGTCTTAAACTTAAAAACTTTCAAACTAAAAAACTTATAAACTTTCATGGAGATTAGAAATATTGCAATTATTGCCCACGTCGACCACGGCAAGACCACTCTTACCGATGCTTTGATGCGCCAAACCGGAATGGTTACGGAAGCCGGCGTCAGTATGGATTCCAACGCTCTTGAACAGGAGCGCGGTATTACCATTTACGCAAAAAATGCCTCGCTCAATTATAAAGGGACAAAAGTTAATATTGTGGACACTCCCGGGCACGCCGATTTCGGTTCGGAAGTTGAACGTGTTCTTCGCTCAATTGATACCGTTGTTTTGGTTGTTGACGCACAAGAAGGACCGATGCCTCAAACCAGATTTGTATTAAAAAAATCTCTTGAACTTGGTTTGAAGCCGATTGTTTTCATAAATAAAATAGATAAAAAAGCGGCCAGAATCGCCGAAGTTGAAGAAGAAATTTTGGAGCTTTTTATGGAGCTTGGCGCAAACGACGATCAGCTCAATTTTCCGGTAATTTTCGGAAGCGGCCGGCTCGGCCAAGCCAAAAGAAAATTGGAAGATGAAATGAAAGATCTGACTCCAATGTTGGATTTAATTTTGGAAAAAGTGCCGCCGGCTCCGGCCAATGAACATTTGCCTCTCCGAATGCAGCCGTTTAACTTGGGCTACGATAATTTTTTGGGACGGCTTGCTATCGGCAGAATTTATGAAGGAAAAATAAAAAATGGACAAAATGTTTTTGTCAGAAAACCGGACGGAAAAACCGAATCCGGAAAGATTACAAAACTTTTCACTTTTGTCGGAATGGGCAAAAAAGAAACCGCTGAAGCGATTGCCGGAGACATCGTTATGATTTCCGGATTGCCGAATATTTACATCGGCGACACGGTTTGTGAAAAAGAAGACCAGCCGCCATTGCCAGCCATCGCCATTGACGAACCAACAATCTGCTTGAATTTTTTGGTTAATGACTCGCCTTTTGCCGGCCGAGAAGGCAAATATGTAACGGGAAGGCAGATTCGCGAAAGATTGGAAAGAGAACTTGAAATGAATGTCGGACTCAAAGTAAATTTTGACGCCGGCGATTACTTCAAAGTGTTCGGCAGAGGCGAACTTCACATTTCCATTCTTTTGGAAAATATGAGGCGCGAAGGATATGAGCTCCAAGTTTCCCAACCTCAAGTCATCATCAAAGAAATTGACGGCAAAAAACACGAACCGTTTGAAGAAGTTATTGTTGACGTTAAAAATGAGCTTGCCGGAGATATTATAAGCGAGCTCACCAGACGGCGCGGAATCTTGGGAGCGCTTAAAGAACACAACGGTCAAACAAGACTGACTTTTGAAATGCCGACTCGCGGACTTTTGGGTTATAGAAACCAATTCGTGGTTGACACCAGAGGCGAAGGAATTTTGTCTTCGCGTTTTGTGGCGTTCAAGCCTTACGCCGGAGAAATTAAAAGGCAGAAATTTGGCTCAATGATTTCAATGATTACCGGGCGAGCCTTGGCTTATTCAATTTCTAATTTGCAAGAACGTGGTTCTATATATATTCCGCCAGGTATTGATGTCTATGAAGGAATGATAATCGGTAATGTCACTAAAGGAGACGATTTGGATGTCAATCCGATTAAAAACAAGCAGATGACCAATGTTAGAAATTCCGGAAATGACGACATTATTTTACTTGTGCCTCCACTTCTTCTCACAATTGAACGCGGGCTGGAAATTATGCAAGAAGATGAATATCTTGAAATTACTCCAAAATCGGTTCGTCTTCGCAAACAACAACTGACAAAAATTGAAAGAGCGAGAGAGCTACGCAAAAAAGAATAAAAAAAGTCCCGTTCGCTAAAGCGAACGGGACTTTTTTTATTCTTTTTTGCGGAGGAAAATTATTCAGTAAAAAAGTTTTGCGGGTAAATTAAGAATTATGAAATACCCTCGTTTCGCGAAGCGAAACGAGGGTATTGAACTAAGCCAATACACCGACATTTTCATTTTCCAAAGTAGGCTGCAACTCTTTGAAATGATTTTTTAGCGTATCGACAAACAGCCTTAGTCCTGCTTCCGTATCAATATGATACAGGGTGACAAACAAGGCGCCACCGATTTCTTCCGCCAATTCCCTGGGCGGCGGACAATCGCACTGTCCGGCCACAACAATGTCGGATTTGCCGATTGGGTCGGCATAAAGTTCTTCAGCGATTTCAAGTGACACATTTCCTACGACTTCGTAGTAATAACACTCGCGACGAAATGTGAAATCACCGAGCATGCCAATCAAAGAAAAAGGCACCAATCCATTGTTTCTCGCGCCTTTAACAATACTTATGCCGCAACGAGTTAATTCCTGCGCAATGACTTCGTCGCATTCCTTGTTTCCTAACAAATTTTGCATAACTTCATCTCCTATTTTTACGTTTAGAGAGCCAATCTGATTTATATATTAAACATAAAAAATATTTTGTCAAATAAATAATCCGTTAAAAATCTCAACCATGTTATTCAATCTACCCTTCGGCCGAAGGGTTCCATACAAATAAAATTCCGCCGAACGCGTAGCGTTCGGCGGAAATGTTTTTTGAACCGTGTCATCTCACAAAATACTCGCCATTTTTTGGCGAACTCTGGAGACTTTTTCATGGAAGAATGAACAAAATAAAAAAACAAAAGCTTTCCACAATGCTTGCCGTCTTTTTTTTCTGTCTTCTTCCAGAATGTTGAGACTGACCCGTCCCCCGCTTTCATATCTGCAGAAAAAATTCGATGAATTGGAGTTGCTCATAAATTCCCTTTCATTGTTCTGTTTCTTCCATAAAAATAACATATCTATAAAAATTAGCAACGGAAAACGTCCCGTTCGCCTAGGCGAACGGGACGTTTTTCCTTTTGTTTTGCTAAAACCTAACAGCTAATAGCTAACAGCTAATAGCTAACAGCTATTAACAGCTATTCGGATTAGTAGCTTCTTTCCCTTCTTCCGAATCCACCCTCTCTTCGAGGAGGTCTTTCGGCCATCGGGCGAGCTTCGTTGACGGTAAGAGCTCGGCCGTCCAAATCTGCTCCGTTCATTGACGTAACAGCTTTGTCGGCATCCGCATCTTCCATTTCAACGAAACCAAAACCTCTTGATCTTCCAGTCATTTTGTCAGTGATGACATTGGCTGAAATCACATTGCCGGCTTTTCCAAAAGCGGCTTTGAGGCTGTCGGCTGTTGTCCCGTAGGACAAGTTTCCGACATAGAGTTTCTTTGCCATATTGAGAATATATATATATTTTACCTATAAAATATCGTACGACCCCTCTCAATACGGCTGACTTGAGTTCTCGCCGAGGCGAACCTTGCTATATGAGAATGTAACGACAAAATAATGATACACCATATATTATAAAATGCAAGCAATTGAATTTTTCCGGCAAAAAAGTTATCATTTAAAACAGAAAAAGGAGGCTAAAATATGAATAAAAAAGAGATTCGCTTGTGGTTTTTAGCGACACCTGTTTTAGTACTTTTGGCGATTTTGGTGGTCATTTTCTTTGCAATTTGGGACTTCCAGAAAAAGTTTGTTTCCGAATTAAAATCTATTGTCTTCACAATGATTGGAGAAATCCTTTCCGACATGACAAGTACAATGAAAAGACTGACCGGAAACTCATAAACATACCGCGCAAAGCCGATCCACCAGGGTTCGGCTTTAATTTTTTAAAAAAAATTAAAGCCGACCCTTCTTTTTTTTCTTTCATCATTTACTTTTCACAAGCTGATGATATTCTGTAAGATAGAAAAGATAACGAAAGGAGTTGTATGTTTGGAGCAATTGTCATAACAGTTTTGTTTTTTACCGCAGCCTTTTTGCCAGCTCTGTTGTTTTTATTGATAGCGTGGCTTATAAGTATAGTATTTCAAGTCGTCGGTGTAATTCTTTACCCTGTCATTTACCAGTTTATATGGTTGTGCAAGGGTATAAAATACGGCGACTGGAGATACGAAATTTTCATGGAACTTAGAAGATTAATTGGCAGGTGTGATTTTAGCCTTGATTTCATTCTCCATTGAGTTTAGCTCGGCTAGCCAGCTTTTTCGGAAGCTGGTTTTTTCTTTACTTTTAAAAAAGTGGTGGTATCCTGTAAAAAGAAAAACCTCAAAAAAGGAGTTTGATATGGAATGGCTATTATTTACTTTTGCCTTTTGTGTATTGGGATTATTTTTCCTTTTACTAAAGACTATAGTTGAATTGTTACTTGTCTTGGTTTGGTTTGTAATTCATATAGTCTGTTACCCTTTTATATGGCTATATTTCGGTTTTCGCTACAAAAACTGGAAAACCACATTATTTCAAGACCTAAAGGAACTTTGGAAGGCTAGAGATTTTTAATAGCTAACTTAGTTACTTTTCAGTAACCAGTCTGCACTGACTGGTTTTTTCTTGTTAAAAATCCTCAATTCATATAAAATACTGTTATGTCAAACAATGAAAAAAATAAGCTTTCTCTTGAACCGTACAAAGGCGTGCGAGATTTTTATCCGGAAGATATGTTTGTCCAAAATTATATTTTCGGCGTGATGAAAATGGTTTGCGAAAAATTCGGCTATCAAGAATACGACGCTTCGGTTTTGGAGCCGGCCGAGCTTTACCGCGCCAAAACCGGCGAAGAAATCGTCAACGAACAAACTTATACTTTTAAAGATAGAGGCGACCGAGATGTTACTCTTCGACCGGAAATGACTCCGACACTTGCCAGAATGGTTGCCGCCAAAAAACGCGAACTTTCCTATCCGCTTCGCTGGTATTCCATTCCAAATCTTTTTCGCTATGAAAAACCGCAACGCGGAAGAGTGCGCGAGCATTGGCAATTAAATGTTGACGTGTTTGGAATAAAAACCATTCAAGCGGAAGTGGAAGTGATTTCCATTGCTTCGAAAATTATGAAAACTCTCGGCTTGAAAGAAACTGATTTTGAAATTCGGGTCAACAGCCGAAAAATAATAAATTACATTTTGAAAGAATTGTATTCCCTGCCGGAAGAAAAATCTTACAAAATTTCAAAATTGATTGATAAAAAAGAAAAGATGAGCGCTGAAGAATTTGAAAAAGGCGCTAAAGAAAATCTGGGCGAAAAAACTGCTGAATTTTTGACGCTTTTAAATTCCAAAAATTTTGAAGAATTCGTTTCTCATCTGCCAAACAATTCCAGCGAGCAGGAAGGAATAAAGGAAATAAAAATCTTGCTTGAAAATCTGGAAAATCTCGGAATAACCAACGCGGTTTTCTCGCAAACCTTGATGCGCGGATTTGATTATTACACCGGCATTGTTTTTGAAGTTTTTGACAAGAATCCGGAAAATCGCCGATCGGTTTTCGGAGGCGGAAGATATGACGATTTGCTTGATATTTTCGGACAGGAAAAAGTGCCCGCGGTTGGTTTTGGCTGCGGAGATGTCATTATACGCGACATTTTGGAAACTTATAATCTGCTTCCAGATTACAAGCCGGAAACCAAACTCGCAATTTGCCTTTTGGATGAAAAGTTTTCCGCCGACGCAAATGAATTGGCTCAAAAAATCCGCGAAGACGGAGTAAATGTTGCCATTGATTTTTCCAGCAAAAAACTTGGCGATCAAATAAAATCCGCCGACAAGCAAAAAATTCCTTTTATTCTCTGTCTCGGCGAAAACGAAGTCAAAAGCGGAAAATATAAGGTCAAAAAACTAGATACTGGCAATGAAATGGAGCTTTCGGTGGACAATATTGCGAATTTTGTAAATAACAAATGATTTCTAATTTCCAATTTCCAATACCAAATTTCAAACAAAATATCAGGAATTTCAAAAAACCTGAAATTGAAAACAGCCGTTCGCTTCGCGAACGGCTGTAATGTTGGTTTTTCGGTATCCGTAATCAATTTCTCTTGCCGGCACCGAATGATCCGGGAACTCTGTGAACAAGTACTTCTTCCGGAACATATTTTTTGGCAGCCAGAATTACTCGCTTCGCTTCTTGATCTCCGAGAACTATTTTGGCGGCAGAAACAAGTATCCGATCGATTTTAACCCTAACATTATAGCCCCTTCGGGCATGTTTGTGTAAAATCGCTCTGGCGTGTGATTTCGGCATACTTTTAACATATTCCGTAATTTTGTCTTTTTCGTTAAAGTGTTTTCCCATAACTCAAATATCCTTTCCAAGTAAAAGGTTATCATAATAAATCATCTCTGTCAAGCTATCTAAAATTTCGTATTTAAATTAAAATTATTGCTTACGTTAAATAACCAACCACTAACAACCTACAACCAACAACAAGAAAAATCTGATAACTGACAACCAGCTCAAAAAATCCGAAGGATTTTTTGAGTCAGTGATTGGTTGTAGGTTGTTAGTTGTAGGTTGTAAGTTTCTCCCAATGCGTAAAATAACTTTTGACATTGAAACCACCAATCTTTTCTCCGAAGTCGGATCAAACGATCCGTCGCTTTTGAATATTTCCGTAGTTTGTGTTCACGATTCCGAAACTGGCGAATATTCAAGCTACTTCCAGGAAGATTTTAAAAAACTCTGGCCGATTATTGAGAATGCCGATATGCTTATCGGCTTTAATTCCGATCATTTTGACATTCCCCTTCTCAATAAATATTATCCGGGCGATTTGAAAAAAATAAAAAGTTTGGATTTGATGAAAGAAATAAAAGATTCGCTCGGCCGGAGAATTAAATTGGACACAATTGCTCAGGCAACTTTAGGAAAAGGGAAAATCGGCCACGGACTTGACGCCATTACTTGGTGGAAAAAAGGCGAAAAAGACAAAGTGGTAAAATATTGTATTGAAGATGTCAAAATCACAAAAGAGCTTTATGATTACGCCAGAAAAAATGGCCATCTTAAATACAGCGATGGAACAAAAATAAAAGAAATTAAACTGGATCCGCGCGCTTGGGAAGATAAAGAGGAGTCGGCGATTACGCATACTTTGCCGTTTTAGGAAAAAAGAAATACCCGGTCGGTCGCGAAGCGACCGACCGGGTATTTCTTTTTTCCTAAAAAGTGGTAACCTACTATCTGGTTAGGTTCTAACATCAAAAAAGGAGTTGGCATGAAATGTTTTATTCCGATCGTGTCGGCGGTTATCGGCTTGAGCCTATTTTACATCTCGGTCGGCCCGCCGATTCATTGGAAAATCGTTGGGACGGTTTTAGGTTCGGCGACAATACTGACATGGATCTGTATGGAGTATCATCGCTACAAAAGAAAAGCTTCCGGCGCTATACGCACCGGACCGCGAGTGGACAACTGACGAATATCGTTTAAAAACGCACCTGCTGGTTATCAACCGGCAGGCGTTTTCTTTTATATTCTAACGGAGTAAACTTACGACAGTGTTCTTTTTGGATTCTAAATTGACTCTTAAAGAAAGGATTTATATGTTAATGATTCTGCTTCCATCAACAGCGGTTCTTGGAATAGTCATCTGCCATTTGGCGACATTCCAAGATTTCGGTTTGTATAAAACTCTGTACACAGCCGTGGGCATTATCTTTTTTCTTTTCGCGTTGATGAAGTATGACGAAAGACACACGTCTCCCAACAGTTAAAAGGCGTGATTACATCGGTTTCGCAATTGCCCAGACGTTATGTCTGGGTAATTTTTACGATTAAAGCGAAGCGATTCTTATCGCCACATATAAAATAACAATTCCAAAAATAGTGGCGACTGTCGTCCAATAAGTCGGATGCCTATGGTGACTCTCCGGCAAAAGATCGCTCGCTCCTATATAAATGAAAAACCCGCAAAACAAAGCCAGAATCATTCCGAGAGTGGCGCTTTTTAGAGTAAAAAGATAAGTTGACGCAACACCGAGAATTGGAGCTACGGCATCAACCAAAAGCCATTTAAGCGCCTGTTTGCGCGAACCGCCATTTTTCAAAATCATACTGACCGTATTCACTCCGTCGGAAAAATCGTGTACCAAAACCGCGATAGTTACGATTGCTCCGACCGCCACCGACACTTTAAAAGCAAGACCGATAATCATACCATCTAAAAAACTATGAAGAGAAAGACTGCCGGCACCCAGTTTTCCTCGATGGCTTTCATTTTGGCAATTTTCATCATTGTGAGTGTGAGTGGCGACGAAACGATCCAATAAAAGATAAATTATAAAACCAAGAGCCATTAGAGATGTTATTAGAACCGTGTCATATTTTACAGAAGCCAAATTGATAGCTTCCGGCATCAAATCAAAAAAAGCCACACCGATAACCGCGCCCGCGCTAAAACCCAAAATCAAATGGAGCTTATCGCGATAATGCAAAGCGAAAAACCCTCCGAGAAGAGTAAAAACAAAAGCGCCGAAACTAATGAAGATAACCATAATAAATAATTAAAAAATTAAAAATCAAAGTTTAAAGTGACAATGCAAAATGTAAAATGATATTTCCTAATGTCATCCCTTTCAGGGACTGTTCACTCATTCGATTTTTTATTCCATTTCATTCATAAAAAATCTTATAAGTCTTGCGAAGTGAAAACTTTCACTTCTCACCCGCGAAGGCGGAAATCAAGACTAATTACCGAATTCTCGTATTCATGGAAATGACAGGATGTTGCTAATTTTAAATTGTCATTTTGATTTTTGATTTTTACACTTTACATTAAAGTAATAATACCATTTATTGAAACTTGCTCATAATCTAAACGGCTAAATAATTGCAAAGAAGCTCTGATACATTTTATCATTATTTTAAAGTGGACTTAGAAAGATAGCGTGTTAAAATTGCCAGAGACCAATAACAATTATTATTTAATTTAGACAAATTTATCATGCAAGAAGAAAAAAACATTTTAAGCGTGCCGATTGCCATAGTGGTTGCCGGCATAATAATCGCCGGAGCGATTTTCGTTTCCAATGGAAATAAAAGCGGAAGCGACAAAGCGGTTGCGGCGGTCAATGCCGGAAATCAAGCCGCCGCGGCGCCGAAAGTGTCCGGTGAAATGAGAGCGGTTGACCCAAACGAACATATTTTGGGAAATCCGAATGCCGACATAATGCTCGTTGAATATTCAGATATGGAATGTCCGTTCTGTAAAATGTTCCACGAAACGACTAAAAAAATTATGGCTGAGTATGGACAGAGCGGAAAAGTGGCTTTGGTTTACAGACATTTTCCTCTTGATCAATTGCATTCAAAAGCCAGAAATGAAGCTGAAGCTACCGAATGCGCGTGGTCGCTTGGCGGAGCAAATGGCAACGATAAATTCTGGGCGTTTTACAACGGCATAATGGATATCACTCCTTCAAACAACGGGCTTGATCCGGCTGAACTTCCAAAAATGGCTGTCAAAATAGGTTTGGACGAAACAGCTTTCAACACTTGCCTTTCAAGTGGAAAGTTTAAAGACAAAGTTCAAGCCGACGAAACTGACGGCTTGAAACTCGGAGTTCAAGGCACTCCTTACAGCGTACTCGTCTCCAAATCAACAGGCGAAAAAGTTCCGATTAACGGCGCTCAACCTTACGAAACGGTAAAGCAGATGATTGAGACACTGTTGGTAGCAAAGAAGTAAAAAATAGTGGTTAGTGATTAGTGAAAGAAAAAACAAAATTATAAGTGAAAACTTATAGAAAATTAGCTCGCAGACTCGCGAAAATTAGTAGAAATTGATTGTTAAACAATAGAACAAACCCCCGGCGGTTCGCTTCTGCCTGTGCGCACACGCAGACAGGTCGCGAACAGCCGAGATTGTTTTGCCATTTTTTTTCTCCGGCTCAATATCTTCCGATCGGAAGATATTGAGCCGAGTAAAACTTCAAACAAAACTTGATCATTTGTCCAATTTCCCTTATTTTCTTTCTGGCACTTTTCGCAGGCGATAGCATGTGAAAGGTGCCGATAGATTTTGACTAAAATTTCTCGGCTCTCATCCTGACGATCGTCAGGATGAGAGCCGAGAAATTTCTTAAAAAGAATTTTAAAAGAAAAACCTCACAACAGGTTTGTTGTGAGGTTTTGCGAAAGAACAAAGTTTAAAGTTTCTCAGTGCCAGAGCTAAAACTCAAGCATAAAGAACTAAACTTGCGAGCAAACAGCAGGGCGGCTGCCGCCCCAATCGTCGTCAAGCCAGCCACAGCCCCAGTACCACTTGCCGCCGCCCCAGCAGAGGTAACGAACGCACAAGCCGCGGTCCGAGCGGCGATAAATGGTTCCCCAGAAAAAGACGAGCTTTCTTTTCCATTCCTCGGGAATCAAGTATTGATTCTCCGGTTTAATCAGAAAGTCAAGGACATGTGCAGTCAGTACGGGCATGGCTCCAAGCCCCTTGCGAAGCTTGTTACCTCCAATAAGCTTGCCATTTTTCTGGTCATCTACCAGATAGAGACTGAATTTCGTTGTGTCCCATTTTACTTGGCCGCGAACACGATTAGGCAACTGCTCCGAGTCCGGAAGGACTTGCAAGCAACCGTCAGGGATAAAAACGGGAGCATTGCAGTCAATCAGTATTTCACTTTGAGTATTCATCCGTATTCTTTCTGTTGATTGTTGGTTTAAAGTAGTTCTGAAAAAGCAAAAATATACCCTTGTAAAGAACAGCTTATCTTTTAATATGATAGCATATTTAATGCCATTCTGTCAACCCAGTAGTGAAATTTTGGCTTGTTTGCTTGCTTTTTTAAACACAATTATCAAAAAACCCTTATTTATCAACATAATTCATATACATTAAGTTTCTGTGATTCTGCAAGCAAAAAGTGAGCCAGAATTCTACTACTGGGTCAAGCATATTCGCATTTTTAAAGGCCAATTTTAGACTTATTTTGTTTGCCCCGTTACAAATTTTACTGTAAGTTATTTTGCCAATTTCTAGAATTCATCCCAAAACCTATCGCAATTCAAAGCCCTACCAAATTCGAGGGAAAAATGGCGCAGACGAGGGAGATGTAGCAAGCTACTCCGACCGAGGATAAGCCATTTTTCACCGAATTTGGCGGGGCGACGATGCGAAACTTCTTTTGATTTCATCTTGTGTTAGGTTTTTGGATGAGTTCTAAACATTTATAATAAAAATTGCTCGTTAAGTGACTAATTGTAATTTCGGTAAAATTTGTAACGGGGCTTGGTAAATTATCATAATTTCGCCTAATTCTGCGATCGCAAATTTAGGCGAAATCAATAAATAATACCGTTAGAAACATGTTTGTTAAAAATCAATCTAGTGTTTGTTCTGCTCTCATCTTGCCGATCGTCAGGATGAGAGCTGAGGGTTTTTTAAAAATTGGAAAAAAGAAAACCCCACGACTTTCATCGTGAGGTTTTGTTGAGTTTTTCAGATTCAGATCTTGCCTTGGAACAGCCAAACGAGTCGGCAAGCCAGCTCGCGGACTGCGTTTGAGTACCAATGCCGCATCCACTTCTGCGAGCATTCCGGTTCGTAAACACAGTCGGGCACATCAGCCACAATAACATCAAGTCCGATCTTTTTTGACACCATGTAAGCCCGCCAAAGATGCGGCTGGTATGACACCAAGATTGGTTTTTTGAAACCATACTCTTCGCATATTCTCTTATGAGCCTTGGCTACATCAACAGTGTCGATGTATGCACCATTGTTTCTCTGGCTAGGAATATTACCCAATAAAGGAAAGTCGGTGTCAGCCAAGCACTGTGTCATTTCGCCTTGAGCAATAACAGGCAGGACACGTTTGATGCAAACTGTAACATCAAAAATAGCGTCAACAAGATACTTGTTAATTTCTCCCGGCTGTCCGTCAACCCTGTCACCTCCAGCGTGAACGATAATAACGTCAACGTCTTCGTAAAATGGACAAGGCGAACAAATTGAGTGGTCAATTTTATTTGGCCTAAATCGCCAAACAAAGAAACATTCAAACAGAGTTTTTAAAAAGCGCATTTTGCGCCTCCTTTCCGATTTTCAAACGGTTATTTTTGTGCCAGCAAGCTCTCACATCTTTCAAAAAACCCGCTTTTAACTGTATTGTAGTTTAGCATTTTATGTTTTACTTGTCAATTCATTTGGTAATTATTCAAGCTATCGTGGGCATGACTGATTAATTTGGTATATTTTTCTCTTTGCATTTTATGGCGCCGCGCGTTTTTGAAATGCAAATTATCCACTCTTTTAGAACATTGATATTTCTAAATCCTCTGGCGCGTTTGCA